>Ga0183101_1000358_pt3 | contig 38557 bp, 22 predicted proteins | sample Biomet3_FD_127790 | JGI IMG/M metagenome (GOLD analysis project Ga0183101, IMG submission 127790) | Microbial communities from bioreactor (seeded with sewage sludge) at LBNL, California, USA - Biofuel metagenome 3 | ecosystem: Engineered > Bioreactor > Anaerobic > Unclassified ... | reverse complement strand
GCTGTATTCTGTGGAATTATTCCATTAACAATTATCTTCGGTATCAAGGGCTTCTCAGTAGTAGAACTTGCAAATATTGAGCAGCTAGGATATGACTATATGCTTCCAATGTTCTTCTATTCAAATTTGGCAGTATCTGGTGCAACCATAGCTGCATCTTTGAAGATGAAGGCAGGCAATAAGAAATCAGCCGCAGTTTCTACTGGATTACTAGGCATTCTTGGCGTAACAGAACCTGCGTTGTATGGAACTGATGTTCCAATGAAGACTCCACTATGGGCATGTATGGGAGGCGGTGCAGTAGCAGGTTGCGTCGCTATGTTGTTGGGTGTACATACCTATGCTTTCTCAATGCCAGGTATCACAAGTATAGCAACCTATTTTGACAACTCTGGAAATATCTTTAAATTATTGATTGTTATGGCAGTTGCGTGGACAGTATCCTTTGCTATTTCGTTTGTGATGACAAAGAAACAGCCAGAGGATGAAGCATAATTATGACGATGAAGAATGGTTTTGATCCAAACTTTCTGTTTGGCGGTGCTATCTGTTCTTCTCAGGCAGAGGGTGCATACAATGAAGGTGGCAAGGGCCTGGATACTCAGGATCTACGTTATTTTGATCCATCATGGACAAAAGAAGAAAGGAAACTGATTCCTAATCGTCGCTTGAACCATGAAAAATTTACAAAGGCATTAACGGATAAAGATATCTCTCATTACCCATTCCGTCATGGTATTGACTTCTATCACCAGTGGGAGTCCGATCTCGACCTGTTCCAGGAACTGGGCCTGCGGATCTTCAGGACCTCTGTATGCTGGGCCAGAATCTATCCTAATGGCGATGATGAGAAGCCGAATGAAGAAGGCCTGAGATACTATCACGATCTGTTCCAGGGCTGTCATGACAGAGGCATCAAGGTATTCGTCACGATACTGCACTACAATATCCCACTGAACCTGTTGCAAAAATATGGTGGATGGAGGAGCCGGGAGACAATAAAGTACTATGAAAAGTATGCCAGGACACTGTTCCAGTATCTGGGCGACGTCGTGGATTATTGGCTTCCATTCAATGAATTCAATGCAGGAAAATTCAACCCATATAATGGTGTGTGCATTCTTGAAGATGATGAAGACAATACACAGGAAACAATTTTTCAATGCCTACATAATCAATTTATTGCAAATGCACTAGCAATTAAGGCATGCCATGAAATGCTTCCAGGGAAAATGATTGGTGGAATGATTGCTCGTTTCACAAGCTATCCCGCAACATGTAAACCAGAAGATGTGATGCAGAGCATTACAGATGAACAATATTCCAACTGGTTCTATCTTGATGTTATGGCAAGAGGCAAGTACCCAAAGTATATGGAAAGATTCTTTGAACACTCTGGAGTTACTATTAAGATGGAGCCGGGTGACATTGAGCTTATCAAGAATAACACAGTTGATTTTGTGTCGTTCTCATATTATTTCTCACAGGTTTCAACAACTCAAAATGGTTGGGAGAAGACCGAAGGGAATTTAATCATGTCTAATAAAAATCCATATTTAAATTCTAGTGAATGGGGTTGGCAGATGGATCCAATTGGGTTACGGGTGACACTAAACCAAGTATATGATCGTTATCAGCTGCCTGTATTTGTCGCAGAAAATGGGTTAGGTGCAATTGATAAAGTTGAATCGGATGGGAAGATTCATGATTCTTATCGGATTGACTATTTGAGAGAACATATTAAGCAGATGAAGGAAGCGGTCAAGGATGGTGTTGAATTACTGGGATATACAATGTGGGGTTTTATAGATGTAATCTCATGTGGTTCAATGGAGATGAGTAAGCGATATGGTGTCATCTACGTTGATCAGGACGATGCTGGTAATGGAACCTTGTCTCGTTCTAAAAAAGACAGTTTCTATTGGTACCAGAAATGTATTGCGAGCAATGGTGAAAATCTAGATTGATTTGAATAAAAGAGATACTGCTCAGAATGAATAGTATCTCTTTGTGCTATGACGGGCTGAACAGTAGAACGTGCAACAAGAGCTTCAAATGTCCGACATGGATGCCTGACAGACAGAAAACAGAGGCGTACCTCAGTAAAGCTGTCGAGACTTAGGACTTACCATGAAGGAGCGAGGAAAGGAAGGGAGCACAAAGAATGTCGGAACTGTTGGAAAAGATACTGAGCAGAGAGAACATGACAGAAGCGTTCAAGCGTGTCTGTGCAAACAAAGGATCTGCCGGGGCAGATGGTGTATCCATCGAGGAAGCGGAAGCGTATGTCAAGGACAACTGGGAAGGAATCAAGTAACAAATCCAGCAGCGCCAGTACAGACCGCAGCCAGTGAGGCGGGTAGAGATACCAAAGCCAAATGGTGGAAAGCGAAAGCTCCGGATACCAACTGTCATGGACAGGACCATCCAGCAGGCAGTCACGCAGGTCATAGCGCCTATCTGTGAACCGTACTTCTCTGATTCCAGCTATGGATTCAGACCAGGCAGGTCATGTGAGCAGGCGATATTGAAACTGCTTGATTACTTCAATGACGGCTATGAATGGATAGTCGATATCGACCTCGAGAAATTCTTTGACAATGTGCCGCAGGACAGGCTGATGAGCCTGGTCCATGTCATCATCAATGATGGAGATACAGAGAGCCTCATACGAAAATATCTTCAGGCAGGAGTGATGATAGACGGACATTACGAAGAAACAAAACTCGGGACACCGCAGGGAGGAAATCTCTCACCGCTGTTGAGCAACATCATGCTTAACGAGCTGGACAAAGAACTGGACGCACGGGGACTACGCTTCACACGGTACGCAGATGACTGCGTGATAGTCGTGAAGAGCGAGTCCAGTGTGAAACGGGTCATGCGCACCATCACAGACTACATCGAAAGGAAGCTTGGACTGAAGGTCAATGCGACAAAGACACACGTCACAAGACCGAACGACCTCAAGTACCTTGGCTTTGGATTCTAGAAGCAATGGAAGAAACCGTTTAAACGTCTATGGGGTCTCCGGAAACTTGGAGTTTCCTTCCAATGTATTCCCTTTGAAGGGCAATAAGCAAACAAGCCCTTTCGAGGAAAGGACTTGTCAGCTGTCTGGATTATTATCTGGAACGACATGATCTTAAGCTCAACTGAACCACTACGTGCCGAACGGCATGCGTGGTGGTGTGAGAGGGGAGAGTTATTTCAATTTTTCCCTACTCGATTCAAGAATAACGTTTCCTTGATTTGATACAATGAAGTGCTATGATAAAATTATGATAAAAGAGATTTAATAAGTAGAAAGGAAATATTGACGTATGAAAAAGTATATTTGTTCGATTTGTGGTTATGTATATGACGAGGCTGTTGGAGACCCAAGCAATGGAATAGCTCCAGGGACAAAATGGGAAGACGTCCCAGATGACTGGGCATGCCCTGAATGTGGAGCAGGGAAAGATCAGTTTACTGTTGAATAACAGTCCCATTTAATTTGCAGAAGAAATATAGCCTAATATAAGTTTTTGGTAAGCAATCAGAATTCAGGAGCGGACAAAATGGGGAAAGTGAAGATATTGGCTGTTGTTGGTTCATTAAGAGTAGCGTCATACAACAGGCAGTTAGCAGTTGCAGCTCAAGAAAAAGTTAATCATACTGCAGAATTTGAACTACTTGATTTTGCAGATGTACCGTTGTTTAATCAAGATATTGAGTTTCCTGCCCCAGAGTCTGTTCGACGTGTGCGTGAAAAAGTGAAAGCCTCGGATGGTATCTGGTTCTTTACGCCGGAATACAATCACTTTTTTCCAGGTGTGCTGAAGAACTTGCTTGACTGGCTTTCACGCCCTGTCAGCGACACAGAGGCACAGGTTCTGGCAGGGAAGCCGGCTGCCATAAGCGGTATATCCCCCGGCATGTCAGGGACAGGCATTGCTCAGGACCACCTTGTGACGTTGATTAGTTTTCTTAACATGAAAGTGATGAATATTCCTAGGCTTACAATACCCAATGCGCAGCAACAAGTTAATCAGAATGGACAGCTTGAACTAACTGCAAGCGCTTCGTATCTTGAAAAGCAGGCAAAGGCTTTTATAGATTTTATACAGAAGCAAAAATAAAACAGAGCTAACCTTACATTTTCCGACTTACAGGAGAAATGCAAAGACAGAATATTCTATTGAAAAAAGGAGGAATAGAAAATGATTCAGCAGAGACAAGTCTACAAATGCAGTGTGTGTGGTAACATCGTGGAAGTGCTAACAGCGGGCGGCGGTACACTTGTGTGCTGCGGCAAAGAGATGATCCTTCAGACGGAGAACACTGTTGACGCAGCCAAAGAAAAGCATGTTCCTGTTATAGAAAAAATTCCTGGTGGAGTAAAAGTTAAGGTTGGCTCTGTAGAGCATCCGATGCTTGAAAACCATTACATTCAGTGGATTGAAATCGAAACCGCCGAGAAAGTTTACAGAAAAGAACTTAAACCTGGTGATAAACCGGAAGCGGAATTCATGATTTCGGAGGATATCCTCCAGGCTCGTGAATACTGTAGCTTGCACGGATTATGGAAAAGCTGAGGTAAATGCTCAAATACTGGCACCTTCAGGTGCTGCATGGCTCCTGCCGGGAGTGTTTTGGTGCACGGATATATAAGGAGGAATTTGCAAATGTTGAATGAAAGAATTACCGCATTAATTAACGACCAAATCAATATGGAGTGGTATTCTGCTTATTTTTATCTGAGTATCCATAGCTACTATGTCGACCAGGAACTTAATGGCTTTGGTAATTGGTTCTATGTACAGACTCAAGAAGAACGTGATCACGCAATGCTTTTTGTTAAGTATCTTCAGAATAACAGCGAGAAGATCCATTTGTTCGATGTTAAAGCTCCAAGTATATCGTTTGACGATTTTAGGTCACCGATTGTCGCAGCCTTTGAGCATGAGCAAAAGGTCACTACTGCTATAAACAATATTTACGCGGCAGCTTACGAACTAAAGGATTTTCGTACGATGCAGCTTTTGGATTGGTTCGTCAAGGAACAGAACGAAGAGGAAAAGAACACTGAGAGTATCGTTAAAAAATACGACTTATTTGGCAATGATTCCAAGGGCCTTTATATGCTTGACAACGAATTAGCAACGCGCGTTTATTCAGCACCAACATTGACTCTTTGAGAAATTTTCTATTTCTTCAATTTTGTTTATTTAGAAGGATTATATGGATCTAACGGCTGTATACTAAATTACTTACGGTCTGTATGTCATAGGGACACAATTCGCCGGGAACGATTGAGTAGGAACAGAGAATGGATCAAATCTGTAGAATGTTAAGCAATAGAAATAATACTGATAAGCAGAATTACTTTAAATAATTTGTATCAAATTAATAGGAAGAACTTGGCTAGCCAAAGTTAACCGGAGAATCTGCGGATTCTATCGGAGGCAATTTCCGGAATTTCAGGTTATCAAAAAATGGATCGTATATCATTAAGATAATGCGGTCCTTTTCATTTGACTTAGATCAATGTGATTGTTTTTACTTTGTGTTGTTTTTATGTGCCACGCTTCTTCTGTAAGCGTTAAACGGTGCACATCTATTAAAACAGGAAACCATTCGTTATACTTGATGGTTTCCTATTTGGTGTTTCTTGATGTTCTGATATTTGCTGCTTTTAATTCTGCAGGCAATGTCTTTGAATATGGCAGGACTGCTCTGATGTTCTCATCCGTCAGTCCTTTTGTTGAAAGAAAGTCCAGCACATATTCAAGATATCTCTGCGGATTCAGACCATTCAGCTTTGCACTGGCAATCAGTGACATGTGGATTGCACTGTATTTGGCTCCTCTGCGTGTTGCTGAGAACAGTTCGTTCTTGCGCAGGATCACATATGGCTTGATGCCTTCCCGTTCAGCACGGTTGTTCGTTATCTCGAGGTGCCCGTCAAGAAGGAAATTCCGAAGGTATTGTTCTTCATGATTGCCATATCTGATGGTTCTCCAAGTTTGCTCTTGGGCGGCACAGATGCTTCTAGTCCTCGTGTCCAGGTGAACAGCGCATCAATCAACGGAAGTGCTCTCTCCTGGCACATTTGATATATTTCCTCTGCATTGATTTTTTCTTCTTTTGGTTCGAGCTTCATGATTTGGTCGATCTTTTCCAGCAGTGCCACTTTGATCTTGAAGGATGGATGCCCATCAAGAAAACCCCTGCGCTCTTGCTGAGAATGCAGCTTGTTATATGCACTATAGATATTGTCGTCACTGATCACTGCCTCGTATGCTCTTCGACGGTAGTGTGCCCAGCATCCACAGCAGATCGCCCCAGGATACGAATGATATCCTCCAAAGCCATCACTGTTCAGATATCCGCTATAGTCATGTCCAAGGATATCTTCCACATGGCGGTGCTCCCTGCTTTCATAATAGAAATACAGGATCATCTGGGACGGCTCATATTTTCCTGTCATTGCCATCCAGATATAGCTCTTCTCCCTGCCGTCGGTCTTGTCCTCGATCACGGCCTTCGTTGTCTCATCCATGTGGATGATCTTGAAATTCGTTATCAGGTCAGAATGCATTCGGTCAAAGACAGTTCCCAGATAATCTTCTCCACATCTGGTCAGCCAGTTGGACATGTTCTGCCTACTGATCGGTAATCCATTGCGCATGCAGCCCTGTTCCATCCGGTACAGAGGTATCGCAAGGTCATATTTCTCATTGGCAATCTGTGCAACGACTGAGAATGTCACACTGTTGACTTCGGTCAGTCTTGCCGGTAGGCCTTCTGTATTGGAATATACTTCTGCATGTTCATCATTGGCATCATCCTTCTTCACGTACGGATGGATGATATGGCGCTCAATATAATAATATCCTCTCACATAGCGCAGATAGTCCTTCTTCTCTGGCTTCAGTTCTGCCATTCCGGGCCTGTCGGTCAGGTTCGCTACATTTTTTCTGAAACTTATGATGGTATCCTCCAGGCTGTACACATACTCAAAGAGTGCTGTGTTCGTCATGTCCGATAGTACTCTATTATCGTCTCACCAGATTTTTTTCGTGGCTTAGGTATGCCTGAAAACCATGCATGTTTTAATAACTCGAGATTGTGGAAAACTTTGACTTCTTTAATCTTTTCATGGACCTGTAAGCAGGCCGTGGAACACAGATTGGCACGCATTAAAAAGAACGTTCGTTTAGCTGGCTGGAAGATTATTCGGCAGGTCTTTATGTCAATATTCTGAAAAGATTCTTGAAGTTTATTTTTGTTCTACGCTCTGTTCAAGAATTCAGTTGGTGGGCTAGTTAATCGTTGATTAATGGCTAGATCAAGCCATTATTCTATAGCAATCTGGATGCTAGAACACAAGCTTGTATTTGTAATATTTTTTAGGCATTACTGAAATGCAACATAACAGGGACTGAATAGTACTGCTTTTTGACTCACTTCTCACAAATGATATTTACCAACTATTGTCTTGAACTTAACGTTGTTCTAAAAGATTCTTTGTGCATAATAGATGCAAGCCCGGACCGATTCAGGTTATAATGCCTACGTCCAAGAAAGAAAAGAAGGCAGAATGAAAAAGAAACAGATGGAACAAATAGATAACAGGACACATAACTTATTCTTTGATATTGATGGTACAACATATCAGAATAATCTCTGTGATCTGCATATCTCCGCCTTGAATGCTTTACAGCAGATCCAGGTTAACGGTGTGTCACCTGAGGGCAAAAACTCATTTTGCTGCTGAACATCTATTTTCAGGCATTTTGATATACGAGTCCAGAATGAACTCTCTAGCTAGTGTGCTCGCTGTTAATAGAACATGGGAGCGAAAATATCCTTATATACAGGATATACAGAGCTTTCTGTATTTCTTGAATTTCAGCAATTAATCACATAAAACTAGCGTAATTTATGAGAATGTTGGACAAGAAACTCCATATATATTACAATTTTTTTGCAGTAATTTCTTGACTGGTTAAACAATGATACGTCGATATATGTTTTATGTAATGAGAGGGGAATTTATGAAAAACATTATCAATAAAATATTTGCAGGTTTTTTAGTGGCAGATATGGTCTTAAGTCCGATGACTTCTTTTCAAGTGAATGCGGAGGACAGTTCAACAACGCCAACGGCATCACCGTCATCTACGGCAGGTTCTTCAGCGTCGCCTGTATCAACTTCTTCAGCGACTGCCGCTGCGGTATCTGCGGAAGCAACACCAACCGCGTCGACTGTAACAACTCCTTTAGTTGTTGATGTCAACGGAACGTATACGGTCATTGCCTCATATGCACAGGTCAGCTATACACCGCAGATCCATCTTTATGCTAATGGAATAGATACTGATAAAACAGCGGAAGTATCTGTTTCTGAAGAAAAGTATCTGAATGCGTATGCAGTCAGTGCTGCATCATTTAAACAGGTCGCTGCAACAGACGACAGCGGAAATAAGATCAGCTATACAATAGCGGATGCTTCCTATGCAGCAGAAGGAAGCTTTGTTCAGTTTGCCTTTGATGCACAGGGAAATATTGTTAAAGCGGATGCAGCTGGACAGTATCCGGCAGATACATTCTTTGTGTATGTGGATCGTACGAGTGTCAGCGGAACAATTCATATTGAAAATGGAATTGAAGATCTGAGCAAGGTCAGTATTACTGTCAGCAGTTCAGAAGAAGACGCAGTCTATGCAGGAAATTCTGCTGCTGCAGATGTGACAATGTCTTCTGGCAGTGAAGACGGGACATGGAGCGCACCAGGACTGCTTTCCACAAATCCAAAAACAGGAAAAGCAATTGTCTATCAGGCAGTGATGGGCAGTATGGATGGATATGTCATTACCTACGACAATACTGGAACAGATCATGCAGATCTCAGTGATGCAGCCTATGATGGCGGCAGGATCAATGCGGCAGGATCAATGCGGCAGGCAATGTTTGGCGCAGAGAATGCAATCCGCACCTATACAGTAACAAATACGGTATTCAACTATACATCTGGAGACACAACACAATATAAATTGAATGCGGCTGCGACAGTGACCATTAAAGACAATGCTGGCAAAGTAATCTCAACCGGCCTGATTGCAGCAAATACTGATTTTTCTGTGCCGCAGGGCGGAACTTTCAGTTTTGCAACAGCAGACAGTATCACGGCAACAATAGACCCTGATACAACGAAATCACAGATAGCCATTGGCAATACATCATTCACATTTTCATCGACCAGTGATACTTCTGCTGAATTCAAGTCACAAGAGCCAATTGAAAATCAGAATCTTTCTAAATTATGGCTGGATGGCGCTACCGCGATTGCAAGCAAGCCTGCCATTACATTAGCTCTGCAGTATCAGGTGGATGGTACCGCAACATGGCTGAATGTAGCAGATAATTTATCCAAGCTTGGATATACTGCTGCACCGACAATTCCAGAGAAGAATGCAGAAAGCAATGTCAGTGAATATGTATATTCTTTTTCAAAAACATTGAACCAATATGTAGTCACGGGTGATGATGCAGGTAAAACAGTTACATACCGTTTAACAGAGAATCCTGTTCCAACCGGCTATGCAGCATCATATGATGAAGATACCGGCAAGCTGGTCAACACAAAGCTGAATCCTTTCAGTGCCACTGTAAAATGGGCAGATGCAAACAATGGGTATTCGACACGTGAACAGATTGCAAACTGGGTGGCATCCCTCACTGGCAGACGTACAAGTCTTTCCAGTACAGATCCTGCAGCAGTGACACTTACTACAACTGACAATACAGCGGAAGGCTATGTTCAGATTACAGACAATGGTGATGGCACCTGGACAGTTTCAATGCCGAATGCACGTGCATACGATAAAAATGATTTTCCGAATACATACAGTCTGGTAGAACCAGCAACAGTAGCAGTCGACGATGGAAGCACAGCAGAAGCTGGAACATCTTATGAGCCTGTTTACAAAAACAATGGCAACTATGCTTCAAAATCAGATGGACTGTATACTGGCGGAACGGTCACAAATACGTTGACCAATACAATGAGCTTCACGGGCACAAAAAAATGGGCAGATGATAATGCGGCAGAAACAATTGCTGCTCGTCCGTCATCATCTGTAACTCTGTATCGTTATCCATTAGATGCTGGTAACAGCTATGGGACTGCGTCACCTGTACCTGGTTATACAACAACAACATTGAGCAATACAGCAACGGCACCATTTACATTTATACTTCCGACAAATGACTCAGCAACAAGCCATTCTCTGCCAATGTATAATGATGATGGCTATAAGTATGTATACTTTGTTAAGGAATCTTTAAGCGGAGGCACAAATACTTATAAACAAGTATTTGTCAATAATGGCGATATCACAGCAGCTGATGCTAATAAAAAGTTCCTGTTCAATAATGGAGAACTTGACAATACCATCACGGGTACTGTGGATTGGCAGGCAACAAAGACATGGGTGGCGGCAACACGTCAGGACGTTGATGCAAAAGTTACAATGTCCGTGTATCAGTATGATCCATCAACAAAACAGACGATAGAACTTACTGGCAAAGCGCAGACATTGACTGGATTTGGAACAGAAAAGAAAACAGATACAGCTTACTTCAATGGTCTGCCGAAATACAATGCAGATGGTCTGCAGTATACATATACTGTAAAGGAAACAGGACTGCAGACAAAGGTTGGCACAGAGTTCAAAGACTGCACGATTACAACAGTACAGGAAGGAACTTCAACCGTTACATATTTCCTGACTGCAGATGGCTACAGATATCGTCAGGATACCGTTACAGATAATGATAAACATACTGCATCGGTTACAAATACATTGGTCGGCAATGCGCAGGTCGAGATTAACAAGACATTCCCGAACGGTCTTTTAGCAAGTCCAACAACATTGACATATACAATTTACCGCAATGGTACAGCCATCGGTACAAAGACGGTCTCATATACGGGCGATGTCGATGGACAGCCATTTACACCAGATGCTGTCACGGTGGCCAGTTATGAAGATCTGACAACAAAAGTAGATGCGGCAGCGACTGGCCTGCTGCCTCGTTATGATGCATCAGGAATTCAGTATAAATATACAGTGGCAGAGACCACAATTGTTTCAGCTGCTACGTATGGTACAACAACAAACAATTCTGCAAATGAAGGAACCTATACTTCGGCAGGTACAGGTTACAGCCTGAATGAGAAATATCTGCAGGCAACAGCAAATATTTCAAACTATAAACCAGGTGAAGGAATGTCAATCACTGTCCATAAGAATTGGATTGATGCAGGTGAAACTCTGTATCATCAGGATGTTCATGCGGCTCTGCAGTATACAGCAGATGGAACAAATTGGACAACAATTGGCACCGGTACAATTGCAAAGACGACAGACTATGTGTATATCGGTGTTCCAACTGAATATCAGGATCTTTATAAAACATGGATCAACAATGGAATGACTGAAACAAAAGCTGGTGATTTCCGCGTTGTTGAAACTGCATTAGGTGCGAATTCAGAATATACAGTGGTTGCAGATGGTGATGCTAGTATTGCTGCCTTCGGCGGCAATTCAGGGCATCGTTCCGGATATTCGTTTGTCGCAACACCAAACCAGAACTACGATGTTTCTCCAGTTGCGGCTGTTAATGGCAGTTATGATTTCACTGTGACCAACCGCAGAGTCGGTGTTGAAAAAATCAAGCTGACAAAGACATGGGTCGATGGCAACAACCAGAAGAATACGCGTCCGGATTCCATTACCTTTACGGTTACTGCAAGTGAAGCAGTGTTCAACGGCATTACAACAAAGACATTTGATGTTACAGCTGCAGATGGATGGGCACTGGATACAGATTGGCTGCAGAAGTACAACTATGATACCGGTGCTTATATTTCATATTCTATTGAAGAAACATCATTGAATTATGCTAATACAAATTATGCTGGTTTATATCAAAAGGCTGTAAGTCATTCGGGTGATGGACTAGGATATGTTGTGGGTGAGCATCATACCGGTGATATCGACACTTATTCATTTAAGAATTCACTTTCCTCCAGTGTTGTACCATCAATGAACAAATATTGGATGGATCTTGACACTCCTGAAGCTATTGCAAAGCGTCCAGATATCTATCCTGTTCTGATTCGCTCTTATGTAGACGGATCTGGCATTACACATACAGAACAAATGACATATCAGGACCGCGACTGGAACCTGACAGAAGTCAATGGCAATAACCATTGGTGGAAATGTACTTTCGTTGCACAGCCAAGATATAATAGCGAAGGTTATGAGTATACATACTATGTCGCAGAGAAATATTCTTCTGCTGTTTTAAATGATTACTTCTGTTCCGGTGCATATGAAGATATGCCGGATGCATCAGGTAATTACGCTGAAACAAAGACAGATGGGACAGCAAAGACAAAGGTAACCGTTACAGTTGATGGCACTACAACAGCTCTGCCGGCTGCAAAACTGGATAACGACACCAATGATGCAGGCACAATTGTCAACCGCCCGCAGACGGAGCGTACAGTTTCTGGTACAAAAGTCTGGAGCAATCTGCCAAGCGGCTTTAAACAGCAGTATCTCCCAGATGTAACCTTCTCTCTCTGGCGGTATGAAAATGATGGTACGCAGGCACAGGCGAATGCCGTACAGGTCGGAACAGACGCAAATGTAAACGCAACACTGAAATCAGGATCGAGTGTGTTTGCATTTGCAGGTACTTACCCTCGTTACAATGATAAAGGTATTCCATATGTCTACATTATTAAGGAAATCTCTCCAACAAATGTAGCGTATGCATATAAAGTTACGAATAATACTGATGCTGGTCTGGTCGTTACAAATGACTTCATTCAAAATCAGAACTATGGTATTACCTTTACGAAGAGCTGGCCGGGTGTACCGGCAGGCACAAATGTCAGCACGACATTGACGCTGGTACGGTACTTGACAGATGGCAGCAGAAATAGAATCGAAGGTTCCCGCAATACTTCGTTTGCAACCGCAAAAGATAATGCATATAGCAATGTCATTACAGCAAACTTTACCGATGCCGCATTAAATACACAAACCAACATTTACAGCAAGGACTATGGCTGGACAAATCTGGCATACTACGGTCCGAACGGGAATCCATATGTTTATTATGTGGAAGAAAGTTCTGTCCCAAATGGCTATAAAGTCTACAATGCGGCAGATGGTTCTGCCATCACTCCAGTAAGCTCTGTCTACACTGTCAAGGTCACTGACAACGGCTATAATACAACAACGTTGAGCGGATCAGGGACTGCTGGAATAAAAAACGCATATGGTGAAATACTTGGCTCACTGAATGTTGCTAAAGCATGGAATCAAGAATCTGCATACAGTGTGAATCCAAAGCCGTCTACAGTGACATTGAAGTTGTGGCAGTGGACGGACACGACTACAGCGGCCCCTGTTGAAATAGGTGACAATATTACACTTGGTCCAACAACATGGAGCCAGGCAGTTTCTGGTTTGGAGATATATTCACCAACGGGTGAAAAATATCATTATATTGTGACAGAAGGAGCAGACAGCACACTGAGCTTAAGTGAAGCTACTGCTGCTGCGAGTGCAAAGAAAAGCAGTACTGCGCCGGCTGGGTATACCGTTGACAGTGTAACAGCACCGGTCGATGCTACAGCAGAAGGCACAAATACAGTTACAGTCAAGAATGATCTTTCATTGACAACTTTAAACACAACCAAAATATGGAAATTCAATGACGGGACGGATACTACTCCTGAGCCAACGCAGCTGCTTTTCGATGCAAATTTGAATGCAGTTCCAACCTCAATTACATATCATTATCAATATTCCACGGATAACACAACATGGAGTGTTTTGAATGATGCAAGTGGAAACCCTGTTTCTAAGACAATTACGGAAACAAATGGCACCTTCAGTTCAGCTGCTATGACTGATCTGCCGGCAAATAATGGCACAGCGGCAGTCAGCTACCGTGCATATGAGTATGAGATTCAATACAATGACGAAACAAGAAGTACTGTACCAACAGGTACGGATGATCCGACAACCTTTGATCAGATCAGTTCAACATCAAGCACTGCAACAGATACTGTTGCAAACACTACGACGACAACGAATACAAATACTTTGCCGGTGAAAAAGATTACCATCACAAAGACATGGGATGATGAGAAAAATCGTGATGGAAAGCGCACAAATGTAACCTTTACGGTAACGCGTACAAATGTCAATTCTCTGGGAGATACAGCAACAGCAGATGTTGTGTTGAATTATCCAACAAATACAGATCAGTCATCTGTAACTGTTTATGTGCCGGTAAAATCAAATTATAATTCGAGTGTAGACAGTACATATAGTGTTGCTGAATCGACGACTGGCTTGAATACAGAATATACTGTTAAAGCAAGTGCAACTGACGGAAATTATCAGGTTGTTGAAAACAATAAACTTGATCTAGGCAGTACCGGGACATCTGCTTTCTTTCAGAACTCAAAAGATAGAGAATTGATCACACTGAACGCTACAAAACTCTGGTACTATGGCGTATATTATAACGGCACAGCAACTGTACCTGATGAGCTGCAGGCATATCTGACCAGCGCTACGATGAACTTTACACTGCAGTATCTTATTGATACAGGTGGTACATGGACTGATGTACCTGCCAACAGTGCGGAATTCGGGAATGTCACACCAACACACACAGCAACGATCAATGCAGCGACCGGCGCAGTTTCAGTGGATGCATGGACGAACTTACCGCGGCATATAGCAGATTACTCCGTAAAATCGTATTATTATCGGATACATGAAACGTTCGACAACGGCGTAAGTAGCAACTGGGAAGGTTCTACTTCTATTATTGATGGTGCAACAGTGGACGCAACATCAAAGACTGTCACAGTAAGAAATACATTGAATACAACTGGATTGAACGTCACAAAGAGCTGGGATGACACGAATAATACGTATCAAACAAGACCGGATTCTATAACGTATGAAATACAGTATTCAACTGACTCAACGGATGGCACAGATGGAACATGGACGGATGTTCCTCTGATTTGGCTGAAAAGCAATGCAAATTATTCAACAATTACAGAAAATAGAATCACAGTAAATTCTAAGGCAGCATATTCTGTTATATTGACGAATCTTCCTAAATACACTTCTGATTCAAAAGCTTATAAATACCGTGCAGTAGAAAAAGTTCTGACTTATGGTACAACTCAAGTTCAGCCAGGAACGAATGCTATATACAGCATCAGCAGTGATGTGCATAACTTTACTACCAGTACACAAGCACCGAATCAGACCGATACCATTACTAATAAATTATCAGTGGCGTCTTTGGCTGCAACAAAGACATGGGTTGATCAGACTAACAAGTTCAACATGCGTCCTACATCAATCACCTTCAAGGTACAGTCAAGTAAAGACAATGGTACAACCTGGGCTAACTATAGCCCAGCTGGTAAAGATGTTACTTTCACTTCAACTGTAAGTGCAACAGACGGCAGTCTGACAGGTGGATTGAGCAATCTTCCTCGCTATGATACAACAGGTACTGTTATTCAATATCGTGCAGTGGAACTGTCCTTTACTTATGGAGATGTCACCAACACTGTTTATCGTTCAGGAAATCAGATCGGTGATTATACTGCTGCAGAGGGAACAACAACATATGATGCTGCAAATGGCTATTCAACAGCATTGACAAATACACTGCAGACAGGAAGTATCTCTATCAGTAAAGCATGGGTCAATACGAACCAATCATTAACACAGCCAACGTCTGCTGTATTCACTTTAACTGCACATACGGATAAGACAACGTATACGTTACCGGCAAGTGTAGTCAATCCAGTGAAGCTGGAAGCTGCTTCGTGGGCTGATTCAACTTCATGGAAAGATCTTCCTTTGAAGGATGCCTATGGCGATACAATCACATACACAGTCACTGAGACAACACCAGCAGGTTATTACGCATCGTATCAGATTGGAACAACTACAACAGTCAAGGCGGCAGCATCAATTACATTGAGCGAAAATACAACGACACCAATCGCATATACAAATACGATGATTCCGGCATCCATCAGCAAAGAGGATCAAAGTGGTAATAAGATTGCCGGTGCAGAGTTTGAATTGACTGGCAGTTTCGCAGATGGATCAAGTAGTAAGACTTGGACATCAACGACAGATTCTTCATGGAATCTGACAGGTCTGTTGACAGCAGGAACGATTTATACATTGACTGAAACAACACCAGCTGCTGGATATACAATTGCGGCACTGATATACCTCAAGGCAGATACGACAGGTACGCTGTATTGGGATTCCAGTAAGACTGGAAATTTCAATACAGCTGTTGGAACGAATAATGCTCTTACAGTGAAGGATAGTCAGAACGAGATCTCTATCACGAAGACAGGTGCTTCTGGAAATCTTGCTGGAACAAGCTTCTCGCTGGAAGGTACATTTGCGGCTGGAACATCACCAATCACCTGGACAACAAGTGCCACGAATCCTACAAATAACCCATATACAATCACAGGCAAGTTAATTGCAGGTAATTCGTATGTTCTTAAGGAAACAACCCCTGCGCCTGGCTATACAAAGGCAGCAGACAGATATCTGAAGGTAGATGAGAACGGCAAGCTGTATCAGAGCAGCACTGGCGAAGATCAGACTTGGACACTGGTAACGAACAAGGCGCTTACAGTTACGGATACACAAACGACCATCACTCTCAATAAAGTAAACGATGCTGCAACACCAGCTGCACTGACTGGCGCAACATTTACTGTCACCGGAACATTTGCCGATAATTCAACATCACTGACAATGCTGTCTGGAGCTGCCAGTCAGGCAGTCACCGGCAAGTTCATTGTTGGCAACACATATACCTTCACTGAGAGTACATCACCTGCACTTTATAAGACGATGCAGCCATTTGCAATAAAGGTGAATAATGATGGTACGCTGACCCTTACCGATACAACAAGAACAGATGTCACCGTATCAGGTTCTACAATCACAGCCAAGAATATATCTCTCCATGCAGGAATGACGTTGAGCAAGCTTGATGATACAGATAACAGCGCACTGACCGCAGGGAAGACAACGTTCAATTTGACGGGACCGGCATCCTTCAATGGTGGTACAGCAAAGCAGATGATAACAGATGCTGCTGGAAAGATTTCTATTTCTGATCTGCCGAAGGGTGACTATACATTGACAGAGACAGCTACAGATGGGAACTATGTTAATGACAGCTTTACCGCTACATTTACGGTAAGTGATGACTGCAAAGATCAGACGTTTACAATCAACAGTACGAATATCGGAAAGACACCGTTCAATTTAGCTGTTACAACGGATGCAGCACATCTGAAGGCTGGCGGATTAACGAATGCGCGTCAGACAGGTACTGTCAATGTTGAAAAGCTCGGAGCAAATGGTGCATTGACCGGTGTGGAATTTGCGCTTTACACAGACAAGGATGTACAGGCAGGCAGCAGCCAGAAAACAGATGTGAATGGTAAGTTGAAATTTTCTGGCTTGACGTGGGGCAGTTATTATCTGAAAGAAACGGCAGCACCTGCGGGATATATTCTTGATACAACACATTATGCATTCACAATCGGATATGATGCATTGACTAAGAATTTCACGTCTGCAGCAAATGCAGCAATCACTAATACACAGAATACTTTCACGCTCAATAAGGTAAATGATGCTGCAACACCAGCCGCACTGACAGGAGCAACATTTACTGTAGAAGGTATCTTCTCAGACAGTCCAAAGAGTGCTGTGAAGACGATTACAGCGCAGTCTACAACATGGGCAGGTCTGATGATTGGCGGCAACAGCTATACAATCACTGAAACAGTACCTCCAGCAGGATACAAGGCTGTTGTAGCGTTTGATGTCAAAATGGGTACAGATGGTGTCCTGACATCTGAGAATCTGCCTGCAGGTGTGACAATTGCGACAGGCAATATCGTGACTGTTGCTGATTCACAGAATAGCATTACAGTTGCTAAGACAGATGATCAGACTCCCGCGAAAAATTTATCCGGCGCTGAATTCACTCTGACCTGCATGGATGGTGCAAAGTTTGCAGACAACCAAACAAGCATGAGCTGGACATCAGCACAGGATGCGCGGGAAATCAAAGGAAAGCTGATTACTGGAAATACATACAAGCTGAGCGAAACATCACCAGCACCTGGCTATTTGACAGCGGCAGATGTTTACCTGCAGTTAGATAGTGCCGGAGCTCTTTGGAAATGCAGTACAGTCGATGGTACATATGAAAAGGTTGATGGCAACCTGTTGCTCGTACAGGATACAAAGAATGCTCTTCAGTTTACAAAGAAGATTAACGGATACGAAACATTCTATCAGCCTGGTGCAGATCCAACTGTATATGCAGGTGCGAAATTCGGCATCTATACAGATCGTGAGTGTACGAATCTCTATGTACCGCCGACTGGCGATGCTTCAACTGCAATAAGTAATGCAGAAGGTACAGTAACATTCACCGGTCTAGCCGCAGGAACGTACTATGTAAAGGAAATGTCTGTTCTTACAACGGCAGAGCTCAATACAGAAGTCTACACTGTCACAGTCAGTGTAAACGGAAGTGTTTCAAAACTGACAGCATCAGACGGTACGGAAGTAGATACTGTAGTGAATCAGCCAGTAAATGGTACCTTTGAAATTACAAAGGTAGATGCAGTAAACAACAACAAGGTACTGCCTGGGTCTACATATCAGCTGTTCCGCAGTATCTCTGATGAAGATCTGCAAAAAAAGTATCAACAGGGTGAGTCAAATGATATGCCAAAGACTGTTGATACCAATGAACAGTACCTTATTGCAGAAGGGACAACCGATGAAAACGGAAGAATCGTATTCACAGGATTACTGACAGGCGTCGGTTATGTTATCAGGGAAGTAGTAGCGCCTTCCGGCAGCCAGGTTTCAAAAGATGCGATTTCATTTTCTTTGAAGACTGATAACGGAATCGCTGTGATTGATTCGTTCAATGACAGCGATGGAACAGTTACAAAGAATGATAAGGGAGAATATCTGTGGCAGGAACCACCGACCATTGTTCATGTAAGGAAGGTTGATGAAAGAGGGAACTTGCTTGCTGGTGCAGTACTGCATATTGAAGATGCAGATGGAAATATTGTGGTTTCAAGCTGGATTTCAAGTTCTACTGACGCAAAAGATATTACCGGTGTTCTGGAAGCCGGCAAGCGATACAGACTGGTAGAGACAGCGGCACCAGATGGCTATGTGATTGCTTCACCAGTAGACTTTACTGTCAATGAAGTTACTTCTGGATCAACGAAGGAAGATCTGGAAAGTATCACACAGATTGTATCAATGAAAGATAATAGAGTTGATAGTGTTGATACAGGTGATCGCACGGGATTGAATATCTGGCTTTCACTGTTCCTGAGCTCAATTGGAGCAGCGACTGCAGTATTATATTTCCGCCGCAGAACGGAATCATAAAAAAGCGAAAAGCACATGATGTGGTCCCACCAAAGCAGATATGGTAAATAACCAAAATCTACGGAGGTGGGATTATTGTACTCTGTAAGTGAAGTCGGATAGTAGCACCCAGATACTGACCTTCTGTACTTATTTTTATGATATCTAACAGTAAGCAATCATGTGGTTGACAGTTAGGCAATTAATATGCCTCAGAATAAGTTCATAATTGATTTGCTGCGCACTAAGCAAAAATACTGTATGTTTATCGTCTTATGCTAGTGCAGTGTGCGAATCTGTTTAAAGTTGCAGTCGGACTGAGCTTAGTCTATCGGAAAGTCGGCATGCATAATTTAGTCGCTGCGAAAACGGTACAATCGATCAGCAGCCCAGATATTGTGTAAAAAATGTATCAGTTCTATTGACAATAATCGAATGAACGTTTACTTTAGAAGTGCCAGGTGGCCTATGCGAAGAAGAGATGACGAAAAAGAAAAGCGGATCAAAGAAGCATTAGTGCAGCTCATTCTCGAAGAAGGCTGGAATGGTGCGTCAATGTCAAAGATAGCCAAGGCTGCCGGTGTATCACCGTCTACAGTGTATGTTTATTTTGACAGTAAAGAAGATATGCTTCAGTGTACATACCGCGAATATTCCGAAGATGTATATGACTGTCTGATGAATGATGTCAGCGACAATATGGGACCAGGAGAGATTCTGGAGGAATTGATCCGAGGATACTATCAGTATATTCTGGATCATCCGGAGATCTTCTGCTTTGTAGAGCAGTTCTCGGGAAGCCCGGCTTTAGCCAGCTGCTGTCAAGGAAAACAGCGGGTGTGCGATATTGAAGCAGTGATAGAAAAACTGCGGGAAGCAGGTCAGATCCAGGATTATTCCAATGATGTCCTGTATGCGGCAATCTTCTATCCGGTCAAGGCGATTGCGACAAACAATCACAGGACGGAAAAAGAGAGAGATCATCTTTTGGATGAATTAATTGAATTTGATAAATACGCAATATTGAAATAAAGGGACTCCACCAAGTAGTGTGGACCCAGAGAAAAATGCCACCAAGTAGTGTGGACCAACTCCACCAAACTCTGTGGATAAAGTGAAAGTGATAAAACAGGCGGGGGCTGATGTCTCCGCCTCAACATAAAAGATTAATTAAACGTACATTCGTTTATAAGAGAGGAGTATTCCATGAAGGAAGAAATGCAAAGAGCTACATTAATACCAGTGTATAACATGACGCTTCTACCGGGCATAACAACAAGTCTGAAGGCTCCTGTTGTCAGCAATTCCATGATCCATAAGCTCAATCAGGGCGAAGGCAGATTTATCATTGTACCACTGCGCCGCGAAGTGGGACAGAGTGATCTATCAGCAGAGGACTTTCATAACTATGGCGTGATGGCAGAGACAGAAGAAGGACAGGGTGGTCTCAATTCCATCAATGAACAGGTGATATTGGGAAAAAGAGCTGAAGTACAGAATATCGTTTTAGAAGGACAGATATGGACAGCGGATTATTCACTGGCACCGGAGATTCAGGACCTGGACGAAAAAAGTGAAAGTGAACTGATGGTATACTTCCGCCGGGTGATCCACGAAATCGGAAGTCATTTTACCGGCAGTGAAGAATATATCAAGATCATTGACAGCATCGATGATATGAATGTACTTATGGTCTATATGACCCAGTACATGCCCATCTCTTCGGAAGAGAAGTATGAACTGCTGAAGCAGAATTCATTGAAGGCACGCAGTCTGCAGTTCATGGATTTGCTGATCAAGCAGAAGAATGAGATTGAATTGCGCATGGAAATGACGGAGAAGTTCTCAGAGAAAGCCAATGCCAGATATCGGGAACAGATCCTGCGTGCGCAGCTGAAGGAGATCCAGAATGAATTGAATGATGGAAAAGAAGACAGCAATGATGACAGTTTTCAGAAACGTATTGAAAGAGCAGGCCTTCCTGAGGATATCCGTAAAGCTGCTTTGGAAGAAGCCGCAAAACTGGATGGGTCAGGACAGGGAGGACCGGAAGAGAATGTCAGCCGCAACTACTTGGAATTCATTCTCAGTCTGCCTTGGAAGAAGGAACCTGTCGGCGAGATCAATCTGAAGAAAGCTCGTGAACTTCTGGATCAGGAACACTATGGCCTGGACAAGGTCAAGGAACGGATCATTCAGCACTTAGCTGTCATGAAGCTCAAGAATAACAGCAGAGGTTCCATTCTTCTGCTGGTAGGCCCTCCAGGTACAGGTAAGACAAGTCTAGGCCGCAGCATTGCTGAAGCATTGGACCGCAGGTATGTCCGCATCAGTCTTGGCGGCATTCGTGATGAATCTGAGATTCGCGGACACAGAAGAACATACATCGGGGCAATGGCAGGACGGATCCTTCAGAGCATGAAGCAGGCAGGCACAACAAATCCTGTCATGGTGCTTGATGAAGTAGACAAAGTCAATGCTGGTGGGTTCAGCGGTGATCCTGCCAGTGCACTGCTTGAAGTACTGGATCCAGAACAGAACAGCACCTTTACAGATCACTATCTGGATCTGCCATACGATTTATCTGACGTCTTCTTTATTGCGACCGCCAACTCTCTTGATACGATTCCTGCACCGCTGCTTGACCGTATGGAGATCATTCAGGTCTCTGGGTATACCGCCGATGAGAAGCTCCGTATAGCTAAGGAACATCTGCTGCCAAAGGTCTTGGCAGATCATGGCATCACCTCTGATCAGCTGGTGCTTTCAGATAAGACGATCCAATCACTGATTGAAAACTACACGCTGGAATCTGGCGTGCGCGGCCTGCAGAAGCAGCTGGCAGCAGTTGCCCGCTATGCCTCTGAAAAGATTGTTTCCCATGATGCCAAACTGCCAATTCACATCAAGCCAATTGATCTTGAGAATCTGCTGGGAAGAAAAGTCTCCTTCCATGACCGGGCTGCCATGGACAATCCTCCTGGTGTTGTGACGGGTCTTGCATGGACACCGGTCGGTGGAGAGATCCTCTTCATTGAAGCAACCGATATGCCGGGAACAGGTGAAATCACTTTGACTGGTCAGCTAGGTGATGTCATGAAGGAATCTGCAAGGATCTCATTGAGCTTATTGAAGTCAAGAATGCCTTTATCTGCCGCGGACTTCAGATCCCGTGACATTCATATCCATGTGCCATCCGGCTCAACGCCAAAAGATGGACCATCTGCAGGCATCACTTTACTGACTGCTTTAGCGTCCCTGGTCACTGGCCGCAAGGTGGATCCACAGTTAGCTATGACAGGTGAGATCACGCTGCGCGGTGCCGTGCTTCCTATTGGCGGCCTGCGTGAGAAACTGTTAGGTGCACAACGTGCAGGAATTAAAAAGGTACTGATTCCAAAGGACAATGTCATTGACCTTAGAGACGTACCGGAAGGTGTGAAGAAGGATATTGAGATTGTTCCGGTTGTGACTGCCGAGGATGTCCTGCGTGAAGCACTGGGCATCTCACTGCCGCGCTTTGACTATGTACTGGCATCACTTCCGGAAGTGAAAGCATTAGGTTATAAGAACCCTAGATAAAAATCAAAAGAGGTTCGCTGCATGGGAATGTCCAAAGATGGAACAATTTCTGCAGAACCTCTTTTCCGTTTTAGGGTATAGAAAACAGCCGTGTTTCTAGGAATGGTGATGTGTTCTGTTTTTGATTTAGGAGCAGGAAAAACTGTACGGTAAAGGCTGCAGATCATAACGAGCAAAAATGTTTCGACAGATACATTTGCTGTGGAATCCGAAAATCCGAGCCACACGCATAGCGTTTACTCATTTTATAGCATTTCCAAATTTAGAAATCCTGCAATTACAGGTTTATATAGGTGTTTGCATTCTTTGTGAATCTCTTTTTCACTTAGACATATGTTCCTTTGATTTGACACTAGCACGCTTCAAAACATCATGAATAATGGCATTTTAAGTGTCATAACAGGTTTCGATTTACAAGGCAATCACAATAAACAAAGAAGAATAAAATATAATTATGATCAAGGCAAGTACTCAATTATTTGTGATACTAAAATCAAGCACTAAAAAATGTAATGATTTATTCTTATATAGCGTAAAATACTTTTGACAGTTACTTTTCTGAATAAGAGGGCAAAGAGTATGAAAGATAAAGATGACGAATTAGAAGATTTGATAAAAGCAATAATGCAAATGACGGATGCACAAAAAAAAGTTATTGAAAGTATCAATTATAATAAAATGTTTTCTATTTTCGAAGAAGTAAAGGAACTCACAAAAACTAAAAAAATTCCTAAATTTGATATTGCGACGCTGGGATTTCAAAATACGTTACAAATGTATCCAAAATCAGAAGAAAATATCTCAAACGTTTTAAAAACGGCATATATAGCAGCCGATACATTGAGTGGAATATCGCCAGATTTTTTGAATAGCATTGCAAAAATACAAGCATCTACTTCTTTATTTGCGAGTATTGCGGAAGAATCCAAAATGATAAGTGAAGTTAACTTAAATTTGGCCTCATTGAATATTGCTGGATGCATAGAATCAATACAACAAGTTTTGAATACATCTTTTATTGAAATGCCTGATTTTTCATTTCTGAAAAAATCGTTATTAGTAAATGAAATAAAAAGCGAGCTGAGTTTTCCATCTGGAATTCGAACGGATTTGAACTCTCTTAATCTTGAGAGTGCATCACATTTAATGTCTAATAAAGATATCGTTTTTGATACAAAAGAGAGGAAATTCATTTGTTCAAATAATGAAGAATCAAGTGCTAACACACGAGAGATAAATGTTATATGTAGTGCGGCAAAAATATTCAATGATGAAAATCAAGACGAGGTATTTACTGATTGTGAGTTGATTGATTTTATGTCCTTACTTGCTGATACACCAATGATGGCATTTAAAAGTGAAGTTGGTAAAAGAATTTACAGTGTTATTAACCAAACAAAATATTTAATAGGATTTGATAAATCAGAATATTATCATGCACGGGCACGTGAGAAAGGCATTGCTCCTTATGTATGGGATCAAATGAAAAAAGCACCATATGGAGTTACATATCCAGGGCGATATAATCATGTTGGACAAGCACATTTTTACTTTGCTGACACATATGATGGAGTAGTCAGAGAAGTGTCAAAGCATATGTCAGACAGCGACAAAGAAAACAAAGAAATTCAAACCGTCAAAATTCATCCTATAAATGAAGTTAAAATGATAGATTTATCTGAAAAGTCAAAGCGAGGTTATAACATTTTTTTGAAATACATTAGATTTTCTTTGCAACAAAATGCTGGAAATATGCCGCGTGAATATCTGATTCCATCATTTGTTTCTGATTGCTGCAAAGATTCTAAAATTGGTGGCATTAAATACTATGGCGGAAAATCATATTCTAACTATGTGACATGGGAGGATAGTTATTTTGAGTGTATTGGTAATGTTGATGAAAATGGTTCTTCATCAACATATGTGGGTGGCAGAAATGATGAATGAACAGTAAATATCGATATCTGCAATTGATTTTCAACTATGAAATATGGGCATAGGATTTTATACTAATTTTTGCGAAGAAATAAGGAGTAAAGCCATACCCAACATAATTTAATTATCATCTCCTCCACGTCAAGAATATTGAGATCGATTCTTATAAATATAGTGCTGAAGATGATGAATTCATTATCTCCGTACATCCTACAAAGGGACGTCAGTGCCTTTGCCCAGAATGCAGAAAGAAGCAGCCTAACTACGATTCCATTGGGACACATACATGGAGATCATTGGACATGGGATATACAAAGGTATTCCTTGAAGCACCAGTGCACAGGATTGAATGCCCTGTCCATGGCGTCCTTACCGCACATGTTCAATGGGCACGGCATCATTCGGTCTGATGTTATTTGTCTTCAATATCTCTAGATCTCCTCGCAGCTCTTGCAATCTTATCTTCGGTACCATATCTGCCTCCTGACTAATAAGGTATCGCATCATATTTTGTTGTATTTAAAAAGTAACCAATATTGGTGAATTCTGCTTGCACAAATTGATTACTTTTATCTTACCCGTAACAGCATCCAAGGCATCCACCGGAAATCTGGAAGTGATGCTGAATCCGTGAGCGGTCAATGTTCTGTTATCCAAGACCGTTGGAGAATACGAAGAAAAGCTGAAACAGCAGGATTTTGAACTGGTCATGAATGTGCCTAATCATCCGGTGAACATCATGGCAGACGACTATGGCGTGTGTTGGATAATCTATTGAACAATATCTGCAGATATTCACAGAGCAGCACTCGTGTTTATCTGGATTTGGTGGAGAAGAACGGTCAGGCATAGATCACCTTTAAGAACACTTCACGGCGGGCTTTAGCTATTTCAGCAGATGAGTTGAAAGAACGCTTTGTGCACGGTGACAGTTCAAGGAATACGGAAGGCAACAGCCTGGGATTATCAATCGCCCAGAGCTTGACCAAACTTCAGACAGGTACAATGGACCTACATGTCGACGGTGACCTATTCAAAGTTATTCTTACTTACCCAGCAATAATCGAATAGGATGACAGGGAGATTAAATCTCTCTGTCATCCTACTCGATTTGAGCAAACGTTCTCTTGATTTGACATTAGCACGTTTCGAAATGTCATGAATAGGGGCATTCTATATGTCAAAGCGGGCATTGATTTACAAGGTAATCACAAAATATAAAGAAGAATAAAGCAGAATTATTAGTTAAGCCAGGTACTCAATCCTTGTTGACATACATAAAAACAACGAATCTTGACGGCACACTTACATTCGCTCCTAATATACCTTTGACACTGCAAATTCTACTTCTTAGTTTGACATTGTAAATTCCAGTGAAGGGTAGAATTTACGTTGGCAAATAAAATATTTCAAAATTCCTGTAACAAATGATGTTTTCCCCGCTTTAATGAATGGATGAACGAAAGGAGAGAATGCTGATACGCAGTCAATGGATGAGATATACCGGGAACATGCACAGACTGTGTATCGATATCTTCTTTCAAGAACCAGGAATCCAGATGTTGCGGAAGAAATAACACAGGAAACATTTTATCTTGCAGTAAAGGGCATTGACCGTTTTGACGGCAGTTGTAAGATTTCAACCTGGCTAATTGCTATCGCTAAAAATGCTCTGTCATCCTGGCGTAGAAAGAACCCGGAAACAGAGTCTATAGAGAATGCTGTGACCGCGGCTGTCTCTGCTGAAACTATTGTCAGTTCTGAGGATGGACAGATTGAGATCATGAAACAGATCCGTCTTTTGCCGGCAGAAACCAGGGAAGTCGTGTATATGAGACTTCTTGGTGACTTGAGTTTCCGGCAGATTGGTGAAATCATGCAAAGGTCTGAAAACTGGGCAAGAGTTACTTACTTTCGCGGCAGAGAAAAGTTGAAGAAGGAGCTGAAAAAATGAGCGAACAATTGGATTGCGAAATTGTAAGAGATCTACTACCGTCATATGTAGACGGGCAAACAAGTGAAACAACTAATATAGCGATAGAGAAACACATTTCAGGGTGCCACGAATGCACCGAGATTCTGCAACGTATGAAGGAACCGGATGATGCCCTACAGTCTCAGAAGAACGAGATCGATTATCTGAAAAAAGTTAAGAAATCAGAACATCATGCCGTACTGATTGCGATAGTTGCAACACTGCTGATCGGCTTGATCGTTTATGGCATTCGGGTGTTTGTCCTTGGAACAGAAACCGATTTGAACGCACATGATATGCAAGTTCATGTTGAAGACAACGTGGTCTACGTTGAAGGTGATCTCGTAAACAGCGGAGAAGGCGTGGCGAAAATCACATTTTCCGAGAACGACGGAGTGGTTGATGTTAAGATGTTCATTGCTCCAATCACAACGTTTAGTCGTGGCTCATTCAGTGAAAATTATACTGTAGAAGGCGATGCCATCAAAGCGGTAACCAGCTGTGGTATCGTGCTCTGGGAAAAGGGTAAAACGATTTCTGATGTTGCAGCGAGACTGTATGCTGCGAAAAATCCATATGTCGGAGATATGCCCGCGAATCAAATAATCGCAAACGCCATAGGTATTGGCGAGCAGTTTGGATCATATAAGAACGAACTCCAAACGGAAGAACAACCATACGGATGGGTCATAATTCTGGACGCTCCGATTGAAGCGTCACTGGAAGAAAGAAGCAGACAGAAAATGTGCTCGGATGCATGTCTTATGATAGCTTCAGTTGACAATCTTGGATCTGTTACATGGAGCTATGAAAATGGTTCCGGAAAGCAGGAGTATACCATTACAGAAAAAGAAGCTTCGGAAATTGCCGGAGCAGATATCAAAAGTTCTGCAGAGTCTGCTTCATGTATGCAGAAGCTTGTTGATAACGTAAGGTAATTTTCAGTTTTATGAAACAAATAGAGCGAGCCACCCTATAGGTTAATTCCAAAGGGCAGCTTGCTTTTATTCCTTAATCAAACGTTCCCTTGATTTGGTACAACTATTTTTCAATATAGTTGTGCTTTTTTAATACAATTTTGATACAATTTATTTAGATGTTAGATTTGATACAATATTAGGAGATAATAATGACTACAATATATGGGTATTGCAGAATCTCTACCCCAAGGCAGAATATTGAAAGACAAGTCAGAAATATCAAAGAAAAACAGCCTGATGCAGTCATCGTCAAAGAAGTTTATTCAGGAAGATATATCGCACGGCCTATGTTTGAATGTCTTCTTAATGAACTTAAAGCAGGAGATACAATCATTTTCGATTCTGTCTCTAGAATGAGCAGAAATGCAAAAGAGGGTTCTGAACTATATGAGAAGTTATTCAGCCATAATATTAATTTGATATTTTTGAAAGAACCGCATATCAATACTGCCATCTATAAGAAAGCACTGGAAACGAAAGTGCCATTGACAGGAAATAATGTAGATGTGATATTGGAAGGCATTAATAAATACTTGATGGTACTAGCACAAGAACAGATTCAGCTTGCATTTGATCAGTCTGAAAAAGAGGTACAAGATCTCAGACAGCGGACAAGAGAAGGCATGAGAACTGCTTCTCTGAACGGGAAACAAATTGGCCTGAAACAAGGAACAAAACTTATAACAAAGAAATCCATTAAAGCTAAAGAGATTATCTTAAAGAAATCTAGGTCATTTAATGGCAACAATACAGATGAAGAAGTAATGAAACTGGCCGGCATTGCAAAAGGAACATATTATAAATATAAAAGAGAATTATTAAATGAAGCAGTATTATATTTGGAGAAGGATATTTAATGACAGAACTAATAAATATAAAATCTCAATTGAAAAATCTTCTGAATAATGGCACTGTTCTTGATGTTCTACTTGAAGATAAAACCACGAAACAGAATATTATTTGGGCAACAGATGCGTACGCTGATCTTGGCGATGGCTTTGATAAGCATGGTCATATCAACCCGCCACTTGTAACTGGTAGATATGAAAACTTAATCCAGCCAAGAGTTATGAAGGCCCTATATATACAGGGGCAACGCACCAAGGCAAATGCTGAGGTCTTCACGCCTGCTTGGATCTGCAACAAGATGAACAACTACGCAGACGAGCAGTGGTTCGGCCACAAGGTTGTATTCAATCGTGAGAAGGATCAGAGCTGGAAGCCTACAACCGAGCCGATTGATTTCCCTACAGGCAAGACCTGGCAGGATTATGTCAATACCACTCGCCTGGAAATCACTTGTGGCGAAGCTCCATTTCTTGTCAGCAGATATGATGCAGTCACAGGAGAGATTCTTCCTGTATATCAAAGAATCGGTATGCTGGATCGCAAGCTGCGTGTAGTAAACGAAAACACAGAAAATTATGATGACTGGATGGAATGGGCGGCCAAGGCATATCAGAGTGTCTATGGCTACGAATGGCAAGGAGATAACCTCTTGATTGCTAGAATAAATCTTCTGTCCACATTTGAAGACAACATGTGGTACAAATGGCATAAAACACCAAGTATCACAGAACTTAAGAAGATTGCAAATATCATTTCGTGGAACTTGTGGCAGATGGATGGTCTTAAAGGCACGGTGCCAACATATGAAGCTGATAAGCTAAAACAACTTGATCTGTTTGGTGACGATCCTGTTGAACAGGAACACATCTGCAAGGTCTGTAAGATATATGACTGGGCTTCAAACAAGAGCATTGAATACAACTCATTAAAATATGCACAGGGGACGGCAGAATAGCCGTGGGGAGAAAATCATGAAAAAATTCGATTTTGTCATTGGAAATCCAGCCTATCATGCAGAAGCACACGGAGAAAGTGCAAGTGATAAACCAATTTATCATTTGTTCATTAACGAATCATATAAAGTTTCAAAACATGTTGAGCTTATTACACCTGCACGCTTTTTATTCAATGCAGGTGCAACGCCTAAAGATTGGAACCAAAAGATTTTGAGTAATCCGCATGTTAAAGTTTTGTTTTTTGAACGCGACCCCAAGAAAATATTTCCAAACACATCAATAACAGGAGGAATAACGATTACATATTTTGATGAAGAAAAGAAATTTATTCCAATTGGAATATTTAGTGTTTATTCTGAATTAAATTCAATAAAAGAAAAGGTCGGTTCTTTATCTTCACACAGCTTTAGTGAGATGGTTGCTAATCGTGGGTTATATCGGTATTCTGACACTGCATTTAATGAGCAACCAGAAGAAATGAAAAAGACAGCTGACAGAAGAATTGCTCCTAGTTGTTTTGAAAGAATGCCATCTTTGTTCACTGACAAGAAGCCTGATGACAACCATAAATATATTAAAATCTATGGAAGCCTCAATGGAAACCGTGTATACAAATGGTTCAGAAAAGATTATGTTGAAGATGTAGATAATCTCGGAAAATATAAAGTCATGATGCCTAAAGCAAATGGGGCGTCAGGAATGATTTGTGATGAACCAGCAAGAATTATTAGTAAACCCGAAATTGGTGAGCCACAGACCGGCTTTACGGAAACGTTTATTGCAATAGGCAACACAGATTCCAAGCAAGAAGCTGAAGCAATTTTGAAATATACAAAGTCCAAATTTGCTAGAACCATGCTTGGAATAATGAAGGTCACACAGAATAATGCAAAACCTACATGGGAAAAAGTGCCAATGCAGGATTTTACTTTATCTTCTGATATTGATTGGTCAAAGTCTATCCACGAAATTGATGAGCAACTGTATAAAAAATACAAGCTCTCCAAGGAAGAGATTGATTTCATCGAATCTCATGTGAAGGAGATGGAGTGATATGGCTGACCCAAGAACAATTCAAACAAGTCGGCCTGTTGTCCCAATGATCTATGCCTATTCAACGCCGGAGATCAAACGGCATGATGGATGGCTGAAAATCGGTTTTACGGAGCAAGAAGTTGATAAGAGAGAATATCAACAAGGGCATACGATTGATGTCATTCAGAAGGAAGAATGGCGTGGGAATGCAATGTTTGATGATGGTTCAGGAGACGTTTTCATGGACCATGATTTTCATGCATATCTGCGTAAGATGGGCATTGAGAATATTCCTGGCACTGAATGGTATCACATAACTGTTGATGGTAGTCGTAAAGCATTCGAGCAGTTCCGCCAGAACCGTGGCTATCTGAAGACTATGCTGTCTACTGAATATACGCTGCGTGATGAGCAGGAACAGGCCGTAGAAAAGACATTGGCTTATGCTAAGAACAATAAAGGCAGAGCGTTCTTATGGAATGCAAAGCCACGTTTCGGCAAGACATTGGCTGCTTATGACTTCTGCAAGAGGTATGGTGCAGAGAATGTGCTCATTGTTACGAACAGACCGTCAATAGCGAACTCATGGTACTCTGATTACATCAAATTCATGGGCGATGAATCTGGATATTATTTTGTGAGTGATTCACCAGCACTGGCAGATTCTGAGCACGTTATGTCTGCTAAACAATATCAGTCTTATTTTAAGATCAACTTTGGCAAACATCCAAAAGGCCGGATTGAATTTGTCAGCCTTCAGGATCTGAAAGGAGCCATTGCGTTTGGCGGCCAATATGACAAGCTGAATGAAGTGTCTAAAGTCACATGGGATGTGCTTATCGTGGATGAGGCACATGAAGGTGTAGATACTTACAAGACAGATATAGCGTTTGATCATATCAAACGTAGTTTCACGTTGCATTTATCAGGAACACCGTTCAAAGCACTGGCAAACGATAAGTTCCCTGACGATGCAATCTTCAACTGGACATATGCAGATGAACAAGCTGCAAAGCGGAACTGGAATAATCCAGATGCTGCAAATCCATATGCTACATTGCCTCAACTGAATCTATTCACATACCAGATGTCTGAAATCATCAAAAAGGAGCTCAAGGATGGTATTGAGATAAAGGGCGAGACAGAAGCTTATGCATTCAATCTGAATGATTTCTTTGCTGTAGAAAATGGCCGTTTCATCCACAATGATGCAGTTGATGATTTCCTTGATGCATTGACAACACAGAAGAAGTTCCCATTCTCTACACCAGAATTGAGAGATGAGTTGAAGCACACACTATGGCTGCTCAATCGAGTCGAAAGTGCAAGGTTACTGGCCCGTAAACTGAAACTGCATCCTGTTTTCAAGGAATATGAGATTGTATTGGCCGCAGGTGATGGTCAGATTGATGATGATTCAGAAAACGAGCTTTCATTTGATAAGGTCGTCAAAGCCATTGCTGCACATGACAAGACTATTACTATCTCTGTAGGCCAGTTGACCACAGGCGTTACAATACCTGAATGGTCTGCTGTCATGATGCTTAGCGATATCCAGAGCCCAGCACTTTATATGCAGGCTGCCTTTAGAGCACAGAACCAATGCTTGTATCGCAATGGCATGAAGTATGCCCGTAAAGAGAATGCATACGTGTTTGATTTCGATCCAGCTCGTACATTGACAGTATTTGAAAAGTTTGCCAACGATCTGTCACTGAACACTAAAGATGGTCGTGGCGATATGGACGACCGTAAGCAGAATATTCGAACGCTCTTGAATTTCTTCCCTGTTATTGGTGAAGATGAAAACGGTGAAATGATTGAACTTGATGCCGAGAAAGTCCTTTCTATTCCACGCAAAATCCGTTCTAGAGAAGTTGTACGTTGTGGTTTCATGAGTGATTTCTTGTTCCAGAATATCGGTAATATCTTTCATGCACCATCCTATGTCGTTGATATTTTAGACAAGTTGGTGCCGGTAAAGAAGCCGACAACAGATATGCCAACATCAGATACAGGGAAAGATTTGTCTGTCGACGAGAATGGCAATGTAGATATTCCTGAAGAACAGGTCATTGGAACTGCTAAAGAACTATTTGGCGATAAAATTTATGATATTGCTAGTGCGGTTAAACAGACTGTTGATAGCATTCAACAGAATGAAGAAGGCAAGGTTGAAGAACCTAATGCCATAATTGAGCAGCTAAAGCAAATGGTCCGCTCGAAAGCGGTGCAGCCTATTCTTAATACAGCTCAAGAAAAATACGGTAATGATCTTAGCGTATCACAGAAGAAACGCTTAGAGATAGAAACCACAAGTAAAGCTGACCGTGAGATTAATCGGACAGTAGGTGATTATCAGATTCAAAAGAATTTGCTTGATAAAGAGCATCAGGAATATGTTGCAGATTTAAAAGCTGAAGGAAAATCTGACACCGAAGTGGCAGAGGCAGATACTGCGTATAAAGAGAAGCAGGTAGAAGCTGTAGAGGGACTGAAGCAGAATCTGAGTAACCTAGTAGACAACCTTATCCAGACGTCAAGTGAGAACATTGTACGTTCTATTGAAGTCAGCAAAAAGGAAAAAGAGCGTGATTCGTATGAGTCTACAATCAGAGACCATTTAAGAGGGTTCTCTCGTACCATTCCATCTTTTTTGATGGCATATGGAGATAGTTCTGTAAATCTCGCTACATTTGATCAAATTATTCCTGAAAACGTATTTGAAGAAGTGACTGGCATCACATTAGATGCATTCCGCTTCTTACGCGATGGTGGTGATCATACAGATGAAACCACGGGAGAAGTGTCTCACTATGAAGGACATTTGTTCGATCCAGTTGTATTCGATGATTCAATCAAAGAATTCATGCGATTAAGAACTGCACTGGCTGATTACTTTGATGAAAACAAGAAAGAAGATATCTTTGATTATGTTCCGCCTCAGAAGACCAACCAGATTTTCACGCCAAAGTGGGTAGTCAAAAAAATGATCGATGAATTGGAAGAAGAGAATCCAGGTTGCTTTGATGATCCTACAAAGACGTTCGCCGATCTGTACATGAAGTCCGGTCTATATATAACTGAAATCGTGAAACGATTATATAACAGTGAGGGCCTAAAAAAAGCATATCCTGATAAAAACAAACGGATTCACCACATCCTCAGCGAGCAGGTATATGGCTGTGCACCATCTGAAATCATATATAAGATTGCTACTAACTATATCCTCGGATTTGATGAAAAAATGAAAAATGAAACAAAGAATTTCATTGAAGCGGATACTGCAGAATTGGCGAAAAATGGTCAATTAGCCAAATTTGTTGAAGATAACTTCAAGTAAAAAATAACAGAAAGTGGAAAATACTTAATAATATTTGCAAAATATTGTTAAGTATTTTTACTTTGTGCTATGATCTAGGTATGGAAAACAAAAAAAATAACTTCAAAAGAGTAGCCGAGAATAGAACAAATAAAATCATCAGTATGATTGATTTGTTAGGAAACCTAACTAATAGTTCTTTTTATGAGTATTCCGATGAAGAAATAGAAGAAATATTTTCAGCAATTCAAACGGAATTGGATAAGCAACATGCAAAATTTAAGAAAAGTGGTGCGAAAAAAAGGAAGTTTGAATTATGAGCGAACTTTTTTTCCACAGTCAAAATTGTGATGAACGACACACGGACGAATATGTTATTGCGGACATTGAAAAAATGTTAAGCAAACAAGATCATATGAAATTCGATGATATTTTTAATCATGTGAAAGAAGGCTATCCCGACGAAAGCATTAATCATTTAAAATTACGTGCTTTAGTTGAGCAATCATTTAGTAAATGTGCAAAAAATACATATTGTTTGTCAGAACAGCAAAAACAAATTATTGCAAACAAATGTAGAAATACTAATCAAATAACTGAATTTTCTCAAATGGGTGAAAATGCACTTCTTGATAAATTTGATTGTATTCTATCTTCGGATAATTATGATTGGTCAGAATTGCTACAAGTGTTTTTCGCTATTGGCATCAGCAGAGGTCAAATAACATTAGATAATGCGATTGTTCAATATAATGATATTTCTGTTTCACAGAACATATATGAAAGTGAGATTCATGATGCAGTTACAAATATTAGCAATGCGAATCAGGATGTGACTTGTTACTCCTTTATAGAAAGCCGTGTAATAAATAGTTATTTAGATGGCTTTGGCATCCATAAAGCAAGTGATTTTAATAATGTTCCAGCAAATGTTCTTTTGATGATAATGAGTTTTGATGTCAAGAAATCAATATATGATCTCAAATCCCTGTCACATGGAATTGATGATCAGCTTTGTACTGATTTACAAAATTATTTTCTAACAATATTGGATGACCGCTCCTTTGATATTCTAAAACGTAGATATGGCCTAGATGGAAAGACTTCAATGACATTAGAAGAATGTGCTTCAATCTATGGTTTAACACGTGAAAGAGTAAGACAAATTGAGGCAAAATCAATTAAGAAAATCAGTGATACATTTTCTCTTGTTTCTGACAGTATCAATGTTGTGATGAAATCTCATCTAAGTAATCAGAATCGTAATTATGTGGAAATTTCAGAATTTAGCCATGAAATTGGGAGCGAAAACGTTGCTCGTTTACTTGCATTTTTATATGACATCCTTGATTTAACATTTGGTTATTCGGAAAAATATGGATTCATTTTCTTGAAAGATAAGACAAATGAAAACGAGATAGTAAATAATATACTTGATAAATATGATATTTATATCACGCCTGATTATTATGAAAATGCGAGTTCTATCGAAAAAAATATAATTGATAAGAATTATAGAACAATACAGTCGACAGGTAGTCTTCTTATTAAAGAAAAGTATTTTGCTACAGATTTATACAACAATTTTATTGCGGAAATATTTCCGGAGGGGTATCGGACTTACAATAAAGAAGATTATTTAAAATTTGTTGAATGCTATAAGCTTAAATGTGGTGAAAATGCTGAAATACCAACACAAGTAGCTATCAGAGGCCTATTTAACAGAGAAAACGATTTTTGCCAAGTTGATAAAGGTACATATAAACTAAGAGCCAATTGCGTTGAGCTTCCTGATCAACTTGTCGATGAAATCATAGACTGTATTATCGCAAATATGCCAGTTGTAAATTATCAGACTATATATTATTCATTCAGCGATGAACTTACAAAATTAGGTGTTATGAACTATTTCTACATGAAGGGTTTAATTGATCCATACCTACCAGAAAATATTAAATCAGAAAGAAATTATTTGCACTCTACTGAAACATCATTAAGTTCTGTTGATGTCAGACAGTCATATATTCGGAATACTAATGGCTTATTTACATTAGATGATTTGCAAAAAAAGTTTCCGGGTGTAAAAGATTATACTTTCATGTTTATGCTATATGACGAAATTCAAAATGGACTTCTGTGGTTATCTTCACGCAGATTTATATATTTTGATAAAACTGGTATTAGTACGGTAGATGCAAACAATTTCAAAAAATATGTTGAAGATATCTTTATAAAAGAAAATTCAAAGATACTAACTTCTCGAAAAATTTATGGAAAAATGAAGATTTTTAACAAAGACGAATTATCAAGATTACATTACATTGATGATCAATTTGCGTTGTTTTCATTGATAAAATACCTTTTTGGGAATCAATATTATTTTCACAGACCATATATTAGCCTAGCTGATAATCAGGAACTGACAACCCAAGCATTACTTTATGATGAATTAAAAAACAAAATAAAGTTTACTTATTCAGATGTCGGAAAATTCTACTCAAAAATGGGTATTTATAGGAATAAATCATGGCAACTGTATATGGAAGACTTTAGTGATGATTTCGTGCAAACAGATGCACAGACACTGATGAGAAAAGATATCTTAGATATTAAGGAAAACCAATTAAAAGAAATCCATAATGTACTGCATCTAATTATGGATAAAACCAATGCTTTGCAACTAAAGGATTTTAATGGTTATCAGATGTTTCCAACTATCAAATTTGGATGGAATAAATATGTTCTTGCAGGTATAGTTCGTAGCTATTTTGATGATGAGTTCCAAGCTTTATCAGATGGCCAAGATTATCGTGTCGCAGAATACGAAATAAGGAGGATAAATAGTAATGCCTAATAACATGTGGAGATTCCCTGGCAATGGGTTTGCTGCTGATGCAGGACTTGATACAGCAGATATGGAAACATTTAAGAAGGATGCCATATCATCTTTGGCACGTGAATTATGCCAAAACTCTATCGATGCAAGAATGGCAAATAGCGAAAAATCTGTAAAGATAGAATTCCATTCTTTTTCTATTCCGCAAAATGAAATCCCTGGACGAGAATATGTTGAAGATGAGATAGGACGTTGTGTTGATACTTGGACGCAAAATGCAAAAATCAGTGGCTCTTCATCAACACTTGTGGGTAACAGAAATGATGAATGAGCAGTAAATATCTATATCTGCACTTGATTTATACCTATTAAAAATGGGCATGGGATTTTATACTTATTTTTGCAAAGAAATAAGGAGTAAAACCATGCCCAACAAAACTTTAATCAAGCAGCTCCTCCGCGTCAAGAACATTGTGATAGATTCTTATAAATATTGCGCGGAAGATGATAGATTCACCATCTCTGTGCATCCTACAAAGGGACAGCAGTGCCTGTGTCCAGTATGCCAGAAGAAATGCTCATACTACGATTCTCTAGAGACCCGCAAGTGGAGATCTCTGGACATGGGATATACAAAGGTATTCCTTGAAGCACCGGTGCACAGGATCGAATGCCCTGTCCATGGAGTACTCACGGAATATGTCCCCTGGGCACGGCATCATTCATCCTTCACAATGGACTTTGAGAACACTGCTGCATGGATGGCGCTGTATCTTCCCAAGACTGCGGTATCCACGTACATGCGGATCGCATGGAACACCATCGGGCCTATCATCTCCAGATACAGGAAGGATGCGGACCCATGTCCAGAGCACCGTTTCAATGGTCTGAAGCACATCGGCATCGATGAGACGAGCTATAAGAAAGGCCACAAGTACATCACCGTCATCGTTGACCATGACACCAACAGCGTCATATGGGTACATGAGAGACATGGCAAGGAAGTGCTGCGGGGATTCTTTGAACAGCTCAGTGAAGAACAGCGTGCATCGATCGAATGCGTCACAGCTGACGGTGCCAGATGGATCAGCGAGACGATGGAGGAATATATCCCCAGTGCACATCGGTGCCTGGACAGCTATCACATGGTGGAATGGGCACAGGCAGCGATAGATGAAGTACGGACAGAGGCATGGCAGCGTGCACGTGCAAACAATCATGAGCCGAAGAAGGGCCGTGGAAGGCCAAAGAAAGGCGAAGAGAAAGACAGGACAGCAGACCAGATCAAGAACACAAAGTTCACTCTTGGGAAGGCTCCTGAGAACCTTACGGCGAGGCAGAAGGCACAATTGGAATTCATTGCCAAGACAGACAGGAAACTATATAAGGCCTACCAGCTGAAGGAGTATCTGCGGACACTGATCCACCTTCCCCTGGAAGAGCTCGAAGGATCATTGAAGGACTGGCTGTGGAAGGCATCGCATTCACAGATCAAGCCGATTTATGAACTGCAGAAGAA
>Ga0183101_1000794_pt1 | contig 38629 bp, 36 predicted proteins | sample Biomet3_FD_127790 | JGI IMG/M metagenome (GOLD analysis project Ga0183101, IMG submission 127790) | Microbial communities from bioreactor (seeded with sewage sludge) at LBNL, California, USA - Biofuel metagenome 3 | ecosystem: Engineered > Bioreactor > Anaerobic > Unclassified ... | reverse complement strand
ATACATTAAATTAAATTTTAAAAAAATCAAAATTTACAGAAATAATCCTATTTGTTAAAGAAAAAATAAGACGGAAAATGTAACAAAAATTTAAAAGTTATTAAAGTATATTAAAAATATCAAAATTTGAAAATGAAAATTGTGACAGAATAAAATGAAAATTGTGATAGAATATTCTAAAAAGATTGCAATATTCCGGAAATTAAGGTAAAATGTATTAAGGGATGATACTTAACAATATTTACAAGGGGGAGAAAAAATGTGTAATTCTTTTGACTACAGTAAACTAGAGACTATATTGCAAAAACATAACTTTAAAGCTTGCAATATTATTGCAATATTGCAAGATACCCAAGAGATTTATAGGTATTTACCTAAAGAGGTATTTTCATATCTTTCAGAAAAGCTTGGGGTAAGTAGAGCTCACATATATAGTGTGGCAACTTTTTATGAAAACTTTTCTTTAGAACCTAAGGGTAAGTATATAATAAAAATATGTGACGGTACTGCTTGTCACGTTAGAAAGTCTATTCCAGTATTAGAAGCTCTAAGAAAAGAATTAAAGCTTTCGGAAGCCAAAATCACAACAGATGATTTAATGTTCACAGTGGAAACGGTTTCCTGTCTTGGTGCATGTGGACTAGCACCTGCCATCACTATTAATGATAAAGTACATGGTACTATGACACCAGAGAAAGCATTAGCGCTTTTAAATACTCTTAAGGAGGAAAAATAATATGCTTCTTAATAGAAATGATTTAATTAATGCTAGAAATAGCTATAAAAGTAGTTTTGCAAAAGAAAAAAAGAAAATTCTAGTATGTGCTGGTACTGGTTGCGTTGCAGGTGGTTCCCTAGAGATTTACGATGAATTAATAAGATTGATGAAGCAAAAGGGCGTAAATTGTGAAGTAGCACTTGAGACAGAACCACATGAGGAAACTATTGGAGTTAAAAAAAGCGGATGTCATGGATTTTGTGAAATGGGTCCTCTTGTAAGAATAGAACCATTTGGGTATTTATATATAAAAGTAAAATTAGAGGATTGCGAAGAAATCGTAGATACAACTATAGTTAAAGATGAATGTGTAGAGAGACTCGCATATACTAAAAATGGACAAATATACAGAAAACAAGATGAAATACCTTTTTATAAAAAACAAACTAGAGTTGCCCTTGAACATTGTGGACACATTGATGCAAATTCAGTAGAAGAATATATTGCTATAGGTGGATATTCTGCATTTGAAAAAGTATTATTTGATATGAGTGGCGATGAGGTTATTAAGCAAATAGATGAGTCAAATTTAAGAGGCCGTGGCGGCGGTGGATTCCCTGCTGGTAAAAAATGGGCTCAAGTAAAACGTCAAAAAGAACATATTAAATATGTTGTATGTAACGGTGACGAAGGTGACCCAGGTGCCTTCATGGACAGAAGTATAATGGAGGGAGATCCTCATAGAGTACTTGAAGGAATGATGATTTCTGCTATTGCTTGTGGTGCGCAAAAAGGATTTATATATGTTCGTGCAGAGTATCCTCTTGCTGTAAGCAGACTTTCTACTGCTATTGCACAAGCAAAAGCATGTGGACTTATGGGAGAAAATATTCTTGGAACAAACTTTAGTTTTGATATGCAAATTAATAAAGGAGCAGGTGCCTTTGTATGTGGTGAGGGAAGTGCCCTTACAGCTTCTATTGAAGGAAAAAGAGGTATGCCAAGAGTAAAACCTCCAAGAACTGTTGAACAAGGACTTTTTGGTAAGCCAACAATACTTAATAATGTTGAAACTTTTGCTAATGTTCCTGTAGTTATTAATAAAGGAGCAGAATGGTATAGATCAATTGGACCTGAAAACAGTCCTGGTACAAAAGCTTTTGCTTTAACAGGAAATATTGAAAATACAGGACTTATTGAGGTACCAATGGGTACAACTCTAAGAGAAGTAATATTTGATGTAGGTGGAGGAATAAGAGGCGGCAAGAAGTTTAAGGCTGTTCAAATAGGTGGTCCATCCGGTGGATGTCTTACAGAGAAACATTTTGATTTGCCATTAGATTTCGATTCACTTAAAAAAGCAGGTGCAATGATAGGTTCTGGTGGACTTGTTGTTATGGACGAAGATACTTGTATGGTTGATACTGCTAAATTCTTCATGAACTTTACAAAAAATGAGTCTTGCGGTAAGTGTGTTCCTTGTCGTGAAGGTACTAAGAGAATGCTTGGAATTCTTGATAAAATTGTTGAAGGTAAAGGTGAGTTAGAAGATATAGATACATTATTAGAACTTGCTGATACTATAAAGTCAACAGCATTATGTGGACTTGGAAAGACAGCTCCATCACCAGTTGTTAGTACTATTGAGAATTTCCGTGATGAGTATATAGCTCATATCGTTGATAAAAAATGCCCATCAAAAGTATGTCAAAAACTTAAAACAATATATATTGATAAAGATCTTTGTAAGGGATGCTCTAAGTGTTCAAAAGTTTGTCCAGTGGGAGCAATTTCAGGTAAGATTAAAGAACCATTTACAATTGATAAAGATAAATGCATAAAATGTGGTGCTTGCCTTGACAACTGTGCATTTACAGCTATAAAGGAGGAATGGTAGAATGGGACAGTTTATGATTATAGATAATGTGCCTGTAGAAATAAATGGCGAAAAAAATATTCTTGAATTAGTTAGAAAAGCGGGTATTGAATTACCTACCTTCTGCTATGATCCAGAACTTTCAGTTTATGGTGCTTGCCGTATGTGTGTAGTTGAAACCAACCGTGGAGGCATGGAAGCTGCATGTTCTACTCCTCCTAAAGCTGGCATGGAAATATTCACAAATACTCCAAGACTTAGAAAATATAGAAAAAATATTCTTGAACTATTGCTTGCTAATCACTGTGGAGATTGTACAACCTGTCAAAAAAATACTCGTTGTAAGCTTCAGGATTTTGCACAACGTTTCGGAATAACAAACGTAAGATTTGAAAATACTGCTAAAAAGAAAATAGACGATTCATCCGTATGCGTAGTAAGAGATCAAAGCAAGTGTATATTATGTGGTGAGTGTGTAAGAGTCTGTGAAGAAATACAAAATGTTGGAGTAATTAATTTTGCTGGCAGAGGGTCTAAAATGACTGTAACTACTGCATTTGATGAACCTCTAGGAGATTCAAATTGTGTTGGCTGTGGTCAGTGTGCAGCAATATGTCCTACTGGTGCTCTTGTAGTTAAGAGTACTACAGATAAGCTTTGGAAAGAACTTGGCGATAAGAATACACAAGTTGTAGTTCAAGTTGCTCCTGCTGTAAGAGTAGCTATAGATGAAGAATTAGGACAAGAAAATGGTCAAAATTCAATGGGTAAAATAGTAACTGCCCTTAGAAAAATGGGATTTGATAAGGTATTTGATACTTCAGTATCAGCAGATCTTACAGTTATAGAAGAAACAAATGAATTTGTTGGAAAACTTCAGAAAAAAGAAAATTTACCATTATTTTCATCATGTTGTCCTGGTTGGGTAAATTATGTACAAAATACTTATCCAGAGTTAATGAAAAATGTTTCCTCTTGTAAATCACCTATGCAAATGTTTGCTGCTGTATTAAAGGATTATTACAAGAGTGATGATAAAAAACTTGTAAGCGTAGCAATTATGCCTTGTTCAGGAAAAAAATTCGAAGCAAACAGAGATGAATTTAAAAAAGATGGTATTCCTGATGTAGATTATGTAGTAACTACACAAGAGCTTATTGACATGATAAAGGAATCAGGAATTGTGTTCTCAGAATTAGAACCTGAAGCATTTGATATGCCATTTGACCTTGGTAGTGGAGCTGGTGTTATATTTGGAGTAACAGGTGGTGTTACTGAAGCTGTTATGCGTAAAGTTTTAAGTGACCAACCAATAGAAGCAGTACGTGGTCTTGCTTTTAATACTGTTAGAGGAACGCAAGGCCTTAAAGAAGCCACTCTTACTGTTGGCGATAGTGAAATAAAAGTTGCAGTAGTAAGTGGTCTTAAAAATGCAGATAATGTTATAAAGAAGATAAAATCTGGTGAAGCTCATTATGATTTCGTTGAAGTTATGGCATGTCCAGGTGGATGCGTTTGTGGTGCAGGACAACCAATCGCAAAAGCTGATGATAAAGCAAAACGTGCTGCTGGATTATATCAAGCAGACAAAATGACTACTGTAAATCGTGCAGATGACAATCCTTTGATGGAGAAATTATATAAAGACGTGTTAAAAGATAAGGTTCACGAGTTATTACATGTACACTATAAAGAAAAATAAGAATTTTTCTTTATAAGTTTAAATGTTAATAGTTTTTTAGAAAATGGGCGTTGTATCATATTTTATGATACAACGCTCATTTTTAGTATTAGCTAATATCTATAGGATGAATACTTGCTCTAATAATCTACTTGATTCAATTTTTAATTCATATGAGCAAGCCAATCCTTTGCCTCCAATTCAGTTTTACATATCTTAATAGGCATTGAAGTAGATTTTGAAAATGTTTGTATTGCCATACTTTGAAAAAAGGATGCTCCATAAATTGAACTTGCTAAAACATATTTTTCATTATCATTGACATATTCTTTGAATGCATTTAAAGTATTCGTATTATATTTTAAATTAGTGATATTAATTAAAGAAAGCACTGAATTTTTAGGTTGTTTAGAAATAAATAGCTTTGATTCATTAAGTAGCTTAACTACAGCCTTTTCTGATAGATTTGAAAAATCCAATACAAGCATACTCTTATTTTTATAATTTGTGAAATAATATCTTTTCATAATATCCCCCGAAAGTATTTATCATTACACTAATATATTCCATAGAGAAATGAATGATAACTATTGTTTAAAAAATGTTGCATCCAATGGGTGCAACTTTATTATTGTTATGAAAAATTATTTAAAGTGGTAAAATAGATTTATACTAATAAAGTTAAATTAAAATGGAGGTATAACCATGAAAGATTCTAGAATAATAACACTTGCAAAAAATTTAATTAATTACTCCTGTAATATTAAAAAGGGTGAAAGAGTGTTGATAGAAACAATAGGAACACCAAATCCTTTAACTCTTGAATTGATAAAACAAACTTACTTAGCGGGAGGAGTTCCATTTGTAACAAATAAACTTCCAGAAGTTGATAGAGAGCTATATATGAATTGTAATCAAGAACAGCTGGAGATGATGGCAAAATATGAAGCTACTAGAATGGCAGACATGGATGCATATATAGGAGTAAGAGTACCAAGTAACTTAACAGAAACCTCTGATGTACCAGAAGAAAATATGTCTTTTGTTATGAAAAAGTTCTGGCAGCCTGTTCATGGAGAAATAAGAGTTCCTAAAACTAAATGGGTAGTTTTAAGATATCCATCAGCTGCCATGGCTCAAGCATCAGGAACAAGCACAGAAGCTTTTGAAGACTTTTATTTTAATGTTTGTAATTTGGATTATAGTAAAATGTCAAAAGCTATGGATTCATTAGTAGACTTAATGAATAAAACAGATAAAGTTCATATAAAAGGAGAAGGAACAGATTTAACATTCTCTATTAAAGGATTAAATGCTATAAAATGTGATGGAAAATTAAATATTCCAGATGGAGAAGTTTACAGTGCTCCAGTTAAGGATTCTGTAAATGGATATATTACATATAATACTCCATCAGTATACAATGGATTTACTTATGAAAATATAAGACTTGAATTTAAATATGGCAAAATTGTAAAAGCTACAGCAAACGATACAGAAAGAATAAATAAAGTATTTGATACAGATGAAGGTGCAAGATATGTAGGAGAATTTGCAATAGGAGTTAACCCATATATATTAAAGCCAATGAAAGAAACTTTATTTGATGAAAAAATAGCAGGTTCAATCCACTTTACACCAGGAGCGGCTTATGATGATTGCTTTAACGGAAATAAGTCTTCAGTACATTCGGATTTAGTATATATACAAAGGCCTGAATATGATGGCGGAGAGATTTATTTTGATGAGGTATTAATAAGAAAAGATGGGTTATTTGTAGTTGATGAACTAAAAGGATTAAATCCTGACAATTTAAAATAATCTTGAAGAAGGTAACATATGTACCTTCTTCTACTACCACCTAGTTTAATTTTTCGATAACTGTTTGCATATCTATATGTAAACCACTGCCTTGGGAATAAGAATAAGTTATGTTGTTATCCTTGTTATTACCAGCCGAATCGTATCCTTCAATAATATGCCCTGAAGAATTTAAATTAGAAAAGAAACTATAATCTAATGTTCGTGTACCGTTATAGTAATATATATTAGTAGGTTCCGCTGGAATCCAGCCATATTCCGGAAGATAATACTCTACCCAAGCATGTCTATCTTTACTATCAGTAACTGTACTACTACTCTTAAATTCGCTATTGTCTATCCAAAAGCCTGTACTCACTCTAGATGGAACTCCAGATGCCCTCAATAGTGCAGTATATAGTTCAGCGTAATCCTCACATACCCCAGCACCTGTATTTAAGGCATTTAAGGCCCCTTTATTTCCGTTATTAGTATCATAATTCATATAGGTATTTACAAACTCATAGGCTTTCTTTGCTTTATAGTAGGGATTAGTTATTGTATTAAAAAGTTCTTTAGATTTATCTGTTATCAACTGGTTATCACTTTCTATATTAGAACTTGGTGAAGTATATTTTTTATAGTCATTAAAATTGCTGTAATCTCCTGAAGTTTTTGATAAATCTTTAATATATTTTATTCCATTGTTTTGCACTGTTCTAACAATCTGATATTGAACTTTATCTCCAGGTGCTACATGGGAATCTGCACTAAGCTGTTTATGAATAGAATCCTCAGAAATTATTTTGGCATTAGGTCCTGAAACCTGAAAATCTAATTCTTTTTGATAAGGTGAGTTACTTAAAGTACCTACATTACAAGTTAAATTAAAATTTGTATCCTCTTGAGCTGTAACAGTTAAAGTATCAGTAATTTTATAAGTATGGGTATCTGTAAGAACAAAAGAACCTTGTCCAATATTTTGACTAACTTGTACATCATTTTTAGTAATAAAATTCATCTTTTCAGGTAACTTTAGAGTATATCCCTTGGTGGACTTTATATTATTTATTAAAATAGTATAAGTTTTACCTGGAATATAGTCGTTTACAGACTTTATTGTAACAACACTTCCACTGCAATTTAAATTTATTTTTAATGAGTTACCACTTTCATCTTGAACCTTTATGTTATTGTCATTTACGCTAACTGGGTCAATTTCTTGTGAGAATTTAACAGTCCATAGTTTATCTGTACTTATATTTTGTTGTGTAGGGAAAATCTTATAAAAATCTTGAGCATAAACAGCTTTAGGATTAAACAACAATAGTAATAAAACTACTATAAGTTGAATTTTAGGTATACTAAGTTTATGATTACTATTCCTATTATTCATAGCTATTGGCGTTCACCTACCTTTATAATTAATGATTAATCATTAATAAACATTTTATCATATATGCGCATTCATCAATAGCAATATCTTTATCAAAGTATATGTGCGGATTGTAAACACACTCGTGACATAGTGCATCTATAGTAGATATTATTAGAAACATTTTTTCTTTTTCGTTGTTTACTTTAATATTTCGTTTCTCTAATTGATTCAGTACTTTATTCATAATTTCATTCTGTAGAATTTTAAAGTGTTTTTTTACATCTTCATCTAAATAGCTTAAAGACATAATCTCATCATGTAAATTTTTAGATGTATTATGATTTTCAATTAATATGTTTATAATTATTTTAATAACATTTGATAAATCTTCATCTATAGGTATTTCCTCAAATTCACTCACCATAGTTCCCATAATATTATTACTATACTTTTTTAAAGCTTCAATAAATATATCCTTTTTATCTTTAAAGTAAGCATAAACAGAACCTGTAGATATGCCTGCTTCTTTTGCTATTTCTACAGTATTGGTATTATTATATCCTTTTTCATTAAATATTCTATAGGCAGCATCAATAATATTGTTTTTCTTTTCAATTGATCTTTTCTGACGAGGAACCCGTATTTCTCTTTCCATTTTATCACCCAAATTGATTTTATTATAAACACAATATACTGTCAATACTAATGTGAAATATACTTCACATTAGTATTGACAAATATGAAGTGTATTTCATATAATTAGAATGTGAAATACACTTCATGTTCTATATAAGGATTGAAAATATTTTACTAATTTTGTGTTGGCACTATTTTAGTAAAAAAGATTATGGGGAGGGACAAGATGAAAAAATTAATTTCTATTTTAATAATTGCTTTATTATTAAATGGTTGTGGTAATGGAAATCAAGTGTTAAAAGAAAATATTAAAGTTTCAACAACTCCAAGAGAAGTATTTATTTTTGCAGGAAAAATTCAAACTAATAATTCAGTGAATTTAGCCTCTAAGATTTCACCTTCCAAAGTTGTAAAAGTTATGGTAGATGTAGGAAGTACTGTTAAAGCTGGCGATCCAATTATTTATCTAGATACTACAGATCTACAGAATCAGGAGAAACAAGCAGAAGCAAAAGTAAATACGGCAGAATCTGCTCTTAATAAAACTCAAAGCAAAGGAAGACCAGAAGATATTGCTATAGCCCAAGCTGCAGTAGATAATGACGAAAAAGCTTATGAGAATGCTCAAAATAGTTACAATCGCATAAAACAGCTTTATGATACAGGATATGATACAAAGCAGAATATGGAGCAGGCCGAAGGTGGACTAACCACTGCTAAAGATAAGCTGCTTTCAGATAAAGAAACCTTGAACAAATTAAACAAGGGTGCAACTCAAGAAGATATAAATGTAGCACAGGCTTCAATCAATGAAGCACGGGCTGCAGTCACGTCTGCTCAAGCTCAATTAAATAATGGAATAATCACATCGCCTATATCTGGCACAGTAAGTACATCCAATATACATGTGGGGGAAATTGCAGCAACAGGTGTTAGTCTACTTACAATTGTAAATAATGATCAGTTATATATAGACGGATATGTACCAGAAGATATACTTCCAAATGTTAAAGTTGGACAAGAAGTAGTGGTTAAAGTGTCTGATATGCCTGATAAGAGATTTAAAGGGGAAGTATCTGTGATAAATCCTATGATTAATTCCAATAGTAAAAATGTAGTAAGGGTAACTTTAAAAGAGGGAAATGATGTTTTAAAACTGGGTATGTTTGCGCAAATAGGATTTAATAAATGAGGGTAGGTGAGTAATAGATGAAATCAAAAAGAAAAGGTATAATACTTGGTATATTAATACTTATGATAGTGTCTATGGCAGGTATTGGTATATATTATTGGTATAATGGCACATATTTTGTTTATACAGAAGATGCCAAACTTGATGGAGATTTATTAAAAATAAATCCACAAATATCTGGAAAGCTTTTAGAATTTAATATTGAAGAAGGAGATGTGGTGGATAAAGAACAGATAGTTGGAAGGCAGGAGATGGCTGGACAGCCTGATTCCAATCTGGATACTTCTATTATACGTTCGCCTATAAAAGGTATAGTTATAAAGAAACAAGCAAATGTAGGCGAAATACTAACAGCAGGTCAGGTACTTGCTTATGTAGTAAACCGAGATAATATATATGTTACAGCTAATATAGAGGAAACTAAACTAAATAAATTAAGAGAGGGTGAAAAAGTAGATATTACTATAGATAAATATAAAAATAAAAAATTTACAGGAAAAGTGCAATCTATAGGTGAAGCATCTACTGCTACTTTTTCATTACTTCCTACATCCACAAGTGCAAACTTTACAAAAGTTGTACAAAAGGTACCTGTAAAAATTAAATTAGATAGTTATAGCAATGTTAAACTGCTACCTGGAATTAATGCCATTGTTAATATACATGTAAAATAATAATTCCTATGAGGTCATTTAGTTCATAGGAATTCTAAACTAAACATATGAAGTTAACTAAACATATAAATAAACTCTGGAAAGGTAGGTGGTTAAAATGGATGAAAAGGAAGCACCTTCTTATAAATGGATATGCCTAGGGATAGTTATTATAGGAACCTTTATGGCATTTCTTGATACTAGTATTGTAAATATAGCTTTACCTAAAATAATGTCTGTTTTTGGAACATCTCTAGATACTGGACAGTGGGTTCTAACCGGATATATGCTTGCTTCAGGGGCAATTATACCTTTAACCGGTTATTTGGAAGATATTTTTGGATTAAAAAAAGTATATGTATTTGCATTAAGTGTATTTACTGCTGGTTCATTCATGTGTGGAATATCCTGGAGTATAGATGTTTTAATACTGGCAAGAATTATACAGGCTATAGGTGGAGGTATGATTATGCCTGTTGGTATGTCTATGCTTTATAAAGTAATGCCAAAAGAACAGATTGGTGTAGCAGCTGGAATCTATGGTATAGCAATAATGGCTGCACCTGCGATTGGACCAACTTTAGGTGGATATATAGTTCAATATTTAAATTGGAATTTGATTTTTAATATTAATGTGCCAATTGGAATTGTAGGAATAATTCTAGCTATAGTAATATTGAAGGATAAAGTAGGAGAAAGCAATAAAAAATTGGACTTGATAGGAGTTGTAACCTCTACATTAGGCTTGGTAAGTATTTTATATGTTATAGGTGAAGGTTCAAAAATAGATTGGGGAGAAATAAAATATCCATTATTAATTGTATTCGGAAGTTTTAATCTTATAATATTTGCATTTAATGAGCTCACTGTGGATGATCCTTTATTGGATTTAAGGGTATTTAAAATACTTCCGTTTTCAGTGAATACAATTTTAATTAATATTACAGTATTTGCAATGTTTGGAATACTTACTTTTATACCATTATTTTTGCAAAATATATCAGGACTTAGTGCCATGCAGTCAGGTGTTGTTATGCTCTACTATGCTATGGGTTCAGCGGTGACTATGCCAATAGCTGGAAAAATGTCAGATAAAGTAGGAGGAAAACCTTTTGTTATTGTAGGAATGATTTTAATGGTAATTTCAACTTATAACTTATATTTTTTAAGTACAGATACAAGTAATTCAACTATTAAATTACTATTATTTATTAGAGGAGCCAGTGTTGGAATGACTATGATGCCAGCTACTACAATGAGTATGGCAGCTGTGCCGCCTCAATTAATAGGAAGAGCTTCAGCACTACAAAATACAGTTAAACAGATTGCCGGATCATTAAGTATAACCATACTTACAATATTTATGCAAAATAGACAAAATTTACATTATTTTAGATTAGCAGAACAATTCAATAGTTTTAGCCCTGCAACTTTAAATTTCTCAAATTCAACTCAGACTTATGTGATACAAAAGGGGTTGTCCTTAGCGAATTCCAAAACGGGAGTTGTATATTTAGCTTATTCTTATTTAAGTAAAGAATCATATATGTATGGAATAGATGATGTTATTATGTTGACTTTAATTGTTGTAGCAGCAGGAATACCTTTAGCATTTTTAATTAAAAGTAAAAAGTTAGAAGAAACGAAATAAAAATATATACATGAAGTATAGATTTAATGCACCATAGCATAAAAAGGCTAGGTGAAAGGCACTAATTACTTTGTTATGGTAATTAGTGCCTTTCACCTAGCGTCTTATAAATCCTCATATTTTTAACCTTATCTATTTCATCGACTTTTGCTTCATATAATCAATTATCTTAGTTTCCACATCTTCAGCTATAGTCCCTGCACTAACTAAATTATCAAGTTGAGCTTCAAATTGTTGGAAAGGTGTTAATCCTTGTCTTTCCTCAGATGCTTCAGGTTCTTGTGATTGAGAATTTATAGCTGAATTTGATGAACTTGCTGCATTTACTGTAGCTTGAGTAAAAGGTAAAGTTCCAGTAGATACCATCATACATCCTGCTAATACTCCCATTATTATTTTATTTATTAAGTTTCTTTTATTCATATTTTAATACCCTCCATTAATGTTTTTCACCTTTTATTTGTATTTATTATAAAACTTTTATATTACAGTATTGTTACAATATTTTTACAGATATTTATAAATTTTCAGGTGTTTTGATAAGGAGAGAATAATAATCAACTTCTTGAGAGGTCGGTTTTAGAATTTATAATTGAAGCAAGATTTTAATTCAGATGGGGATTCTTTTACCCCATCTGAATTTTAGAGCTGCGAATGCATGACTTACTTGGCGTTGAACTGCCAGTTAAGCAGAGAACCAAAATCTATGATTTTGTGTGAATAGCTTACTCCTCTGACGTTAGGAAGAGGAGTTTCATATAAAGTGGGAGACTTACGCCAAGTTAGTCAGGTGAACTAAATCATCCACAGTAAGAGCTACAGAAAAGTAATAACCGTTTTTTACATTTACTGGTTTCAAGTCCGGAAGTTCAATAAAAGGGTGATCAAAGAAATCTAGCTTAGCATCTCCTTTCCATATTGGCGATATATAAAGGTCTCTTGATTTCAGTTGCACAAGTTCATGGATTAAGGGTTGATTATGTTTATCTTTAACTAATTCTGGAAAATGCCTTAAGTTTACAGCCTGAGCAAAGGCTGGATTAGGCAATGTTTCTGTTTTTTCATTTAGAGTTATACGTGCTTCTACCAAACGACGTCCTTTAACAGACAAAGTAGCTCCAAATTTACCTCCATTATCCAACTTAGCAGCTGCTTTTGAAGGAAGATTATAGGATCTAGTAATATAGGTTTCACCAATTTGTTTTGGCCAGCCTTGAATAAGTCCACGCATTAGTGATAGATCTTGATCAACCCAAATAAATGGGCAATATGAAACTGGAGCCCCTTTATATTTTGCTGAAACTAGTATTATCGTTTCCTTATATTGACTGTTGACAGGATCCAAGTGTTCTTCTCCTAGCTCACTACAATATTGCCATTCAATGAAATATGCAGCACATTGATTGGAAGCTGGTTCAAGCCCTTCAGGCAAGAAAGCAGCAATATTTTTGCTATCAGCTTCATATTCTATAGCTATAACATTTCCTACGTAATGCCAAGGTGGTGCAGGAACTATGCTAGAGCTACCTTTCGGTGTTAATGGTAATGAATATCCTTTAATCATGATGTTATCCTCCTAGTTTTATTTTTATTACACTTACATCATAATTTAAATATTTCTTAAAATCTTGTAAATAATTGCGGAGTTAACTACCTAAAGTGAATTGTAATATTTTAAAATTCTAGTAACAAACCGTATATTGAAACAAATTTATGCAGTTGCTATAATAAAGTTTATAGAAGAGGGGGGCTATAATGAGCATTTGTTACTATAAAATTGAGGGCTGTAATTTATTGGAAATCAAAAAATGTCAAAATGAATTACAAGCTTACAAAGATCATTTACATGAAGAACTCTCCATAGGTTTTATACAAAAGGGAGCAACCAATTTAAATGTAAACGGAAAAGAATATTATATAAAAGCTAAGGAGGCGACAGTCATTTATCCCTTTGCGTCTCATATATGTCAACCAGTTGATTTAACAAATTGGGAGTTTACTATGATTTATATCAATAAAGATTTTTATAAAAATATATTGGATGGCATGGATGAAGCACATTTTATGGGCATAAAGAAGCTTAATGACGAAGAGTATAAAAAGGTTAATGATATGATAGCTACTATAAAAGGAAATGAAACTTTAATCGAAAAAGAAGAAAAAATAATTAGTGTGTTAGTAGATATATTTATTAATTGCGATATTAATATTGATGTAGTAAAGGATAAACAGATTGAAGAAATAAGAAAATATATAGAAATAAATTTTTTAGAACAATTAAAGCTTGATGATATTGAAATGCATTTTGGGCTAAATAAATTTGGGATTATTAGAAGCTTTAAAAATAGGTACAATACTACACCAGCAGCCTATCAACTACAACTTAGAGTGAATTATGCAAAACACTTAATCATGGAGAATAGAAATTTAGTACAGGTTGCATTGAATTCAGGTTTTTATGATCAAGCTCATTTTACAAAAGAATTTAAAAAAGCCTATGCAATAACACCAAAACAATATTTGAAGTCTATAAAGTAAATCAATATTTTACAATAAATACATTGCATTATGTAGTATTATTTTTCTAAAGTAATCTAATCAAATAGATACTATTAGGAGGAATTAATATGAAATGTGTAATGATTATAGACTCTAATTTAGCAATTGGAGTTCAAGTAAATACTGCAGCAGCTTTAGGAATAAGTTTGGCAAGTAATATTAAGGGGTTAGCAGGTAAAAAACTAATTGATAAAGATGGTATAGTACATGAAGGAGTTACTAACACACCTATACCTATTCTCACTTTGAGTAATGAAGAAATTAAGGAAAAATACAATGAGTTATTACAAATGAATAGTGATGAAATTAGAGTTATTGGATTTAATGAAGTGGCGCAAAAATCATTAGATTATGATGACTATGAAATGAAGTTGGCTGAAACTACTAATAATAATATCAATTATCTTGGGATTTGCATTTATGGGCCTAAGAAAAAAATTAATAAATTAACTGGAAATATAAAAATGCTTAGATAATTAATCTATGTGGTATATAGTATATGTTCTTTCCATAATCCACTCCATATATACTGGCATAGTTGTCTTTTTATCATTGTAAAAAGACAACTATGCCGGTACAATCAACAAAATGTATAAATACCAACTACAATTTAATCTGAGTTTTGCTGCCTACCTTGATACTAAACTTCCCTACGAATTTTATGGTGAATTTTTAGAAATGACTAATGGATATCCTAGGATAGTTTTAACAAATGCTATATCGAAGGAGAAGAGAATTATGAATAAAAGGAAAAAATAATGACAATATATTACATTATATATTGATTTTTTTGCTATTGAATGATAATATTATTAATATAATGAAAAATAATACAAATATTTTTAAATATTGGATACATGGAAAAATTCTCTTTATATGGGCACCTTGAGAATTTGGAGTTAGTGGTGCAACCTGCCAATAATTAGTTTACTAACTGATTATTGGCTTTTGTTTTTTTGTTAAGTATAAGAAGGGCTGTGATAATATTTAATGCATCATAAAAAAAGGGGAATGAGAAATCTAAATAGGGTCAAGCTTATATACTAGGAGGGGGAAAAAATGAAAGCATATATTAAGGCATTTGTTATCAGTATTTTGATATTTAGCGCTTTTCTTACAGGATGTTCTTCAGCAATAAATGAAAAAAAGAAGCCTGTCATTGGTGTGGTAATGGGGAAATTTGATGATACCTGGAGGACATCTGTGCGTAATGAACTTTACAAAATGGCACAAGATAAAGTGGAAGTTGATATATGGAGTGGTAATAATTCACAGAAAACTGAAAGTGAGAAGGTAGATCTTTTGATTAACCGCAAAGTTAATGTTTTAGTTGTTAATCTTGTTGATTTGGCTGGAGCTGCTCCAATTATAGAAAAAGCAAAAAAAGCTAATATTCCGGTGATTTTTTTTAATACTGAACCTTCAGCGGAAGATCTTAAAAAATGGGATAAAGTTTACTATGTAGGAGCTAAAGGTGAGCAATCTGGTGTTATACAAGGTGAAATTCTTGTTAATTATTTTAAAAGTCATCCTACTAAAAGCGGTATTATAAGATATGCAATGCTAGAAGGTCAGACAGAACATCCAGATGCTATATCACGTACTAAATATTCTGTTAAAGCTATGGAAGATGCTGGACTTAAGGTTCAAAAAGTTGCAGAAGATACTGCTATGTGGGAACGTGAGAAAGCTCAGGGAAAAATGGATAACTTCATTGCTTCTCAAAATGATAATATTGATTGTGTAATTGCTAATAACGATGATATGGCACTTGGTGCCATTGATGCACTTAAAAACAAAGGCTATTTTAACGGTGGTAAATATATGCCTGTTGTAGGTGTTGATGCTAATGGGAGTGCCCTTAATGCTGAACAACAAGGCACCCTTCTTGGTACAGTGCTCAATGATGCTGTAAATCAAGGAAAAGCAATTTTTAATCTTGCTAGTGTTTTAGCTGGTGGTCAGACACCAAATAAAAATAACTTCAATAATACAATTACAGACAGTAAATATGTATGGATTGATTATAAAATGATTACAAAAGAAAATATTGGTGATGCAAAGTGATTATTAGAGCATCATAGGAGGGTGTTATCTTGTTTAAAAATGCTAAAATACGGATAAAGTTCTTAATTGGCTTTAGTATTATTTTAATGATGATGTTAATTACTACTGTTTGTGCTTATTACAATTTTAATCACATACAGACTATTGAAGATAGAATAATAAATGGTGTGGTTCCGCTGGATAGAGCAATAAAAGGAATTAATACTGAACTGATTAGCGAAGAAACAGGGGTTCGTGGTTATATTGCTAGCAATGGAGATGAAAGATACTTAGAATCATATACTACAAGTCGTAAAAACATAGATAAGGAAATAAAGGAAATTCAAAAGTATTATTCTGAATATCAAGATTTAGGAAGTATCATAGAAAATGAGGAAATTCCTAATATTGAAGTTATAAATAAACATTTTGATTCTCAAATTGAACTTGTAAAAGCAGGGAAAATTGAAACAGCACGGGACAGACTTGGAGATGGAAAAGGGTATATGGATTTATGTAAACATATCCAGGATAAGATAAATAGTGAAATAAACAAAGTCACTAATGATGCATTAAATAGCAGTAAATCTGCAAATCTTCAAGCAAAATTTGCTATGGGTATTATTTTTTTAATAAGTTTTACAATTAGCATAATTATCGCTATGTTTTTTTCAAATATGATGGCAACTCAAATAAAGAGAAGCATTGTATCTTTGGAGGAAATTGCCAATGGTAACTTATCAATTGAACCTTTGAAAGTAGATTCAAAGGATGAATTTGGACAGTTAGGTAATGCAATTAATTCAATGCAAAATTCGGTGAAGGATATTATTATAGCTATAACTAATGAAACAGAAAATGTAAACGAGGCATTGGCAATCTCAAATGAAGATATCTCCGATCTTACAGCTAAACTTGAGGATATCTCTGCAACAGTAGAACAACTATCTGCTGGAATGGAAGAAACAGCAGCTTCAACAGAAGAAATAACTTCTTCTTCTTATGAGTTCGAAGCTGCAGTGGAAACTATTGCAGATAAGGCACAGGAAGGGGCAGAGTCTGCGGATGATATTAGCAAGAAGGCTATTGCTTTAAAGGATAGTTCATATGCACTTCAGGAAGATGCTAATAAAACCCGTATAAGCATCAAAAAAGTTATGGATGAAGCACTAGAAAAAGCAAAAGAAGTTGAAAAAATTAAGAAATTGTCAGATGTAATTCTACATATATCTTCACAGACTAACCTTTTGGCTTTGAATGCGGCAATTGAATCAGCCAGGGCTGGTGAGGCAGGAAGAGGTTTCTCTGTAGTTGCTGATGAAATTAGAAAGCTTGCAGAAAGCTCTGAAGAAACCGTAAAGGAAATACAGACTACAATTAGTATAGTATTTGAATCAGTAGAAAATCTTTCAGATGCTTCAAAGCGTACATTAGATTACATTGAAACAAAAGTAGTTAAAAGTTACGAGGATGTAGTTTTAGTAGGGGAAAACTATCATAAAGATGCAGTGTATATTAAAGGTCTAGTATCAGATTTAAGTGCTACTTCAGAGGAACTTTTAGCATCTATAAGAACTGTAGTGGAATCAATAGATGAAATTTCAAAGGCAAATACTGAAGGTGCAAATGGAACCAATGATATTGCAGAAAAGATTTTAAAAATTAAGGATAGGGCACAGGAAGTTAAAACTGAAACAACTCATGTTAAAGAGAGTTCAGACCATTTGAAAGATATAGTTTCTAAATTTAAAGTATAACAAATCTAGATAACAGAAAAAGGAATTATGTAAATATGTAAAAGACATAAAATAATAATTATAACTAAAATATAGAGCATCCATAGATTTAATTTACACAAATCTATAGATGCTCATTTTACTTTGTCCATTCATACAACTTATAATAGCTTTTTATAGGTCTCTTGAGCATTTATATTGTTCTTTTCAACATATAGCCTCAGTCTAACAATATTTTTATCTACTTTCATATTTTTTTATTAAATCTACATTATATCTTTCTATCTCATTAAGTTCAGCATAGTTGCCAGTAAAGGATGGGTTAGGTTTATACCAAGATTTTTTTGGAAAATAGCTTTTAAAAGGTTCTGTTTTAAATATATATCCGTGTCTGGCGAATATTTCGTTTCTAGCATAGGCTAGTTTTTCTTTACTAAGTCCAGATAATTGGTAATCTTTAAGTACTTCAACACTGCTATTAGGAAAAATAAAATCATTAGATGAATCACTTAATGTATCTCTATTAGTAGGTGAATTATTTTCTTCTGAACTAGAACTAATGTTTTCATTATCATCTTTAAAGATTTTAGTATTATTTATGCTTTTATCATTAGAATTTACAGAAGCATTACTATAAGTAGTAGTTTGTGTGTTATTTGATGACTCTGAGTAAAAAATGTAAAATATACCAAAGCTAACGCCCAAGATAAATAAAGAAATTAAACCAACTAGTAGTATAAGGTTTTTGTTATTTCTTAAATTGGACATTTTAATATATCTCTCCCCTTAAAATAAATTACTAAATCAATTCAGTATATTAAATAAGGTATAGAAAAGTGCAACTAAAAAATATTCAACTGGATAAAAATTATTATTAAGTATTATTTATTTGTTAATAATTATTGACAAAAATAGAGAGAAGGTTTACACTAAAGATATACTAATTAAGTATAAATTTACTATAAATATTTTAATCTTATTAAGAATACTAAATAAGCAAATATTAAGGGGGAATTGTTGTGTCAAAGTGTGGAAATTGTACGACTTGTCAATCAGCAGATAAGGTTTTAGAAGGATTTATTAGCTCTATGGATATGGAAACTTCTCATCATAGAGTAGAAAGTCAAAAGGTAAAGTGCGGATTTGGACAGCAGGGGGTATGCTGTAGATTATGTGCTAACGGACCATGTAGGATAACTCCAAAATCTCCAAGAGGAATATGTGGAGCTAATGCAGATACAATAGTAGCTAGAAATTTCTTGAGAGCTGTAGCATCAGGAGCAGCTTGCTATTTACATGTAATTGAAAATACAGCAAGAAATTTAAAATCTATAGGAGAAACAAAGGGAACTATAAAGGGAATTAATGCTTTAAATAAAGTAGCACAAATATTTGGAATAGAAGAAAAGGATATGCATAAGAAAGCAGTAATGATAGCTGATAAAGTTATCGCTGATTTATATAAGCCTAGATTTGAAAAGATGGAACTTGTAGAAAAAATGGCATATAAGCCTAGAGTAGAAAATTGGAAGAAACTTAATATAATGCCTGGTGGAGCTAAATCAGAAGTTTTTGATGCTGTAGTTAAGACTTCGACAAATCTAAATAGTGATCCAGTAGACATGTTGTTAAACTGTTTAAATCTGGGAATATCTACAGGCCTTTATGGATTAACGCTTACAAATCTACTAAACGATATTATGCTTGGAGAACCGGTTATTAGAGCAGCTAAAGTAGGATTTAAGGTTGTAGATACCGATTATATAAATATTATGATTACTGGACATCAACACTCAACAATATCACATCTTCAAGATGTTTTAATAGATGAAAAAGTAATAGAGAAGGCTAAAAAAGCTGGAGCTAAAGGCTTTAAGCTTGTTGGATGTACTTGTGTAGGACAGGACTTACAGTTAAGAGGAGAGCATTATCAAGAAGTATTCGCAGGACATGCTGGTAACAACTTTACAAGTGAACCATTAATAGCTACTGGTGGAATAGATCTAATAGTTTCAGAATTTAACTGTACACTTCCAGGCATTGAATCTATTGCAGATGAATTTATGGTTAAGATGATATGCCTAGATGATGTAGCTAAAAAAGCAAATGCTGAATATCTTCAATACTCCTTTGAAAAAAGAGAAGAAATAAGTGATTATGTAATTGATGAAGCTATTAAGAGTTACAGCGAAAGAAGAGGGAATGTTAATATAAAGGGCAAAAAGAGCTTCCTGTCTGCATTCAAAAAACATCCTGAAAGAAAAAGTAATATTACCATAAATGTACCAGCAGATCATGGTTATGATGATGTAATAACTGGAGTTAGCGAAGAATCCCTTAAAGCTTTCTTAGGGGGAAGCTGGAAGCCATTAGTGGATTTAATTGCTGCTGGAAAAATTAAAGGAGTAGCAGGAATAGTTGGATGTTCAAACCTTACTGCTAAAGGTCACGATGTATTTACTGTGGAACTTACTAAGGAACTTATAAAGAGAGACATAATTGTGCTTTCAGCTGGTTGTTCAAGTGGTGGACTTGAAAACGTAGGATTAATGTCACCAGGGGCTGCTGAACTTGCCGGAGAAAATTTAAAAGAAGTATGTAAGAGCTTAGGAATTCCTCCTGTATTAAACTTTGGACCATGTTTGGCTATAGGAAGATTGGAATTAGTTGCTACAGAGCTTGCAGAGTATTTAGGAATAGATATTCCACAGCTTCCACTTGTACTTTCTGCTCCACAATGGTTAGAAGAACAAGCTTTAGCTGACGGAGCTTTTGGTTTAGCTTTGGGATTACCACTTCATCTTGCAATACCTCCATTTATAACAGGAAGCAAGGTAGTAACAAAAGTGTTAACTGAAGATCTTGAAACTTTAACTGGTGGAAAACTTATACTTGAAGACGATGTAATAAAAGCAGCAGATAAACTTGAAGAAATTGTACTTGATAAAAGGCGAAAATTGGGACTTAAATAATTTGATTGGTGGTGTGCTTTTATGAAAAGAATAATGATAAATAAGGATTTATGCAGCGCATGTTTAAATTGTTATATGGCATGTATGGCAGAGCACAATAAAAATGGCAAATCTGTATTTGATGTAGATCTTGAGGATATAGAGAATGAAGGAAGAAATTATATAACCATTGATAAAGAAGGTAAACCAGTTCCTATATTTTGTCGTCACTGTGATGAGCCGGAATGTGTTAATACTTGTATGAGCGGAGCTATGACAAAGGATAAAAAAACAGGAATAGTTTCTTATAATAAAGAAAAATGTGCTTCATGTTTCATGTGTGTAATGTCCTGTCCATACGGAGTTTTAAAGCCTGATAGTAAATCTAAAACAGTGGTAGTTAAATGTGATATGTGTGATGGCAGAGAAATACCAAGATGCGTGGAAAATTGTCCAACTGGTGCAATATACCTTGAGGAGGTGGACTGCTAATGAAGTATGTAATAATAGGAGCTAGTGCTGCGGGGATTAATGCTGCAAAAACTCTAAGAGAATTAGATAGTTCTAATGAAATTGTTATTATATCAAAGGACAACAATGTATATTCAAGATGCATGCTTCATCATGTTATTAGTGGAAATAGGGATTTGGAGAAAATTGCTTTTGAAGATAAGGACTTTTTCTCTAAATACAATATAAGATGGGTTAAGGGTATTGAAGTTATAGATATAAGTACGGATAAAAAAGAAGTAATATTAGAAAATGATAAAATAGAAAAATATGATAAATTGCTAATTGCTACAGGAGCCTCTTCATTTATTCCTCCCGTTAAAAACTTAAGAGAAGCTAAAGGTGTATATTCCTTAAGAAATTACGATGATGTATTAAATATAGAAGAAGGAATAAAAAAATCAAAGAAAGCTGTAATATTAGGAGCTGGACTTGTAGGAATAGATGCTGCTATAGGGCTTATGGAAAGAGGAGTAAAGCTTTCTATTGTTGAAATGGCAAATAGAATACTTCCACTTCAATTAGATCAAAAAGGAGCGGATAGATATCAAAAGCTTTTTAGAACTAAAGATATAGATATTTATACTTCAGTAAGACTAGAAGAAGTAATATTAAAAGAAGGTGGTTTTGTAGATAAGGTAAAGCTCAGCGATGGAACTTTATTAGAATGTGATATGATAGTTGTAGCTGCTGGGGTTAGACCTAATGTAGGTTTTATTAAAGATGAACACATAAAGATAGATAAAGGTATTGTAATTGATAAAAATTGCAGAACTACCCTAACAGACGTATATGCTGCTGGTGATGTTACTTTTACTGCTCCAATTTGGCCTATTGCTGTAAAACAGGGGATTGCTGCTGCATATAATATGTATGGAAAAGAAAAGCTTTTTGATGATACATTTGCATTAAGAAACTCAATGAACTTTTTAGGATTAGAAAGTGTATCTTTAGGCGTAGTGGAAGCCCCATACAGCAGGTATACTATAGACATTATTGAAACAAAGGATGTTTATAAAAAAATAATTCACAAAGATGGAATAGTGTATGGTGCAATTCTTATAGGGGACATAGATTACTGTGGAGTGTTGCATCAACTTATAAAGTACAAAATAAATATATCTAATATAAATAAGAATATATTTAAGATTGATTACTCTGATTTTTTTAGTATTAAACAAGACGGCCAATATAAATACGAAGCCTTATAATTTTTAAAAGGCTACTTATGTAATTAAAACATTAAGTAGCCTTTTTGCATGAAATATTAAAAAAACATCAAATTTTTAAGATTAAGGGCCGATTTTTATTAATTTTTTAAAATATATATGAATTTTTGTGCATTTTATAGTATTGCATGATATAATTTACAATAATAATCATAAAAATAATTATGAGGAGCATTAAACTAAAATAAAAAATTTAGTATCCATGGATTATTTTTAAGTTTTACTACATAATAATTTAAGAGGTGAGAATTATGAATTTACAAAGTACAGATGTAGCAAAAGCTTCTGTTGAAATGGCCATATCTTTAAGAGAAAATGAAAAAATATTAGATGAAACTTTTAGAAGTAAAGGTATATTAACTGTAGCAGTTGATATAGGAGGAAATATTAATAGTGCAGTACCAAAAGTTATAGAGAGAGCATTAGTTGCTTCAAAGAAAAAAGGTCTAATAAAAGAGAATTACCATGTACATGATGGTGCAATAGCAGGAGCAACAAGGGAAGCACTTTTTCAAATTATGCAAAAAGCAAATGGACTTAATGTGGGTGGTAAAATTGGTATAGCTAGATGTGGAGAGCATTTAAGTGTGTGTATATTTATGAGTATAGGGCTTCTGCACTTAAATGAAGTAGTGATTGGAATTGGACATCGTTCCATCCCAGATGTCTATTGACAAGCCATAATATACAAGGTATAATCTATTTTAAGTACTTAGTAGTATAGTAGATAGAAATCAAAATGTAGTTTAGTAGATTTGTCAATGAGGACAAAGTAGGATTATATAAAATAGTAGTATGGTAGTTTGTGTAGAACATATTGGAAAGTAAGACCTATAAGAATGTATAATTCTAAAAGGTTTATTTTGGTATCCTAAAGTTCTGCTAATACAGAACTTTTTTATTTATTTAATAATATTATTTTGGAGGATGGTAGTATGGTAGCAAAGAAAAAAGTTTCATTTCTAATTTCATTTTTATTAGCAGCATCTGTTTTAGGAGGATGTGCTAAGTCAGCAGAGACTAGTTCTCAAAAATCAGCTAAGGATAATAAGGTAATTAAAATTGGTATTACTCAGATTGTAGAACATCCAGCCCTTGATGCAGCAAGAAAAGGCTTTATTGAGGCTTTAAAATCTAAAGGGTATGAGGATGGGAAAAACATAAAGATAGATTATCAAAATGCTCAAGGAGATATGCCAACAACTCAAAGTATAGCTAAAAATTTCGTATCACAAAAAGAGGATTTAATACTTGCAATATCAACACCTTCTGCTCAGGCAGCATTTAATGCTACGAAAGATATTCCAATACTAATTACAGCAGTAACAGATCCAGTTAAAGCTGGTCTAGCTAAATCTGCTGAAAAGTCAGGTACAAATGTAACAGGAACTTCAGATAATTTCCCTATAGGAAACCAATTTGAACTATTGAAAAAGTTGATTCCTAATGCTAAGAGAGTAGGTATTTTATACAATACTAGTGAGAGTAATTCAGAAGTTCAAGTTGAAGAGGCAAAAAAAGCAGCTTCAAGTTTTGGACTGGAAATTGTAACAGCAGGTTTAACAAATGTAAATGAGGTACCTCAGGCTTTAAATTCATTAATAGGAAAAGTTGATGTATTATACATTCCTACAGATAATGTAGTTGCTTCATCTATGCCTATTATTGCAAACGAGTGTTTTAAGAAAAACATACCTATAATTGGATCTGAAAGAGCTCATGTAACACAGGGTGCACTTGCCACTTCAGGTGTCGATTTCAATAAACTAGGTTATGAAACAGGACTTCAAGCTGTACAAATAATAGAAGGTAAGAAGCCTAGCGAGATTCCTATTACAGCACCAAAGAACATGGAACTTTTAGTAAATGAAGATGCAGCTAAAAAGCTTAATATAAAAATACCAGATGATATAAATTCTAAAGCTGAAAAGGTAAAGGGAGGAGTCAAATAAGTGGATATATTGATAAGTGTCTTAGAACAGGGACTTATACTATCCATAGCAGTTTTCGGAGTGTATATAACGTTCAAAATATTGGACTTTCCAGATATGTCAGCAGATGGAACATTTCCACTGGGGGCAGCAGTAACTGCTGTCTGCCTCTTAAGCGGAATAAATCCATTTGCTGCTTGTATTTTATCCTTTGCTGTTGGTTGTATAGGTGGTCTTTTAACTGGATTTCTCCATGTTAAACTTAAAATTAGTAATTTATTGTCTGGTATTTTGGTTATGATTGCACTTTATTCTATAAATTTAAGAATAATGTCAAAATCAAATATACCTTTATTCGGAAAACAAACTATCTTCTCTGGCAATGGGAATGTGTTGGTAACTATAGTGATTTTTATGATTATAGCTAAAATAGCATTAGATTTGTTCTTAAAAACCAAACTAGGATTTGCTTTAAAAGCTGTAGGAGATAATGAACAATTAGTAACTTCTCTTGGTTTAAACAATGATAATATAAAACTAATTGGGCTTGCAATATCGAATGGATTAGTGGCTTTAGCTGGTTCTATGATGGCTCAATATCAGGGATTCTCAGACGTTGGAATGGGAACTGGAACTGTTGTTATGGGATTAGCAGCAGTTATAATGGGAGAAGCAATATTCGGAAAAATTAACTTTATTAAAGCTACTACTATGGGATTATTAGGTTCAATAGTATATAAAGGTGTAATAGCTGTAGCTTTAATGGTAGGACTTCCACCTACAGATTTGAAGCTAGTAACTGCTTTAATTGTAACTATAGCTTTATCCCTAAACGGAAAGAAATTTAGTTTTAAATTAAAAAAGAATGTAGAGTTTGGGGGTGGCACTCTTGTTAAAGATACAAAATCTATGTAAAGTATTTAATAAAAATACTATAAATGAAAATGTGTTATATGATAACTTATCTTTACAAGTAGAAGAAGGAGAATTTGTTACTATAATAGGAAGTAATGGGGCAGGAAAATCTACTCTTCTTAATTTAATATCTGGAACTTTAAGTGCAGATGAAGGTTCAATAATGCTCAATGGAGAAGAAATGAATAGAATGCCAGAATATAAAAGAACTAAGTTTATAGGAAGAGTTTTTCAAGATCCTTCTAAAGGTGTTTCTCCAGGCATGACAATATTAGAAAATATGTCTATGGCATATAATAAGGGAAAAACATTCGGATTAGGTATGTGCGTTAATAAAAATAATATAAAGATTTTTACTGAAATGCTTTCGCAAATTAATTTAGGCCTTGAAGATAAACTTCATACTAAGGTAGGTTTGTTATCAGGAGGCCAAAGGCAAGCACTATCATTAATGATGGCTGTAATGAGCAAACCAAAACTTTTACTTTTAGATGAGCATATAGCAGCTTTAGATCCTAAGACTTCAGAGAGAATAATAGAAATTACAGATAAGGTAGTAGATGATAACAAAATAACTACTCTTATGGTTACTCATAACTTAAATCATGCTATAAATTTAGGTAATAGAGTATTTATGATGCATGGTGGAAATATAGTTATGGATGTTAAGGGGGAGGAAAAAAGTCGGTTAACTATTGATAAACTTCTAAAATGTTTTGAAAAGGTTCAAGGAAAAGAGGCTTTAAGTGATAGAGTTTTATTTTCATAGTTTTTTAAAGGGTATAAGCTCTATCTCAACAGCTATTTTAAATAATTTAAAAAATTAAGGTTACATAAAGTATTTACTTTATGTAACCTTTTTGCCTAGCAGCAATCTGAATAAGTGAGACTAATTTAGCTACTTAATGAAAAGCTATTTATTATGGATATAGTTTTGCAGGGTATAATGTGATATTATAAGAATATTAAATTTTGTAAGATGATAGGTGATTTAGGGGGCATATGAAGAAATTAAAAATAACAACATTAATATTAATAGTAATAACTTTAATTGTTTCAATAACAGCATATATAAAGGGAACTGCATCAAAACCAGGTAATTCTAAAAAAGTTGAAAGTAGTGTGAATACAAAAGTACCTGAGGATGATGGACTTACCTTTGCCGTTTTAGGAGATGTCCATGGAAATACAGGTAGATTAGAAAATGCTGTCAAAGATTTACATAATATAAACGGGAATATGGATGCTATGATATTAAACGGTGATAATGTAGATCAAGGTTTAAAAAGTCAGTATGATGCAATGAAAAACACCCTGAATAAAAATAGGGAGCTATTGCCTAAAATTATAATTAAAAACATTGGTAATCATGATTATTTTGATTATGCAAAAGGTAAAAATAAACCTGAAGACGTACAAAATTTTATAAATATGTATCTGGATTTTTCAGGTGAAAAGTCGGTATACCATGATACTTGGATTAAAGGATATCACTTTATATCCTTAGGATCAGAATCTGGAAACACAAAGGAATTAGGTGCGGTAAATGCTTTTTTATCTGAGAAACAGTTAGATTGGCTAAAGGAAAAATTGGTTGAAAAGCATGAAAAGGGAAAACCTGTTTTTGTGTTTTTACACCAACATTTAAGTACAAGTATAAAGGGTTGGATTGGAGTAGAACAAAGAAGAGAGCTTAATAAAATTTTATCATCATACCCTGAGGTTATTTTGCTTACATCTCATACTCATGTTTCGTTAAGTGTGGATAATGTAAAACTAAATCAGCCATTTACTACAGCTCATACAGGATCGGTACATTATGCTATAGTGCCTGAAGGATATAATATAAAGAGGTTTTATAATGAGAGCCAAGGTTTATATGTGGAGGTTCATGGAAAGAAAACTATTATTGAAGGCAGAGATTTTATAAAAAAATCTTGGATATTTTCAAAAGAGGTTTCTAATGGAAGTGAATAAGATAAATTTGGTTTTAATTGATTAATAGGAGAATGATGGTATTTGATTGTGTCTTATATGGCTATATTAGGAAAAGTATTATAACTGATTATTAATCTGTAAAACAAAAAAATGGAATGTTAACCAAAATGTAACTTTAAATACTACTACAAATATTGTATTATATAATGGATGGTTAAATTGCAGAAATGATTTTTGTAAAGAATATGAAATACTTATTAGTAATACAGGAAGTATTTTTTATTACTTAGGAGATATAGAGGTGAAATACTTTGGAATACGAAGTAATACAAAATATTATTAATGAACAAATAAGAAATGAATTTGGATTTGAAGAAGTGATTGATAGTACAGATCAATTTAGTGAATGTAGGGAATACGGTGGAGAGAGTTGTATAAAACTTTTAGAGGGGATATTAAAAGGTATTCCTGATATCATAAGGGTATTTAATCCAGATAAGACAATTTTACTTTTTAATGAAGCTGGCTATAGTTTTTATAAAAAAAGCAGAGATGAAGTTAAGGGGAAAAGATGTTTTGAAATTTTAAATAAAAAAGAAAGATGTAAGGACTGTGATGTTGAAAAAGTAATTAAAACTAAGCTGATGACAAGGACAGAAAAGTATATTCCAGAGTTCAACAAGTATATGGAATATACTTGTAATCCAGTATTAGATGGCTCCGGTGAAGTAATATTTATTGTCGAACAATTAAGAGATATCACTGAAAAGCAAATGTTGGTAAATACGATAAAAGAAAGTGAAGAAAGATATCGTAAAATTGTTAATCTTTCACCTGAAGCGATAATTATTACAGTAGGTGATAAAATTGTTTTGGCAAATGAACGGGCGTGTAAATTAGTAGGTGAAGATTATGATAAGGTTATCAGAGAAAGTGTGTACAAATACATAGCTGATGATTTTGTAGAAACTATCAAAAAAATAGGTAACAGGATATTAAAAGATGAAAAAACAAAATATACTTTTGATTATAAAATTCTTCATTATGATAATAGTACGATTGAAGTGGAAGTATCTTCAAGTTATTTAACTTATAAGGGTAAACCTGCAATTCAATCAATAATCAGAAATATTACAGAAATGAAGAAAGGACTAAATCAGGCTGCTAAGTTTCAGCGGAAATATCTAGAAACTATATGTCCTTTTCCAGAAAAAATTAAAATGGAGAGCTTGTACGTACCAGCTAGAACAGTGAGTGGAGATTTTTTTAAAATTTATAAAGTTAGTGAAGATTTGGTTGTTGGTATAGTATGGGATGTCAGTGGTAAAGGAATTACAGCAGCCCTTAGTGTATCAGCATTCTTGGTTTTATTCCGTGAAGCAGTTTTAGCTAGTCATGACCCACATGAGATAGTTAATAATTTAAATGAAAAAGTTATTAATCATTTAGAAGAGCGGTATATTGCTGCTTGTTGTTTCAGTTTGGATTTTAAAAAAAATGAAGCAAAGGTAGTAGGAGCAGGTATAAATCAATATATGTTTCAAAAAGATAAATGTAATCCTCAGGAAATGATTATTAGAGGTCCTTTCTTAGGTATGTTTGAAGATAGTGTATTCGATGAACAAGTAATTTCTTTTCAATCAGGTGATAGGTTTTATTTCTTTACTGATGGATTAGATTTTATACTTGATGATGAAATTAGAAGAAACTATCTTAAGTCACAGACAATAACTGAGTTTAAAGCCTATTTAAACAATCTTTTAAATGATATGATAATTTATAGGGAAGGTCTAAAAGATGATAGTACATTAATTGCACTAGAAATAAAGTAGTATTGGAGGACTGTTGCGCAAATGAGAAGTAATGAATTTATTTTTTATGGTTTATCAGATTATAAAGAAAATATCGATAAAATCATTGCAGAGTTAAATGCTTACCAATACGATTTTGAAATTAGATTAATACTTACGGAAGCTTTAACAAACGCTTTTAAACATGGAAATAACATGAATGTAAACAAGCCAATCTATTTAAGATATTCTTATAATGGCAAAAGTGTAACATTTGAAATTAGTGATTCAGGAAGTGGCTTTGAAAATGAAATAATTGAAGAACAAATAGTAGATGAAAATTTATTAAGTGATAATGGAAGGGGATTGTTTCTAATTAAAAGTCTTTCTGATAAAATCGAATTAAGACAAAATACTTTAATTATACAAAAATCTTTATCTGCTAAAATCACAAAAATGCCATGTTGTGAAGTTAAATGAAAAATTGGGGGTATTATCAATGCAAATAAGCTTAAAAAATAAGTTGGGCTTAATGTTCTTTATATTTATCGCTATTCCTCTTATTACCTTAGGAGTTTATTCTTATACTATGACTTCTCGCTCATTACAATATGCAACGGAACAACAATTAAGAGAATTTAGCAATGAAACTGCAGAAGGTATAAATGAAACAATAGATTCAGCAGATAAATATGTTAAAATTTTAAGTTCAGATGAAAGAATGGCAAGGGTTGCTTCTGGGGAAAGTAATTATAACTTAGAGAGCTATAACTACTTACAAAAAATACAGAAAGAAAATAGTGATATAATAGAAAGTTTAATTGTCACAGATGTATCAGGTAAAGGTATTATTAGTAATACAAGTGAAAAATATGATACTGATTTCAGTGACAGAGAATATGTACAGGAGGCTTTAAAGAATTCAAAAGGTATAAGTAAAACTGTTTTAACATCAAAAGTTACTGGAAAGCCCATAATAGGAATTGCACATACTCTAAATATTGATAATAAAGTTGTTGGTACAGTAATTGCATTAATACCATTTGAGAGCATTTCTAAAAGAGCCTCTAAAGTTAAAATAGGCAATAATGGGTATGCCTATATGATTGATAAAAATGGGCTTATTGTTTATCATCCAAAAAGCGATAAAATAGCTAAAGAAAATCTTTCGAATAACAGTAGCAATGAGTTGAAATCTTTAATAGAGAATGCTAAAACTGGTCAAGCTGTTGAAGGATATTATACCTATGATGGGGTGCGCAAATTTGTAAAATTTACTCCCGTTAATAATTGGATTGTAGCAGTTACTGCTGATTATAATGAATATATGTCTTCTGCCATTAATATTAGAAAAGTTACAATTATAATAGCTGTATTATCCATAATTATTTCAGTACTTTTAGCATATTTACTTTGCATGAAAAATATAATAAATCCTATTAAAGATTTAGAAGGTTTAATGACTAGAGCTGGTGAAGGTGACTTAACAGTAAGAGCTAAAATAACCACAAAGGATGAAATACAAACCTTAGGTGAATATTTTAATAAAATGATTGAACATCAACATAATATAATAGATAATGTTAGAAGAGGAGCAATTGAACTAGAAGCATCTTCAGAGGAACTAGCTGCGTCTAATGAAGAGATAAGTTCTACAACGGAGCAAATAACTAATACTATACAGCTGGTTGCGGAAAATGCTCAGCAGCAAAGTGATTCAATTGTTGAAACATCGGAGGTTCTAGTTCAGCTTGCAAGTTTGGTTCAAATTGCTCAAAGTAGAGCAATTACAGCAAAAAATAATTCTAAGAATACCATGGATGCTGCAGAACAAGGAAGAAAAAAAGTTAAAGATACAGTTGAAGCTGTTGAAAATATTAGTAAATCATCAAATGAAACAGAAGATAGATTGAAAGTATTAGAGGGTCTTTCTAAAAAAGTTAATGGTATTATTAATACTATAAATGATATTTCATCACAAACTAATCTACTAGCTTTAAATGCAGCTATTGAAGCAGCAAGAGCTGGAGAACATGGAAAGGGATTTACAGTAGTTGCAGAAGAAGTTCGTAAGCTTTCTGAACAAACCAATGTTGGTGCAAATGAAATATCTCTATTAGTAAATGAAATGGTAGTTGAAATAGGTAAAGCGGTAGAATCAATGAATATAGGAAAAAGTGCAGTAGAAAACGGAGTAGCTATAATAAATGATACAGATAAATCATTTATTAGCGTTATAACTGCAGTGGAACAGATAGCAAAGGATATTCAACAAATAGTAGATGTTACGAAAGATGAAGTAGCAAGTTCTGATAAAATAGTAAATACTATTAATACAGTTGCAACTATCACTGAGACTACAGCAGCTAATAGTGAAGAGGTTGCAGCAGCTGCTGAAGAACAAAATACAGCAATTGAAAATGTAGCTTCAAGTGCACAGGAAACCAGTGCAATGGCAATATCGTTACACAATCTTGTAGAAAAATTTAAAATTTGAGGTGATTTAAATGAATGAATTAAATATTGAAATACCTGAAAATTTTGCTGTAGATGAAGCAGACAAATTTAGGGAAAAACTTAATTATCTTATTAATAAGGGAGAAAAGAATTTTGTACTAAATTTCAGTAAATGTACCTTTATTGATAGTACAGGCCTTGGAGTTTTAGTTTCAACTTATAAAAAGTGTGAGCAGTTAAATGGGAGTTTTAAACTTCATTCAATTAATGAACAGGTTATGAAAATCTTCAATTTAACTCGATTAGATAAGGTCTTTGATATATGTAAGTAAATAGAAATCGCTAAATAATTTAATTGTTTAGCGATTTTTTGAACTTATTTGTTAAAATGACAATTATAATAATTTGTGTTAAAATATTAATAAATTGTTTTTATATATGGAAGCAATGAGGTGCTTATTATGTCAAATTATATTAAATCAGATTTATTTGATAGAGAAAATTACATATTTGCTGAAGCATATAATATTGCTACATCTGATGATTATAGAGAGTGTAAATTATATGAAGAATATAAAAAGTTAACAAAAGAATATAAAAAACTGCTCAGACAAAGCATAAAAATTATCAATATAAGCGATTCGCAACACAAATATTTAAATGAATTGCAGAATGAATTAAAACTTATTCTTGATAATATAGGTCAGTGTATATTTACTACAGATGAACAACTTGTTATAGAAGATAACTATAGTGGAGAATGCACAAAAATATTTGGTCGAAAAATTGAAAATCAAAAGTTTTCAGAATTAATAAGACCTTATAATAGTCATGATAATATAGAGACTATAGAACAGATTTTAAACAGTGATATTTTTAATGAAAATGAATTTAAACGTAAAGTGTTATTAAGTATACTTCCAGAAGAAATTACATATAAAAATAAGATTTTAAGTTTAGAGTGTAAATTAATAACATCTGACTTACATAAATTTTCAAAACAGTTCCTTTTCCTGTTAATGGATATAACGGAGAAAAAACTTCTAGAGGAAAAAATAAAGGATGAACAATCTAAATTTGAAACGGCAACAAAAATTATGTCCAATAACAATTTATTTAAGAAACTGCTTAAAGAGTATAATTATTTTTGCTCTGAAGGAATAAGTAAATTGTCAAATCAAAATTCAGATAAGATTACCCTTATCGAAATCATAATGAAAGAATTACATACCTTCAAAGGTAATTTTTCAATGTTTGGTATGAGTTTTTTAGTCGGAAAACTTCATGAAATAGAAGAATCAATTATAAATATGAAGGAAAATAATAAAATTTTAACTGCAGAAGATATAATAAAGAATATATATAATCTTGATTTGGAAAAACTAATACAAGATTATCTTGAGAAGTTAAGTGAGTTTATTGATGATAAATATCTTGAATTTGAGGAGAAGGATATAACAATAAGCAAGGTAAAGTTAGAACAATTAGAAGAAAGACTTAAGAAAATTAAAAGCACAGAAGCTGAAATAGTTTTAGATGAGATTTATAAGCTAAAACTTATTGATTTTTCAAGATTACTTGAAGGTTATCCTCAATATGTTTTGAAGCTTGCAGAAAAAGAGGAAAAATTAGTAAATCCTTTTAATATAGAAAGTGAAGAATACATACCTATAGATGAAAAAAAATATTATAAATTTACGAAATCACTTGTAAACATCTTTAGAAATTCTGTTAAACATGGTATTGAAATGCCAGATGTAAGATTGGAAGCTGGCAAGAGTGAAATTGGCAATATAGGTTGTAAGATAAATAAAAATAAAAATAAAATTATTCTAGAAATATTTGATGATGGTTATGGAATTGATATAGATAAATTAAAACATAGAACTCTTTCAGAAAGTGAAAAGCAACACAAGCTGTCTGAAATTTATTCGGTTAACAATTTAGAATATGCACCTTTTGGTGAAGGTATTAGCACTTTAGATAAGGTTGATGAAATTGGTGGTAGAGGAGAAGGCATGATTGCTGTAATAAATGAACTAAATTCCTTAGAAGGTAAGCTTGAAATAGATACAGAAAGATGTAAAGGAACTACTTTAAGATTTATTTTACCTTATGAAAGTGAAACTTGAATCAGATGAGAGTATTAGATTGGTTAGTAATCAGATAAGTGATATGGGGAGTATATATATGAAAAAAATAATGATAGTAGATGATTCCGTTATAATAAGGCAAAGACTAAAAGAACTTTTTAAGAACAAAGGGTTTGAAGTTGTAGCCGAAGTGGAAAGCGGAGAGAAGGCAATAATAAAATTTAGAGATTGTAAACCTGATATTATAACTATGGATATAACTTTGCCTGGAATCAGTGGAATTGAGGCTGTGAAAAAATTAATAGAAATAGATTCTAATGTAAAAATCATAATGATAACTGCAATGGGAGAAAGGACTACAGTACTGCAAGCAATAAAGTTAGGAGCAGTAAACTTTATAGTAAAACCATTTCAAGAGGGGAAGGTTATGAGCGTTATACGTGAAGTATTGGGAACAAATCCTGATGAACAAGAGCAGTGTATAAAAGAAATAGAGGATGATGAATTACAACAAGAGCATAATGAGGAAAAGAATAATAGAGAAATTGATGAAACTATTATAGATTAGATTCAGTATGGAAAAAAGGAGGTTTTGAGCCTCGGCTCATTGTTAAGTCGTATGAAATTTAATGATAGTAAACAAAGAGATAACATTGTAAACAATATAAACTTAAAAAAAAAAGAATTGGAAATTTTAAATTTAAATAGAGAAGTACAAGAACAAAAAGCTATAAATTGGGTTTTAGGTGAAGTAATTAAAATTTCTTCAAATTTGAATTCTTTTATAGAACTTATGAATATAGTTACTGATATGCTTATGGGAATTATGGGGCTTGATACTTGTACAATATGGGTAAGAAGTAAGGGGAGTTTTAAGTACTATTCAAGAAGTGTTTATAATAAAAATGCATTTATTTCAAGAAACTCTAATGATCTTCCAGAATATTTTATGAGAGTTAAAGAAGCATCTGTATTTGATTTAACCAACAGTGAACACAAGTTTATAAGAGGGAAAAATGTTAGATCAATACTTCTTGTGCCGCTTGATAACTTTAAAAACAAAACAAGAATTGGGGTAATAATTGCTGAACATAATTCTAAAGAGTATTTTACTCCAAGTAAGATAGATTTTTTTTATGCTTTGGCAGTACAGATAGCCATAGCATCTGAAAATGTCAAATTGTTTGAAGAAGAAAGAAAAAAATCCGAAGATGCGATAAGGGCAAAAAATGAATTAATTATAGAAAATATAAATTGCGCAAGCGTAATACAAGATTCTCTTTTACCAGATATATCATTTATTAAAAACTATACTGAGGACGCCTTTGTAATATGGAAACCACGAGATATTGTGGGTGGTGATATTTATTGGTTTATTCCTCAAGAAAATGGTTTTTGCACAGCAGTAATAGACTGTACCGGACATGGAGTGTCAGGGGCCTTTATGACAATTGCTGTAAATCAGATTTTAAACCAAATTTTTAAAGAATCTAAAATACAAAGTCCCGTTGAAATATTGAACAGACTTAATAATGCATTTAAAGATACATTTTATAAATTTAACAATGTTGAACATTTTCATGCAGGACTTGATATAGGAATTTGCTTTGTAGATAAAACTTTAAGAAAGATAACATATTCAGGTGCCCATATGTCCCTTTTTCATATCACTAATGGAGAATTAAAGGAAATAAGAGGAATAAGTAGAAGCATCGGATACAATATGGAAACAAGAAGAAATAAAAAAACCAAGGAATTTACAGATATAGTAATTGATTATTTACCCGGTGATGTTTTCTATATGACTACAGACGGTTTTATAGACCAAAATGGCGATAAGAATATATATCCTTTTGGTGTGGACAACTTCATAAACTTACTAAAAAATACAAGCATATTACCTTTTGAACAACAAAGAAATGAGCTATGGAGCAATTTAATTAAATATATGGGAAGTGAAGAACAGAGAGATGATATAACATTACTTGCAATAAAGCCATAATAATATTTTATTTAGGAGATGGTAATTGTGATAGATGAAAAATTAGACTCTATAGTAAAAGAAATGAACCAACTTGGTGTTGTTATAAGTTTTAATGGTTCATTTACTCAAAAGATAATAGAGGAAATTGGAGATGCTATAAAAAATTACATAGAAAAAGATATGGATGAAACAAAAAGTTACGATGTTTTTTCTATATATATAGAACAATCTCAAAATATCAAAAATTATTTTCATAAAAAAGTTAATTATGATAAGGAAAATGAATTTTCTAAACTGGCTTTTGAAAGTATAATAGTTATAGGGAAAGAAAAAAGTTACTATTATGTTTGTTCAGGAAACATAATAGATAATGCTGATATAAAAAAATTAAAAGAAAAGATAGAATATGTAAATTCACTAAATAAAGACCAGTTGAAAAAATGTTATAAAGAAAAACTCAGAAATAGTAGAACGAATGATTTAGGAGCTGGACTTGGTTTAATAGATATGGCAAGAAAGTCAAGCAGGACCTTAAAATATTTATTCATTGAGAGAGATGAATATCATTCCTTTTTTATATTAAGAGTAAGTATATAGCAAGGGAGAGTTAAAATGGAGAAACTATATATAGAAGAAACAAAATCATCACCAGAGGTAGATTTTAATTATGAAACAGGAATTTTAAAAATAAAAGGACAGTCTTATCCTGAAAATGCATTCAAATTTTATGAACCTTTATTTGATTGGATTGATGATTATTTTGAAGGTCACAATGACGACATACAATTGGATGTTATGTTAATATATTTAAATACAAGTAGTATAAAATGTTTAATGGATATTATTTATAAATTTGAAGAGGCTTCACAAAATGGGAAAAAAATTAAAATTAATTGGTACTATAAATCTAATAATAGAAATATTTTAGAGTGCGGAAGAGAATTTGAAGAAGATTTAGATGCGGAAGTAGAATTTAATTTTATAGAAGAAACTTAATCGTTAAGATATAAAAAATTATCATATACGAGGGAGAGAAAATCATGTTGCATGATTTACAGAGTCTTTTTAAAGAAGAAGTTGATGCGCTTAATATTGCAAAAAAAGTATGTGAGGGATCTAAAAGCAAAGGAAATATCTCAGTAGAGGATTTTAAAAGAATTATTTCAAGTTATGAACATAGCCTAAGGTCTATGATGAAAATTACAAGAATAAGCGATTGTCAACAGATTTATCTTCAAGAGATACAGGAAGAATTACAAAAAGAAATTGAAGAAAGAAAAAAAGTTGAAGAAAAACTTAAATATTATGCATATACAGACCATATGACAGGTGTTTCAAATCGCAGAGTAGGTTTTAGAGTAATTGAAGAAGAATTGAAGAAATGTTTAAAAGAACATAGTTATTTTTCTGTTTGTTTTATAGATATAGACAAGCTAAAATGTGTTAATGATAAATATGGACATACAGAAGGGGACTATCTTATAAATGCAATTGTTAAATTTATAAAAGAATTTATAAAAGAACTTCATTACATAAGTCGCATGGGTGGAGATGAATTTATGATTATTTTTCCTAAGCGTAGATATCAGGATGCTCAAGAAACTATGAATAAAGTCTTAAAAAGGATAGAAGAATTTAATGAAAAAAAATTAAAATCATATAATATATCATTTAGTTATGGTATTAAAGAGATAAATGAAAATACCATAATAAATAATGTAGATGAAATTATTAAAATTGCAGATGAGTTGATGTATAAAAATAAAATTAGCAAAAAATCAAAGTGAAAATAAACTAACCTACTAAAAAAGTAACCTATCCAACCAATATGATGGGATAAGTTACTTTTTTTCTTTCAAGTTAAGGGTTGTAACTTCGCCTTTTAAAATTATTTTCAAGGTATAATGAATAACACCGTTTAGGCTATTTTAGTGGAATTTCCACAAATTACTTGTCTATCATTACTTATGGTTGTCACCTTAGGAGCCATATATATACAATCATAAGATGCACTTTTACATTTTAAACAGAATGAGCATCCGGTTGGAGGTAACTTATTAATATCTTTTACGTAATCAGCAATTTTAGATGCTGTTTCCGTTAAACTCTTATTATCTTTAGGAGTAAGGGTATATCTAGTATGAGGATGAATAGGATCTGTTAAAAGTAAATCTTTTTTTCCGTATTCAACTATAGTTCCTTTATACATAATTGCAATGTTATCTATGATTTCATTTATAATGTCAAGTTTCTTTGATATAAGAATAAGACTGGTTTTATTTTCTTCTTTTAATTTTTTTAGTTCACCTAATACATAAGATTTTAGTTCAGGTTCCATTTTAAAAATAGTATCATCTAAAACTATAAGCTTTGGCTTAACTATGAATGCTATTGCGAACATAAGTCTTTGTTTTTCATAAGCTTCTAGCTTTCGTGGAAGGCTTTTCATTATAGTTTCAGTATTAGGACAAAGAAGATTATTTAATACTTCTTTTAGCTTAAATTCTGATTCTTCCAAAGATAACCCAGTATAGTTAGAAATTGCTTCAGAGCACTGTTTTCCTATACTTCTTATAGGGTTTAAAGAAGTTAAATAAACTTTTATTAGAGACATAAATGAATTGTTTATCCTTTTATTATTATCTATTGCAATGTTTATAATATTTCTATTTTCAAAAGTAATATTGCTATTAACAGATAACTTTTTCTTTTTGTTTATGATTAATATAAATTCTCCTGCTTTAATATCAACATTAATTGTTTCTTTTGGTAAAGTTTCAAATTTTTTCATAATACATACACCCCTCATATTATCTAATTATTTATAAAAATCAAATATTTTCTATATTGTTTTGAATTTAACAAGTGTTATTGTTATTATATTAACATTGCTTTTCGGAAAATT
>Ga0183101_1000128_pt2 | contig 38660 bp, 39 predicted proteins | sample Biomet3_FD_127790 | JGI IMG/M metagenome (GOLD analysis project Ga0183101, IMG submission 127790) | Microbial communities from bioreactor (seeded with sewage sludge) at LBNL, California, USA - Biofuel metagenome 3 | ecosystem: Engineered > Bioreactor > Anaerobic > Unclassified ... | reverse complement strand
ATTTATCTAATTTGATAAATATAATAAATAATTTTTTTAAATTACTCTTTGACTTTTTAAGTATTACCTTATGCACACGTAAAACCTTTATCTTGTGTTAATTTACATAGATAATATTAATGTAAGTTTGGTACAATAAGTTAAAGAACATTTTTTCATGAATTATAGTATAGATTTTATAAAAATGGGGGTATTAAATTTGAAGACTGAAATATTACGTGTAGGCACCGAAAGTATATATGTTGAAGATGAGACTTCTCTTGAAGAGGTTATAGCTAAAATACTTATATCTAAGAATTTTACTATTTCTACTGCTGAATCCTGTACAGGTGGTTTAATAGCATCTAGACTTGTAGATTACCCTGGTATTTCTTCTGTTTTTATGGAAGGTGCTGTTACATATAGCAATGAAGCAAAAATTAATCGACTAAATGTAAAAAAAGAAACCCTAGAAAATTTCGGTGCTGTTAGCGAAGAAACTGCTAGGGAAATGGCAGAGGGTATTGCTAAAACTTCTGGAACAACCATTGGTTTATCAACAACTGGAATTGCTGGTCCTGGAGGTGGAACAACTGAAAAACCTGTAGGACTTGTATATATAGGACTTTGCATTAATGGAAATGTTCAAGCTAAAAAGCTTGAGCTTTCTGGCAATAGAGAGATGATAAGAAGGAGAGCTGCTATAACAGCATTAGATTGGCTTAGAAGAGAGCTTATAAAATAGCTCTCTTCCTTTCATGTTCTATTTTCCTTCTACTTCACTATTGAAATATTCGCAGTATGGTGCTAGTGGACATTCTTCACAATTAGGCTTTCTTGCTTTGCAAATCTGTCTTCCGTGCCATATTATGTAATGATGAGCATCGCTCCACATCTCTCTTGGTACATTTTCCATAAGACCCTTTTCTACTTGTTCTGGTGTGTCTCCTTTAGCAAGACCTAATCTGTTAGATACTCTAAATACGTGTGTATCTACAGCAATTGCTGGGACACCAAAGGCGTTTGAGAGAACTACATTAGCTGTTTTTCTTCCAACACCGGGCAGCTTTATAAGTTTCTCCATAGTATTTGGAACTTCTCCGTTATGTTCTTCTATTATTGCTCTTGTGGCTCCCAATATGTTTTTACTTTTATTTCTGTAGAAGCCACAGCTTCTAATTTTTTCTCCTAGTTCCTCTTCTGTAAGACTTATAATTCTTTCTGGTGTGTTATATTCTTTATATAATTCCTCTGTAACTACATTTACTCTTACATCTGTACATTGTGCTGATAATATAGTTGATATCAATAACTCATAGGGTGAATTAAAATTAAGAGCACATTTTGCATCTGGATAAGTTTCACTTAGTATTTTTAATGTGTTTTCTATATTTTCTTTTTTCAATTTATATCACCTACACTATTAATTATAATTTTACAAAGTTTATTACTTATTTTATCATAAAACAAATAAAAATAATCTAAATATGTAAATATTGAATTTAAACAGAAATAAAAAAATATCCCTATGTTTTATGACATAAAACATAGGGATATACTTTCATGATGTTTCTACCTATAAACGCCTCTATATTCTTCCGGTAAAAGTACCGCAATCTTTCTCATTAAAAAGTCCATAGCTCTTTCTTCGTAATCACGTTTATCTTCTTCCTTTTCTTTTTCAGGCAATTCTATTGGTTTTCCAATATTAATGGCAACTTTTGCATATTGAAATTTTTCTAGTCCCATGTCTTTAGCATTAATAGGAAGAAGCTTTTCACTTCCACAAATACCTAAAGGAATAATTGTTGCCTTGGTCAATTTTTGTATTAAAACTACTCCCTTTTTTGCACTAATCATGCCTGCAGTTCTACTTCTTGTGCCTTCCGGAAATATGAGTATGTTATTACCATCTTTTAATGTTCTTATAACCCTAGATATTGCATCTTTATCTGCAGTATTAGGTTTTATAGTTATAGTTTTAGTAATGCTTATACCCAGATTTGTTAAAGGGTTATCTGATAGTTTTGCACCAGCTATAAAGGTTATATCTTCATTTTTAAATACTTTATTTAGCACTAATGCATCTGAATTACTTAAGTGATTACATATAAATATTATAGGTCTTTTTACATCTTTTAAGTTTTCTATTCCCTTAATTTCTATATTTGCATATTTTTTCAGATATCCATCTACTATTTTTCTAGATATAGCTTCAACTAATCCTTTAGGAAGGTAGCCTATAATTTTGGCCACTCCAGGAGAAATCATAATAATGCCCACCTTTCATTCTACATATACTTAAGTTTAATATATACTTAAGTACATTACATATGAAATTAAATGATAATATAAGGTAAAATTTATTCTACAATATAAATTATAGTTTGAAAAACTCTAAAAGTCTATCATAATAATTTTTCACATAAGGTGAGCTGATTTCATTTATTTTTATATCTTTATTTAAAGTTACAGCACTAATTAAAGCATTTCTCTGAAGTATATTTTTTCCTCTCCAGCCACAGGATGTCTGACTATATTTTTCTTTAAAAGTTTTTTTGTCTATGTTAGTTAATTCCGCTAAGTTAATCCTTTCCATGAAATCAAAAGGTTTAAACTCTTGTATATTAGAAAAGGATATTTTTTGGTTATAGGGACAAACTTTTTGGCAGGTATCACAACCAAAAATTCTACCTTTAAGCTTTAAAAACCATTCATCTCCAATGTGCTTTTTTTGAGTTATATATGATAAACATATATTAGGAATATTCTCTCCTTTAATAGCACCAGTAGGGCAACTATTCTGACAGATATTGCAGTCACCACATTTATTTTCTTGTGGATTATCTTGTTCTACATAAAGGTCAGTTATTATTTCTCCTAAAAATACGTAAGAACCATATTGTTTTGTAATAACTGTATTGTTTTTTCCCACAAATCCTACTCCACACTGAGCTGCAATATATCTTTCTGGAAGAGCATTACTATCTACAAAATAAATCGCTTTACCACCCAAGCCTTCTATAAACTCACAAACTTTTTTTAGATATTCAGAAACAACTATATGATAGTCTCTACCTTTAGTATATTTTGAAAAGCTTATAGCTTCTCTAAAATCAGAATCAAATAAATAGGGGAAAGCAATAGATATTATTGTTTTCCCCTCTTCCATATATAAAAAAGGATTTATTCTTTTTTCTATTTCTTTTTCCTCAAATTCATTTTCTAAATTCCTAAGCTTTCTGTTTTCATAATAAGTCTTTAATTCGCTAAATATTCTACATTTAGTAAACCCAATAGTATCTAAGCCTAAGCTTTTACAATACTCTAGTATACTAACCTTATAATTCAAGTTCTTCACCTACTTCATATAACCATTTCATTATATATTTGTCTTACTCTTCCGTTATAATCCTTTATTTGAATCACTGGTGCCGGTTTTGACTTTTTATATACAATTTTTGCAGGTATTCCAACTGCAGTGCAGTTTGCTGGTACATCTTTTAAAACTACTGAATTCGCACCTACTTTAACTCCATCTCCAAGCAATATAGGCCCCAAAATTTTTGCTCCACTTCCTATTGTTACATTATTTCCTACAGTAGGGTGTCTTTTCCCTGTATCTTTACCTGTACCACCAAGAGTTACTCCATGATACAATGTTACATTGTCACCTACTTCGGCAGTTTCTCCAATAACAACTCCCATACCATGGTCTATAAATAATCCTTTTCCTATTGTTGCCCCTGGATGTATTTCTATACCTGTGAAGAATCTAGACACCTGAGATATTAATCTAGCTAAGAAAAAAAAATTTCTTTTATATAGAGTGTGTGAAATTCTATGATGAATAAGTGCATGTATGCAAGGATATAAAAGAAATACCTCTATTTGACTTCTAGCAGCAGGATCATTTTTCATAGCGCTCTTTAAATCATAGGATAAGGACTCAAATGGACTTTTCATAAAATACAACCCCCTTTTATTAATTCTTACTATTTCACTCTGATTTATATCTATAGCTTAAACATAGAATTTTGTTGTAAGGTATTCTTAAGAATACCTTACTGAAAAATTAGTCATATAAGCCCATAGATAAGTATTTTTCTCCCCCATCTGGTGCTACAGTAACAACAACTTTACCTTTTCCAAGTTGTTTAGCTATCTTTATAGCTCCAGCTATATTGGCACCTGATGATATTCCTACTAGTATACCTTCTTCTTTTCCCATACGTCTAGCATATTCAAAAGAATCTTCATCTGATATAGTAATAACTTCATCTATTATTTCTTTTTTATAGATATCTGGAATAAATCCAGCTCCTATTCCTTGTATCTTATGAGGCCCTGGCTGTCCGCCTGATATAACTGGTGATTTTGATGGTTCTAATGCTACAACCTTTATGCTGCTATTATGCTCCTTCAGTCTTCCGCCTACACCTGCTATTGTTCCACCAGTACCAACTCCAGCAATAAAAGCATCTATTTGTTTTAAATCCTTTATTATTTCATCCGCAGTAGTTTCATAGTGTTTTAAAGGATTTGCTTCATTTACAAACTGTTGAGGTATAAAATAACCTTCTTTTCCTTCTGCTATTTCTTCTGCTTTTTCTATAGCACCTTTCATGCCCTTTGAGCCTTCAGTAAGAACAAGTTCTGAACCATAAGCCTTCATCATATTTCTTCTTTCAATACTCATAGTTTCCGGCATAACAATTATTACTTTGTATCCCTTTAACTTTCCTATCATAGCAAGAGCTATTCCTGTATTACCACTAGTAGGTTCAACTATAGTATCTCCTGGTTTTATAACTCCTTCTCTTTCAGCTTTTTCTATCATACCAAGAGCAGCTCTATCTTTTATACTTCCACCTGGATTAAATTTTTCAAGTTTTACATATACATCAGCCATATCCTCATCTACCATATTATTAAGTTTAAATAAAGGTGTGCTTCCTATCATGTCTATAGCGTTGTTAAATATCATTTTTCATTCCCCCGTTTTTTTATATTATTTTGTCTCATTAGATTTTTTTATACCAAAAAACCCCTGTCTCTAAAATTTTAGAGACGGGGTTGAATCCGCGGTTCCACTCTAGTTAAATCTTACACAAATAAAGATTTCAGCTTTCCTTTCAAGCACATTACTATGCTCTACCACTATAACGGGTGGATCCGATGTAGCCTACTTAATTTCGGTACACAACTCCAAAGGGCACTTCACATAAACTTTGTTTAGAAATCTCCCAGCAAATGATTTCCTCTCTGCAAAACTCTATCTAAGTTACTTTCCTTTTTCAACGTATTTCCGACTGTTTCACTATGAATAGTATATTAATATTATATGACCTTTTTGAAAATTCGTCAATACTTTTTATCTACAAAATCTATGTTTTCCAATAATTTTAATTAAAGGTCTCGACCATATCCATGAACTAGTTGCTGTTGACGGATTGAAATAATACACTGCCCCACTAGAAGGATCCCATCCATTCAAGGCGTCCCTTGCCGCATTTATAGAACTTTGCTTCATTTGAGCATGTATCTGACCATCTACTATAGCTGTAAAAGCTCCTGGTTGGTAAATAACACCTGCTATTGTTGACGGAAATCTAGAATCTCTTGTTCTATTTAAAACTACCCCACCTACTGCAACTTGACCTTCATAGGGTTCTCCTCTAGCCTCTCCATTTATAAGTCTTGCTAAAAGCATTACATCTTGGTTATCTGTTGTGTATTTACCAGCATTATTGTCACTTTTAGCACTACCAGCAGCATACTGTCCTGCATTAATTCCTAATGATGTAAGGGTTTGATCTCCAGCTACTCCGTCAGCCTTTAACCCATTTTTAGATTGATAACTTTTTACTGCAGTATAAGTTCTATAGCCATAGGAGGAATCTAAACTTCCATCATAATAACCCCAAGCCTTAAGTCTCCTTTGTACTTCTAATACAATATTCCCTGAAGAACCATAGGAGTATGATATAGCTCTTGCTGCATTATTATAAGGAGCCACAGCTACAGAGGTGGTAATGTATGTAAACATGATAGCAATTACAAGTACTATTTCTTTTTTTAGTTTATAATTTTTTTTCATCATATAATCTCTCCTTAATTGTGTAATAGACTATGAACTTTACTCTACAAATTTAGTGTATACACAAAATTGTAAAAAATACGTTTAATATAAATCTATAATCAACAATTTCAGAACAGAAAATAAATTTTTTTAAAATGAAAAATAGAATCAGATTTTATGCATTATAATATTCTAATACATAAAATCTGATTCTATTTTGTGTAAATTAAGTCTTAATTCCATCTAAACAAAGTTTGCTCCTATTGCTAATACAGTTAATACAACTATTAAAAGAACAGTAGCTTTTGCAATAAAATTTTGCATTGGACTATTAACATACTTACCCATAACCTCAGTATCATTCACAAGTATTATCATAAATATTAATACTACAGGACATAAGATACCTGCCAATTGTTGAGTAACTAAAATTATATTAATTAATGATATATTAGGTATAAGAACTATCACCGCACTTATCACAATCATAAACAAAAATAATCCAAAAAATACCGGTGCTTCTTTTATCTTATTATCTATTCCACTTTCAAATCCAAAAGCTTCACATACAGCATAAGCAGTGCATAAAGGTATGATACAGCATGCTAGAAATGATGCTCCAAAAAGTCCAATGGCAAATAATAAGAATGAATAATTTCCTGCTAGTGGTCCAAGTGCAGAGGCTGCATCTTGTGCTGAATCTATATTTATGCCAGCTTTGAATAAGGTCTCAGCAGTACATACAGTTATAAACAATGCAATCAATATAGCCCATATAGTTCCAATATAAACATCAGCTTTTTCATATTTGTACTCTTTAATAGATATCCCCTTATCTACAATGGATGATTGAAGATAAAACTGCATATAAGGTGTTATAGTTGTACCTACCATTCCTATAAGCACCAAAAAATATCCTTTATCAAACTTTGCATGCGGTCTTACAACGCTTGTAATTACGTGTCCCCAATCAGGCTTTACTAAAAAGGCTGTTACAATATATCCAAAAAATGTAATGGTCAGAAATAGAAATACTTTTTCTGCTTTTGAATAATCTCCCTTAGTTAATATAAACCATATAAGTATAGTTAGTATAGGAATAGATATATATTTACTTATATGAAATAATTCCAAACTAGCAGCTATACCTGCAAAATCTCCTATACATACACCAAGGTTTGCTATTAGAAGTATAAACATAGCAAAAAAAGCCCATTTAACTCCAAATCTTTCCCTTATTAAATCAGAAAGTCCCTTTCCTGTTACAACTGCCATTCTTGCGTTCATTTCCTGAACTACTGCAAGCCCTATAGCTATTGCAAACATTCCCCAGAGCATTGAATATCCGTAATGTGCCCCAACTACCGAGTAGGTGGTAATCCCACCGGCATCATTTCCAGCATTTGCTGTAATAAGTCCGGGTCCAATTATACTTAATATTATTAAAAACTTATTTTTGCTTTTCATTTATATCTTCCTTCTTTCTATCCTACCTTTTTAAATCTTTTTCTCCATGTCGGTATTAATATTTCTTCAACTATATCATTCATTATTACTATACCGCATAGTCTTTCTTTATCATCTACTACAGGTAGGGAAAGAAGGTCATATTTAACACATACTTCTATAGCTTCATCTATATTTTCATTGTCATTTATCATCGTTATGTTACTCGTCATAATTTCCCTTAATTTGTTTTGAGAATTAGATAGTAGTAAATCCTTAAGAGATACTACTCCTTGAAGTCTTTCTTGTTCATCTGTAATATATATATAATGAGAAACTTCATCTTCAGGTTTTGTTTCTCTTAATAGTTCAATGGTTTCTTCTACCGTTATACTTATGTTAAAAGATATAAAATCTTTATTCATTATACTTCCTACAGTTTCCTCTTCGTACTCCATAAGTGACCTAACTTCATCAGCATCTTCTTTTTCCATATTAAGAAGTATTCTTTCAGCAGTCTCCTCATCAACTTCGTCTAATATATCTGCAATCTCATCATTTGGCATATTATCCAAAAGTTCATCTCTCTTTGCTTGACTTAGATTTTCTAAAATATCTGCTTGAATATCAGGTTCAATTTCTTCCAATATATCCGCAGCAAGATTTTCATCAAGACTTTCAAATACCCTTTTTCTATAGTTTATATCCATATCTTCAAGTATATCTGCTAAGTCAGCTGGATGTAACTTTGAAAGTTTTTTGTATGGAATAGCTAACTTTAGGTTATCATTTAACATTTCCAATGATTCTACATTATCCCATACTATAAGACTATCTGCTGGTTTTTTATCAAATAATTTATAGCAGTTTTTCACTAGTTCTTCTGCTCCAAGTCTTCTGCCTAACGCAAGAACACCTGTATCTACCGCTACTACCCTGAACTCACCTGCTATTTCAGCAATTCTTAGGTCATTGACTCTTACAAGCTTTTTACCGTTTATATCTACTATTTGCCTATCTAATAAGTGCTTAGATAGCAGATAAGAATATTTTTGAAGAATTATTTCTCTTACGCCTTCTCCCTTGATAATTACCTTTTCATCATCTTCATAGAAAATAATGTGTTTAAACTCACAATTGATTAATTCTCCATCTTTTTTTACTTGGTACCCTATAGCCCTTGGCATACCACCTTCAGTAGTCACATAAATATCACAAAGTTTACCTATAGGTTCATTAAATTCATCATAGATTTTTCTACGGAGAACTTTACTTAAGAAGAAACTGGACAACTTTTTCATAAATATTCCTCCTTTAATATACAGAGGAATACCTACATCAAAGATAAGAAATTATAGAAATGCGGAATATTAAATGCAAATTATTCTTTATCTATTTGGTGTAAATGTACCCCTGTACAGCCAATATTAAATTTTTGTTTTAACTTTAACCAGCCACTATAAGGGCCAATCTCCATTTACCCACACCACCTATATAAATAAAATAAAATAGAGAGAACCTAAAAGGCTCTCTCTTTGCAAACTAAAACTTTTTAAGTCTGAGTTTTAGCACTATACAGCTTTAGACTTTTAAAAGTCCAGCTACGTTAAGTAAAACCTTAATTCGGTAGTACCTGTTGACCCATTGGCATCTCTCGATGTTTCCGGGCAGTAGCGTATATCTATATAGGAGCCTCACCTAACATAAATAAATATATTATAATTTTAAAACTTTCTTTTACATTATTATTATAGTACAAATTTATCAAAATGCAACTATAAATAGTAAATTTATTTAAATTTCTTTATTACGCCCTTTTATTCCCGTTTATTTCAATATTACTGTTATTTATACATAGTTTTGACTGTTTGCTGGCATCAACCTTATGAAGTGGAATTTATTATTCCTATTTCACTTTCATTATGCTAATATGAAATGAAACTTGAATCAGATTGGAGAATATAAATGATAATAAACAATAAGTTTTTACCTGTGAGTAAAGAAGACTTAAAAACTGAAGGAATAGATCAATTAGATTTTATAATTATTACAGGGGATGCCTATATAGATCATCCATCTTTTGGTACAGCAATAATTTCTAGAGTACTGGAAGGCGAAGGTTTTACTGTAGGAATAATAGCGCAACCAAATTGGAACGGAACAGAAGATTTTAGAAAACTAGGTAAACCTAAGCTAGGTTTTATAATAAATTCAGGAAATATTGACTCTATGGTAAATCATTATACTGCTGCTAAAAAGAAAAGACGTGAAGATTTATATTCACCAGGTGGCGAATCAGGCCATAGACCAGATAGAGCAGTAATTGTATATTGTAATAGAGCTAAAGAAGCCTATAAGGATGTGCCTGTTATAATTGGAGGAATTGAGGCTAGTCTGAGAAGATTCGCTCACTATGATTACTGGGATAACAAGGTAAGAAGAAGCATTCTTTTAGACTCCAAATCAGATTTATTAATATATGGTATGGGTGAGAAAACTATTATTCAAGTAGCTAATCTTTTAAAATATGGAATGTCACTTCATAAGGTTACAGATGTAAGAGGTACCATGTGTTCAACTAAGGACCTTACTTCCATAAGAGATTTTGTAGAAGTACCATCATTTGAAGAAGTATCTACAAATAAAAAAGCCTATGCTGAAAGTTATAAACTTGAATACTATGAACAAGATGCTATAAGAGGTAAAACCGTAGTACAGAAGCATGGTGATAGATATATAGTTCAAAATCCTCCTCAATACACATTAACACAGGAGGAGATGGATCTTGTATACAATCTACCTTATACAAGAACTTATCACCCTATGTATGAAGCTAAAGGTGGAATTCCAGCAATAAAAGAGGTTAGCTTTTCTATAACAAGCCATAGAGGTTGCTTTGGAGGATGTTCTTTTTGTGCCCTTACTTTTCATCAAGGAAGAACAATTCAAAATAGAAGCCAAAATTCTATTTTAGATGAGGCTAAGCTTATTACAACACTTAAAGATTTTAAGGGATACATACATGATATAGGTGGACCTACTGCAAACTTTAGACACAGGGCCTGCAAAATACAAGAAAAGGCAGGAGTATGCAAAAATAAGCAATGTCTTTTTCCTTCTCCTTGCAAAAATCTTATTGTAGATCATAAAGAATACTTAAGCTTACTTAGACAAGTAAGAAGCTTACCTGGAATTAAAAAAGTATTTATTCGTTCTGGAATAAGATATGACTATCTTTCCTATGATAAGAATTCCGAGTTCTTTGAAGAGCTATGCAAACACCATATAAGCGGTCAACTTAAAGTAGCTCCAGAGCACGTTAGTGATAGAGTTCTTAAACATATGGGTAAGCCAACAAGAGAAGTATATGATAGATTTGTAAATAGATATCATCAAATAAATAAAAAAATAGAAAAGAATCAATATCTTGTTCCCTACCTTATGTCCAGTCATCCTGGTAGTGACCTACATGCTGCTATAGAGCTTGCTCAATATATCAAGAGTATGAAGTATACACCGGAACAAGTTCAAGATTTTTATCCTACACCAGGAAGCTTATCCACTACTATGTACTATACTGGGATAAATCCTATAACAGGTGAAGAGGTATATGTACCAAAAGAACAAAAAGAAAAAAATATGCAAAGAGCTCTTCTTCAATTTACTGTGCCTGAAAACTACAAATTAGTTAAAGAAGCACTCATTAAAGCTGGACGTGAAGATTTAATCGGCAGAGGAGAAAAATGCCTAATCCCAGAAATGCCGCCAAGACAACATAAGAGTAAACCACACAATAAAAACTTAAAACGGAAGTAATGTATATAGGGTTTCAAGACCGAAAGTTAACTTATACTTCGGAATATAATACCAATCTTCAGCACGTTAAATATTTTTAATCAGTCTAAAGCTCAGGATTCATAAAAAATTAAGAACCTTCGATAACTCGCTATGCTCAAACAATCTAAGGTTCTAAATTTTTTACAAATCCTTCACTAAGACTGATAAAAAAAATATTTAAATGTGCCGTCAGAATGGTATTATATCCCTACGTATAAGTCAACTTTCTAGTTAGAAACCCTACATAGATAAGCAAATTGGTGTTTAGACTTATTACAAGTATTTACAGGAGTGCCTCTGAAAGTACATCGAATAATTTTAAGTTAGCTCTTAGTGAAGCTGCTTTAGAAAAACCATAATCTTAAATATGTCTGAGCGATAGCGAGTTTATTTAAGATTATGGTTTTTCTTGAGCAGCGAGCTTAGAGCTAACTAAAATTATTCGTAGTACAGAAGAGGTGCTACTGTAAATACCAGTAATAAGTCTAGCTCTATACTTGGGTATTTATAGGTCACGCATCTCTAGTTCGCTTTTTTACTTTATTTAGCGCATAAACTAATGTTGAAATCCAAAGCACATCACCCAATATAATTTCTTGTAATAGCATAATTCCCATAGTCCACATTATTAGCTCCACTATAGTTACAACGGAAGCTATAACCATAAGATACATACCTATTTTAATTACATTCTTTTCACTAATTAAGCCTATGACTATAAATAGAATTATTGTGTTTAATACTATATATACCCAATATATATACATATGTTCTAGAAAAAACATAGTGTATCCATAATTTTTTGAGGTTTGCAAGAAGCCTGGACACTTATACATAGCGGCTCCATATAGGACTAATAGTATTGAAGCTATTATGAATATATAAGAAAAATTCACATTATCTTTTCTTATAAACACATATAGCACAGTTAAGGCTAATAAAGGTACACTAATTAGGTTTAAAAAGAAAAAAACCTTAAGCAAATACAGATGCTTTACATTATTGGATAAAAATAGTACCAAAAGTGAAAAATACCTAAGAAGCATAGCGAAAATTATGAACATAGTAATAGTCTTAATTTTTTTAGGTGCAAGCTTAGTTAAATAGATTGCTGTAAACAGTAGTATAAACACCATAATTAGTAAAAAAACATAAATATAAACATCTATCATATTCCCCTCACTTTACAATGCTACTACTTATATTTATTACAGTAATTTATTTTATATTACTATTTTTGTGCTATAAAAAAAAGATGCATTCAAGCACCTTTATTCTTAAACATTTACTCCTAATACTTCAATTCCTTCTTTAATACACTCTATAACAAGTGGAAAATCTGGCCCTCTTTCTCCATCTATATCTGTGACTATATCTTCATGACATTCTACTTCTATTCTATCTGTTTTAAAGTATATTAATCCTGCTGCATCTTCTAAATGATCACCTCTTAACATCTTAATAAAGAGTGTTATCATATCTTTTATTGCTCCAGCTTTTATTATAATTACATCAAGTAAACCATCATACACTTCTGCCTTATAGGCAAATTTAAGATTTCCTGCTGTCTGTCCATTGAAAATTAACATTAAGTACATATCTCCATCAAAAACAGCATTTTCAGATTTTACTTTTATCTTCAACTTTCTAAAATTAGGAAGCTGTTCTAATCCTTTTACATAGTAAGCTAACTTACCCATTGTATTTTTTAAGTTTAAGTCTGTTTTTTGAGATACATCAGTAAAAAGACCGGTACTTGCTACATTTATAAAATATTTATCATTTATTTTTCCTACGTCTAACTTTTTAGTTTTACTACTTAATATCTGCTCACAAGCAGCTTCAACCTCTTCTGGCATACCTATGAACTTAGCAAAATCATTTGCTGTTCCAACTGGAAGTATTGCTATAGGAAGATTCACTCCTAGGTTTTTCATATGATTAACAGCAGTATCTACTGTTCCATCTCCCCCTGCAACTAAAACGTATTTATAAGTTTCATCCATATCGTCGAAGGCCTTACTCATATCAAAATCAAAACTGATTCTATAAGGTACAACTTCATAGCCATATTTTTGATGTACCATTATAACTTTATCAATATCAGTTACTATAGTATTTTCCCCTGAATATGGATTATAAATAAATCTTACCTTATACATATAAAACTCCCCTACTTTAATAATCTTTTACTAGTTTAGTAAATTTAACTATTATATTATACCACCTTATATAATAAATCCACAAGATTCCTATGTCCTCTTGTGGATTTATTTATCACTATTTAACTCTAAACTTCAGGAGTACTTGGCTCTGATATACTACTTAAAGCCTGTTCTGCTTGCTGATTTAACTTTGGATCAACTGCAATATCTCCTAAGGATACCACTCCAACTAAGTTCTTATTTTCTACTATAGGAAGTCTTCTTATTTGTCTTTCACTCATTATTCTAGAAGCATCCTGTATATCCATATCAGGTGTCCCTATTGCAGGATTGGAAGACATAATCTCTCTTACAACTTGATTCGTGCAATCTTTTCCTTCTGCTACACATCTTAAAGCTATATCTCTATCTGTAATAATTCCTATAACATTGTTAGACTCACATACTGGAACAGATCCTATGTTATGTTCGCTCATAATATTAGCTGCTCTTTTTACGGTATCATTAGAGTTCAAACTAACTACTGATTTTGTCATTATATCCTTTACTTTCATTAAAAACACCACTCCTTTTATAATCTAACAAAATTATTATTCCCTAAAAGGAGTATATTCTTACTTATGAATTATTTCCATTACTGGAAGACTTGTATACATATGATGCAACAATAGCCAAAACAATAACTATTACTATAGGCAATATAAATTTATGTGAAAAAGGATGTTCTATATTTTTCCCCATAAGTGAATATGTAATCATCTCTGGAAAAACTCCTATTAATGTTCCAAGAATAAAATCTCTATATTTCATTTTAGTAAGCCCTGATGCATAACTTAGAGGGTCGTATGGAAAAACAACAGCTAGTCTCATTAAGAGCATGATTTTGAAACCATGTTTTTCTATGTTTGAATCCAATGTCATAGATTTCCCTTTAAGAAGCTTATTAACAAATGACCTACCTAAAAATCTTGCTAAAAAAAATGCTACTGTTCCTGAACCAAAACAGCCTATCATACTCATTAGAAATGCCTTATGTGGGCCAAAAATATTTCCAGCAAGGATAGACATTAAAGATGTTGGAATTACTAAAAGTATAGGCTTTAATGAATAAATCACTATAAAAATTAACGAAGCAAATTCACCATAACTCAGAATATATCTTCTCATATCTCTTAAATTTATATGAATAAAATGTCTTCTGTATTTCAGTATTAAGAATACAATAATTAAAAGCAGTAATACTGAAATTAATTTCTTCAGTAAATTCTTTTTATTCTTCTCCATATGTCACTCAACTCTCTATATTTTATAAGCCTATTTTATTTTAACAAAAAATTTATACTTTTTCTATAAAAAAGTATATTAGCTACTTAATTAATTTAATAAAATGAGTTATAATATACTTATACTATTCTATGCTTTTTTATATATTTGTATAATACAAAATAACAATTATTATTTAGGAGTGATTATAATGGCTAAAATAGCTAGAAGTGCTGTGCCTAATGCCTTTACTTTTGCCAATTTAGGATGCGGTATAATGTCTTTAATGATGTCATTTCAGGAAAATTACAAATGGGCTGGTCTTTTTATATTGTTAGCATGTCTAGCTGACAGATATGATGGAAGAGTTGCTAGATACTTAAATGTGTCAAATGAAATCGGCAAACAACTTGATTCCCTTGCAGATTTAGTTTCTTTCGGTGTTGCACCATCTATCCTTGCATTTAACATTTATGGATTCTCAAATTTAGGACTTTTAGGATATTCATTACTTTTATTATTTCCAATATGTGGTGCTTATAGATTGGCTAGATTTAATGTTACTGAATTTGATGGAGAATTTTATGGAATTCCTATAACTTTCGCAGGTATGTTTATGGCTTTATATTGCCTAGTTACATTTAATTATTTAGCACCTGTAGGTGTTACAATAATATTATTAGCTGCTTTGTCTTACCTTATGGTTTGCAAACACAGATTTAAAAAGTTTTAAAATAGGTGTGGATATTCTCCACACCTATTTTTTATCATTATCAAATTCTAATTCCTCATCTATTTCTGTTTCTATATATTGAGCTTGAATTCTACTCTCTAATATTTGGCCTTTTAACTTGCAATAATCCATATAACTAAAACTGGATTTATCTAAAACATTTATAACATTATCAATTATATCTCCTAGCTCATTTACTCTTTTTAAAGCATCCTTCACATCTTTTTTATGTGATAAAGCTATAGTGTTTAATTCTCCTGCTCCACCTATTAACAGCCTATATGAATTAACAAGTTTATTTAATAAATCTGTCAAATTATTTATATCAACATAATATTGTTCAACAATTTTTCTATGTGGCATATTTATCACCTACTAATTTCATACTATAAATTATTTATATTACATTTTTAATAAATTCATGCCACATTTAATTGAAACTTTATTATTTTTACTTTCCAAATACCTGTCGTTGAAGCTTAAGTCCTGTTTCTGTAATTGCAAGTCCTCCCAGAGCTGTTTCTCTAAGCTCAACTGGCATTTTCTTTCCTATTTTGTACATTGCTTCAACTGTATCATCAAAAGGTATTTTGCTCATTACACCAGCCATAACCATATCTGCTGTTGTTAAAGCGCTAACTGCTCCTGCTGCATTTCTCTTGGCACAAGGAACTTCTACAAGTCCTGCTATAGGATCACATACTAAACCTAATATATTCTTAAACACTATAGCTGCTGCGTTTAAAGCCTGATCTGGTGTTCCGCCCATCATTTCTACAACACCAGCTGAGGCCATAGCTGCTGCTGAACCGCATTCAGCTTGACACCCACCTTCAGCACCTGCCATTGTAGCATTTTTAGCTATTATTATACCTACACCGGTAGCTGTAAATAATCCTTTTATCATTTCATCTTCCGTTGAATTTAATCTCTCTCCCGCGCTTATTATTACTGCAGGCATTATACCACAAGAACCAGCTGTAGGAGCTGCCACTATCTTACCCATGGCAGCATTTACTTCTGATGAAGAGAGGGCTCTTGCCATAGCCATAACCATAAAGCTACCTGTTAATGTTTTTCCACTTTTAGTATACTCATTTAATTTATATGCATCTCCACCTATAAGACCACTTACAGATGAAATTTTATTATTTAATCCACGTTCTGCAGCAGCCTGCATTACCTGTAGGTTTTTTCTCATCTTTTGAAAAACTTGTTCAGAAGTAAGACCAGTTGCTTTTGCTTCTTGTTCTAAAGTATATTCCCATATGCTTATGTTTCTTTCCTTGCAAACTTCTAAAAGTTCATATCCGTAGTTAACCATAATTTATTCCTCCTCCCTTACAGGATTTATAGCGCTAACTTTCTTTACGTTAGGTATGTTACTTATTACATTTATTATATCTTGAGAAATAAAATCATCCACTTCAAATACCATAGCTGCAGCTGACCCCTTACCACTTGTTCTGTAAACCTTCATAAATGCAATGTTTATTCCACACTGAAATAATACATCAGTTACTTTTGCAACCATTCCTGGTACGTCAATATGATTTATTAATATCGTAGGATATTCTCCTGTAAATTCTATTTTATCTCCATCTACTTCTGAAACTACTATATTTCCGCCACCTATAGATGACCCAACCACCTGTACAGTTTTGCCATCATCTTTAGTTATCACAGCTTTAACTGTATTAGGATGCACATCTCCAAGGTCAGTTGGGATAAATTCTATTTCAATATTATATTCTTTTGCTAGTTCCATTGAGTTTCTTAAGTTTTCATCCCATGGATTCATTCCTAATATTCCTGCTACTAAAGCCTTATCAGTACCATGACCCTTATATGTTGTAGCAAATGATCCATGAAGGAAAAATTGCACTCTTTTTATTCCATCACCAGCTATTATTCTTGCAATTTTACCAAGTCTAGCTGCTCCTGCAGTATGAGAACTTGATGGTCCTATCATTATAGGCCCAAGAATATCAAAAGCACTATATTCTCTCATATTATAACACCAACCTTCCAATTTCATTCAGTTAAACAACAAATCGTATATTACAACCCTATTATACAACAAATTTAAATAGAATACTTGCATAGCAATTAAAAAAACGCAGCATTTCTGCCGCATTTTTTTAATTACACTAGTATTTATAAAAACAACTTCCACCTATAAATTCTCTTAGTATAGAATTATCTGCAACAAGTTCTTTATCTACATCTTTAAAGAAGTGTAAAAAACTCTTCAATCTTAATGCTTCGTAGTACACAGGACTAGAGGCTTCTATCTTTTCTAATTCTTTTAGTGCATATTGTTTTAATATACACAGCTCATAAACTAAAGTGGAATTAAACATAACATCTGCATTCTCCTGAAATACGAATATATTCTTTTCTTCTCCTCTTTTTATTGAAGGCCACATTTTCAATGTATCTTCACTACCATACCCTCTCGATAGATAGTCTCTAACTATTCTTCTCATTATTCTTACATCTGTAGTAGCTATTCTATTGTGATTATCTACGTTTAGCTGGGTAAGCGCACTTATATATATCTTGAATTTATTGTCAATTGGTATAGCAGATGTAAGCATTTCGTTTAATCCATGTATTCCTTCTATTATGAGTATTCCATTCTCAGGAAGTTTAATCTTTTCACCTAACCATTCTCTGATACCATTTTTAAAATTAAAGGTTGGAATTTCTACTTCCTCGCCTTTCAGTAAACTTTCTAGGTTTTTATTAAATAATTCTAAATCTAGAGCATATATAGATTCAAAGTCATAGTTTCCATTCTGATCCTTTGGTGTGTGTGCTCTATCTACAAAATAATCATCCAAAGAAATTGGAATCGGCATAAGTCCGTTTACCCTAAGCTGTATTCCAAGCCTTCTAGCAAAGGTTGTTTTTCCTGAAGAACTAGGCCCTGCTATTAAAATGATTTTTACATTTTGCCTCTCACTAATCATATCTGCTATATAGGCAATTTTCTTTTCGTGCAATGCCTCCGCTACTCTTATTATATCTACAATTTCACCATTTTCTACCTTGTTATTTAAAGAACCTACATCCCCTACACCTAATATGTTGCCCCACTGCTCTGTCTCATAAAATATTTTTCTAAGCTTTTTATGTTCCACAAGTTTAGATATATTAAATGGATCTGCTTCCGTAGGATATCTAAGTAAAAAGCCTGGTTCATAATATATTAAATCAAAAACCTTAAATATTCCTGTAGAATATGCCATGGAACCATAGAAATAATCATATCGTCCATCTAAATTATATAGCTTTACCTTATCCGTATTTACGTACTTAAGTAACCTCACTTTATCATCCATTTTATAGCCTGAGAAAATTTTTATTGCCTCTTCCTTTTTCACTGATATCTTTTCTATTGGCAAATCTTTATTTATTAATTCTTGCATTCTAGTTTTAATTTTCTTTATGTCTTCTTCACATAAAGGAGTATTCTTGTGAATTTCTCCAAATAACCCCTTACTCATAGAATGTTCTATTGTTATTTTAGCTTCTGGAAATACATCTAATACTGACTTTATTAGGATAAACTGTAAGCTTCTCGCATAGGTTTTTAACCCTAAATTATTAGTGATATCTATAGTTTCAAGCTCTCCATCTTCTTCTAAAGAATGTGTAAGTTCATAGTAATTGTCATTAATTCTAGCCAATACCACAGGTATGTCTTTCTCAAGGCAGTTATCTTTGATAATTTTGTGTAATATTGTTCCTTTTTCTACTAATATCTCTTTTTTATTTATTTTAAGTTTTTGTTCTGCCATTTCATCCTCTCCCTAACTTTTTTGTGTAATATTATTATACGTTATCATTAGAAAAAATGTTCAGAATTTACTTATATTTTTTTATATTAATGCCAAAATATAATGTAGAAAAATATTTTGACTTATTTATTACAAACACAACAATTAATAATTGTTACGCATTTATAAGGAATACAGGAGACATAACAATTAATAATTGTTATGGGCTTATGAGGAATACAGGAGACGTAACAATTAATAATTGTTACGGGCTTATGAGGAATACAGGAGGGTATTTTATTTATGTTCATTGTACTTATTAGAACTGTTGTATTATATATTGTCGTAATTACTTCAATGCGTCTTATGGGAAAAAAACAGATAGGTGAGTTGGAACCTTTCGAATTTGCAATTGCAATAATGGTTTCAGAGTTAGCTTCATTGCCTATGCAGGATACTAGAATTCCAATAATGCATGGTATCATTCCTATAATAACGTTGTTAACTCTACAAACAATAGTATCAGTATTAGAGCTAAAAAACGAAAAATTGAGAATATTTTTTAGTGGAAAACCAAGTGTAGTAATTAATGCAGGTCAACTGAATGTTAAAGAACTTGAGAAAGAAAGATTTAATTTAAATGACTTAATGGAGGAACTCAGGCTTCAAGGTTATTATAATTTGGAAGACATTCAGTATGCTATATTAGAAACTAGTGGTCAACTATCTATTATACCTAAAACTGAACTTTCTCCTGCTACAAAGGCTGATTTAAATTTAAAACCTCAGCAGGATATTTTACCAGTGACCTTAATTTTAGATGGAAGAATAAATTCTAGTAATTTAAAAATAATAAATAAAGATAAACATTGGCTTAAGCAGCAGTTGAAAAAAAATAATATTGATTCCCACGAACATATTTTAATAGCAATGATTGATTCTAAAGGTAAATTCTATTATCAACCTAAGCAACAAAAATAAATGGAGTGTGGTTAAATGAAAGGTGTAATAACTTCTGTAGCTATTTTCTTGGTTATGCTTATAGGTATATTTTTTTCTATAAATTATTTAAACAAAGTATGCACAAAGCTTGAAGCTTCAACTATACAGATAGAAAAAGACATAGAGGGGCATTCATGGGATACTGCCTATGATAATTCTTTAAACTTTTTAAAGGAATGGACTAAGTACTCACATAAAGTTTCCATGTTCTCAAATCATGCAGAGATAGATAACGTTAATAATGAAATTTGGAAGCTTACTCAATATACTAAATGTAAAAATGAAGAAGAATCTTTAGCCTCTGCCCATGTTATAAAATTCTTATTAAAGCATATAGTTGATATGGAAAAAGTAAATTCTGAGAATATATTTTAAAATATTGTAAAAATAATATATAATTAAACTATGGAAAATATAAGTTTAATAGATTATAATATATATGCAGAACATTTTATGTCCCAGTGGGTCAATAATGTCCCCTCTAGGTGATGTAAAAAAACTTATATGCAATTAAGCCAAAAATTTTATGTACTTATTACTTAAAATTAATGGCTAATATAATTATTGGAAGGTGGAATACACAATGGCATTAGTTACTACTAAGGAAATGTTCAAAAAAGCTTATGAAGGCAAATATGCTATCGGTGCTTTTAACATTAATAACTTGGAAATAATTCAAGGTGTTATCAGAGGAGCAAAAGCTAAAAATTCAGCTGTTATTCTTCAATGTTCAACAGGAGCATTAAAATACGCTGGTGCAACATATTTAAAAGCTATGGTTGATGCTGCTATCGCAGAAACTGGAGTAGACGTTGCTCTTCACTTAGACCACGGTCCAAGTTTCGAATCAGTTAAAGAAGTTATCGATGCTGGATTTACTTCAGTTATGTTTGACGGTTCACACTATGACTACGAAGAAAACGTAGCAAAAACAAAAGAAGTTGTTGAATATGCACACGCTCGTGGAGTAGTTGTTGAAGCTGAACTTGGAGTTTTAGCTGGTGTTGAAGATGACGTTGTTGCTGCTGAACATATATACACAGATCCAGCTCAAGCAGTAGATTTCGTTACTAGAACAGGTGTTGATTCATTAGCTATAGCTATAGGAACTTCACACGGAGCATTCAAGTTCCCATTAGATTTTAAACCTCAATTAAGATTTGATATATTAGAAGAAATTCAAGCAAAATTACCTGGTTTCCCAATAGTTCTTCACGGAGCTTCAGCTGTTGATCCAGAAGCAGTTGCAACTTGTAATGAATATGGTGGAAATATAGCTGGTGCTAAAGGTATTCCAGTTGATATGTTAAGAAAAGCTTCTGCAATGGCTGTATGTAAAATTAACATGGATACTGATATAAGATTAGCTATGACTGCTGCTATAAGAAAGACTTTTGGAACTAATCCAAAAGAATTCGATCCAAGAAAATACTGTGGAGCAGGAAGAGATTCTGTTCAAAAAGTTGTTGAAGGCAAAATCGACAATGTTTTAGGATCAGCTAACTCTATGCAATAGAAAAAATGTGGCTTTTAAAGCCACATTTTTTATTTATCTAAATACCTAAAAGATGAACTTACTCTCGGTATTCCAATGGGCATCTCTTCCGCACTATTAACTTATATATATATATGCTATTTCTCTATATAATTTTTCACATGTTTTATTACAATATTGATACTTCCATCGCCAATTCTTTGAATTTCAAATTTACTATTGTCGTGGTAAGCCTCTTCATTTATATATAAGTCTATATCTTTATCTATCTTAAGCCTTATTCTTTTAAGCTTTTTTTCTACCCATTGTTTATCTATATTCACATTGGAGCTTACCCCTTTAGAGGATATATACTCTTTAAAACTCTCTTGAATTTCTGCTTGATCTCCAAATATATCTTCTGATAAAGAGTGTACATCTATATTTTCTTCCTCTTTTAGTTTTCTCTTTATTGCAGTTCTAACCATTTCTGCAGCATCTGCATTTTCTTGTAAACTTGTTCTGGTCCATTCTTCAGCTGCCTTAACAAAATTTTTAGTCATGTCTCTTTCGTTATCTATTATTGTGCATCCAAGATACTTACTTATAAAATAATTTGAACCATAGTCTCCACTTTCCTTACTCTTGCTTTGTTTATCTATAACCATCAAATTAAATTCCTGATCTTCTCTCACAGGCTTAATAAATACACACTTTTGTATTTTTTGAGAACTTACAGGAAGACCGGTTAATTCCGGTATTATATTTATTCCTATTTTATCGCCCACAAAATCTATGGTGTGTGTATAATTTTTTATATAATCCATTTTTAGTATACCAAGCATAGGACCATATTCGGTAGAGATTGATACTATAACCAAATCACAGGCGGGTATATTTCCATCCCCCTTCATTAGAACAAACATTTGTCTTGCTAATTCTTTTGAGACTTCAATAATGTTATTCTGTCCATTTAAATATTCCTGCGATACCTCTTTTACTATATTTCTTTCTTCATTAAAAACTGCATATCTAAGTTCTTCGTCTTTTAAACACCTTTCCATATGCTTTAAAAGGAAGTTATACACTTCTTCATTTAGTTCTAGGATGTATTCATTTAATACAGGTTCTTCTGCATTGTTATCTAGTATGTGAACTACAGCTTCGTTTATATTTATTTCTTTTATATATTCCAAGTTTTAATCTCACTCCCACATTTTAATTAAAGAACTACCTGTTTTCTAATTCATATATATAATATAATATCTTTAATCCTTATTTCAATGCTTAATAAATATAAGAACTATATTTTAAGTATATCCAACTCATAACCATTACTACTATGTTAACAAATAATTTATTGATAGGAATACCAAAATTTATGATATAATTCAAAGTATCAATACTTAAGGCATCTTCAAAAAAATAACTGGTCAGTATGCTAGTATATTTTATTTCAGATGCCCAATACACAGAAGAGGTGAATATATTGAATGAACTTGAAACAAGAATAGTTAATATTGATGTAGACCAAATGAGAAAACGACTTATAGAAATAAATACAGTTAAGGTAAAAGAGGAAAATCAGATTAACAACATATACGATTTTAGTGATAGAAGATTGATAAATGATAAAGGATACGCAAGAATACGAATAGTAGAAGATCTTCTTAGTAACTCTACTCATTACTATATGACTACAAAGAAAATGTTGAGCCAAGAAATATATAAAGTAATGGAAGAGAATGAAACTGAAATATTAGATGCAACGGCTGGAGAAAATATATTTAAATCTTTAGGTCTTGAGCTTGTGCAATCAATAAAAAAATATAGAGAGAGTTATAAATATAAAAATACATTAATCGAGATTGATATAAATGATAAATCCTTTTGTCCCTTTCCTTATATAGAAATAGAAACTAATTATGACGAGGAGCTAGATGAAGTGCTTTCTCTTCTTGGTTATACTATTGAACAGACAACTTCAAAAACTATATATGAAATACTTGAAGACTTTAATAAAAAGATATAATCGGGAGAATTTTTATGTTTGGATATGTTACTCCTTGTAAAATGGAACTTAAAATAAAAGATTATGAAAAATTTAAAGCTTACTATTGTGGTCTATGTAAATCTATAAAGAAGAATGTAGGTAATGTTCCTAGAATGTCTCTTAACTATGATATGACTTTTTTAGCTATACTTTTAGATTCCTTAAATGATAACAAAATAACCTATATTAAACAACGTTGTTCCATCCATGCTTTTAAGAAGAAGATTATTATTACGGATAACTCTAATTTAGAATATGCAGCATTTTGTAATACTGCTTTGAGTTACTATAAATTCATAGATAATATAAATGATGATAATTCAATTAAAAGCAAAATCTTTTCCCTACTTTTTAAAGGGTACATACGGAAAACTCCTTCTAAATTAAAAGGACATCTTGTATATATGGAAAATACATTAAATCAACTGTATAAGTTTGAAGGAAATCCAGAAAATAAGTCTATTGATTATATATCTCACCCATTTGCAGAACTTACAGGATTTATTCTTTCATCTTATGAAAATAACAAAAATAAGAATAACTTATACTGGCTTGGATATAATCTTGGAAAATGGATTTACATAATTGATGCCTGGGATGATTTAGAAAAAGATATGAAAAACAAAAAATTTAATGTTATAAATAGCTGTTTTAATAATGATAACTTATCTTACAGTGAATTTTCAAAGCAAATTGAAGACAAAGTAGATTTTATATTAGGTACCTGTGCAGCCCAATGCATGGATTTCTTTAAGAACTTATCCTTAAAGAAAAACGAAGACTTACTATATAATATCTTGCAATATGGTCTTTTAGAAAAAATGGATAAAGTGTTTAAAAGGAGTGTTTGCGAAAATGAAAAATCCATATGAAGTTTTAGGCATACGTAAGGATGCCTCAAAGGATGAAATTAAAAAAGCCTATAGAGAACTAGCCAAAAAATATCATCCTGATCAATATGGCAATAATCCATTAAAGGATTTAGCTGAAGTTAAAATGAGGGATATTAATGAGGCCTATCAATATTTACTAAGTAATACACCAGAATCTTCTTATCAAAGCAGCAATAATTATAATAATAGCAATAACTCAGATATATATCAATCTATAGAAATGGATTTGCGAAATGGAAACCTAAGCTATGCAGAGGAAAAGCTTAATAGAATTACCACAAGAGATGCTGAATGGAACTATTTAATGGGATCATTAAATATGAAAAAAGGCTGGTATAATGAAGCATACAACAATTTAAATATGGCCTGTAGACTGGACCCTCGAAACTCCAAATATAGAGATGAGTTTAGTAGATTAAATAACATGAACAATTCATATAGAGAACCTTATCGTAACAATAGAAGAAAAGATGTTGGTCTATGCGATATATGCACTACTTTATATTGTCTTGACTGCTGTTGTGAATGTGGTGGTGGAGATTTCATAGACTGCTGTTAGAAAGGTCGTGTTCATAGTATGGATATAAGGAGCAAAAAAACTTCACACATAGCTAAAGGCGGTCTGTTTACCGCTATAGGATTTATTTTTATATATCTAAGTACCATAGTGCCAGTAAACAAAGCTTATTTACTGGCTATAGCATCCTGTATTATCCCCTTATGCCTTATTACAACTAATGTTAAAAATGCTATAGTTGTTTATATGTCAACTTCTCTTCTTGCGTTACTTGTTTGCGGTACTAGAATTACTGTTGTACTTTATATTATCTTTTTCGGCTTGTACGGATTAGTTAAGTATTACATTGAAATATTAAGAAGACTTTACATTGAATTGATATTAAAACTTTTATTTTTTAATATAGAGTTAGCTATTTTATTTTTAATTTACAAATTATTTTTTCCTGCTTTACTAAAGGTAGCTCTGCCCTTATATATTGTTATCGCAGCAGCTCAAGTAGCATTTTTAGTATTTGATTATATTCTAACTGTATTTATTAATTATTCAAACAAGCACTTTGTTAAAAAATTGAACTTATAAAATGAACTCTAATTATAATTTTCAAATAAAAGAGTATTGACATGTTTCTTTAATATGATATAATATTTTTTGTCGGTTAAATTTTATATTCCGATATATAATATTGCCCATTCGCCAAGCGGTAAGGCACCTGACTCTGACTCAGGTATTCGGAAGTTCGAATCTTTCATGGGCAGCCATAAAAACCAAGGACTCTACAGCTTTTGTAGAGTCTTTTTTATTGCTATTTTTGTGCTTTTGACGATGGTTTAACGACGAACTAGAAAACACTATCCAAAGCTAAACAAAACCACCTCTAATTTGCACAAGTTAACACTTTATTTAATATACCATTTTCTATTTTATCCGCAACATCTTTCTGCATCTTAGAAGTAACATGAGAATAGATATCTAATGTAACACTAATTGATGAATGCCCTAACCTTTCAGAAGCAACTTTAGCGGGAACTCCCTATTCTAGCATTAATGTAGCATTTGAGTGTCTAAGATCCAAGCTATACTTGTCACTCCATATTAAAGCAACGTCTTGCTATCTTTTGAATAATACATATTAATGATATCTTTATACATCATTGCAAAAGATATCATCAATATTGTATCATTCAAACAAAACTTAGTGAATATTACTACAACATGTTTCTACATGTCCTTACCAAAATCGTCTAAACGCGCTTATGCAAATCAAAAAACCGTACTGGATTTTCTCCAATACAGTCATATGTATCGTGGGTTTTAATGGTGGAGGCGAAGCGCGGTGAGTGAAATCCACCATTTTTTATTTTGCTCCATATACGGCATTAGCCAATTTAAAAAAATGAAATTATTTCTGTGCTAACCCCTTCTGTTATCTCCTGTTGCGCTCAGTGTTTACAATCTTGAGGACAGTTTAACCAATTATTATTGTTTTATTATAGTCGTCGGTATTCTGTCGTCATGTGGACGTCATAAAAAATAATTAATAAAAGGTAATCAATTCTTTTATTCAATTATAAATTTAGAGTTGTACTCCACAATATAAAATGCACATGTACAGAGTACTGAAATAGCTTTTTCCACCTCTAATTTTGAAAGCTGATTTCTTAAAACTTCAACCAATTCAGGAGTCGAAATCTCTTCTCCGTGGGGTTTTTCCATTTTGGATATATTCCATGCCTTATCTATGTTCTGTCGAATTACTATATTGCATTCTTCTCGTGAGTTCGCAAATTTTGAATAATCATGATTTCTGTTTTCTAAATTAACTCTTTGTTTATAGATTCGTTGTGACAATTCACTCAATGAAACAGTATAGTCATTATATTTTTCATCCGGTATTGATTTCATATGATAAAATGCCTCAACCATCGGGTAATTTATATACAGTTTCCCCATATCGGAGGACTCAGTGAAAAATTCCATCATCTCAAAAACTTTATCACCTGAAAATTGAGGATCTTGAGGATCTAAATCAAATATCAAAATAATATCTGAATAACGTGCATCTAAAATTTCTTTTTTAACAGGATCTCTTTCCTTTTCTTTAAGCAACTGCAATATGTCAATCGCAGATGGGTCCCCATCTGCGAACATCTCCTGATACAGAACATAGATGTTAGTGTTGTAAGATACAACCTTATGGTTATCATCAATGCCATATATGTGCAATAAATGTTCCATAAGCCGAAAATCTGTCTTTGCGCCTTCAACAAGAACAAGCATTCTGCCTTCTTTATCCATTAAACTCACCACTCATATATAGCTTTTCAAGATTATGACCTTCTCGAAGTTCTCGATTGGTTGCATTTACAAGGGAGGTCAGTTTATCTTTTGTTAAAATATAAAAGCAATCTGGGCGCATTATGCGATTGGTTAACAAGTTTGTATTGTGGGAAGTTAGAATAACCTGTGTATCTGTCATTTTTTCTAATATAGAAACAATGGTTTCAGAAAGCTCATAATGATAATATGCATCAAATTCATCAATAAACATTAATGAAACATCTGAGCAAGTTTTATACCAGTAAAAAAAACTATATAAAGCTTTTGTACCACTTGATGCAACCTTAAAAAACGGTAGTGGTGTATCCGTTTTGAAATACAACCGCTTCTGCCCATCAATATCCTTTCTAACAATCAAATCATCATGTATTCCTGATTTGTGAAGAAAGCTTTCAAATTCTGAAAGTATTTTAGGTTCAAAGATGAAGTCTAAGTAATCGCTACTTTTGTTTTTATACCCGATATATCTATTTTCATCTAAACTTCTGAACCAAAGCATGTTAGAAACATATCTCATCATTCTTCTGAGCGGATGTTCATTGTCAAGAATTGTATTATTTAAGACATACTTGAGAATAGAATCAACATCCTGAAATACCCAATTCAATGTAGGTGCAATTTCTTTTAGCCCATCTGTATTCCCTTTACTTTTTTTATAATCGTATTCAAACAACATTTTACCTTCAATAGAAACTTGCTCATAAATTAAAGTCTGTTTATTATCTTTACGGTATATATAGTCGACTTCCTGTTTGTCAAACTGAAAAATATAATGGAATTCTGCATAATCATTAAGGCTGTTGGCATTTAAATAATATTCATACAGTCCAGGGGTAACATTTTTACCTGATAAATGGGAAACAATATCAAACATGGCAAGCCCAAAATTTGATTTACCTATTGAGTTCTTACCATATATAATAATCTTGCCTAGAAGATCTCTAGTAATACAATTACTGTTGAATTTATAATCACGAACATCGGAAAAATCTAACTTGATTTTATCTTTAAAGTTTTTAAAACCTGAAACCTCAAATAGCTTCAACATAAAAAATCACCTCTTCATTTTTATTATATCCAAAAGAGATGAAAAGACAACACTATCCGTAAAATTTTTACGGAATCAACACAAATTAGTTCCATCACCTTTTTTCTGAGTAAAAGATTCATATTGTGATGCTTTTTATATTTTAATGCTGGGAACGAAACACACTCTCCAGAATCCACTATTTATTTACTTAAATATTACACTATATTTATTATAATTTTCATGAACTTGATATAACTTCTGCCAGTTCTAAATTACATTAACCAATAACTAACAATATAATAAGCGTATATAATAATAAAACAATAGGTGGTAAATCTATGAACTATTTAACTATTAGAGAAATATCTCAGATTCTAAATGTTAATGAGGAGACAGTTAGAAGGTGGATTAGAAATGGAACTTTACCTGCAAAAAACTTAGGTGGACGAACAGGCTATAGAATTAGTAGTGAAGATTTTGAGATATTTAAGAAAGAAAACAAGTTATGGGGGGTAACAAAAAATGATATTGCAGTATCTAGAGCTGTATCATCAGCTGTAGTTGGTAAATCTATAGCTGGGTCAACAGGTACTACTATCCATAAATATCTTAAAGCTAAAGGCATTCGAGGGATAATTATTATTCCTGAAAGCCCAAGTAATAATGAAGAAATTAACCATGAAAATACTAGTAAATGTAGCTATAATATCGGAAGTGGAACTTTCGCGGACATACTTACTGCTATTGCAGAACTTGATAAATCAATTGCTACTGAGAAATTAGCAATTGAAGAACGTTTACGTGTAATGGATAATACTATGAAATTACTTGATGATTTACGACAATCCATTGATAACAAATTTAAGCAAACTATTAATCTATAGATAATAGAGCTATTGTTAACTTCATAGATTATTATTATCTTCCAATAACTTAAATGACTTTCTATCCACAATCGTAAGGTCTATTACAAATATGTTATAGATCTTACGATTGTGCTTTTATGAAAAGTTAGTTGTCGACACCAAAATGACGACAAAATATTCTTTGCTAAGTTACACTAATCATAATTGAGTAAAACTAAAAGCGATAACGCTAAAACTAAACATCATTAGAGGTAAGTATCTCCTAATAGAAGGATTTACACAAAACGTATTCCGCACAACTCTGACTCAGGCATTCTGGAGGTTCGAATCCTTCATGGGCAGCCATAAAAACCAAGGACTCATCATAATGTATAAAATATTTTACTAGGCATTTATTCATTCTATATTGTTAGGTTTAACAAATATTATCTGTTAAATTTGGTGATTCAACGAAATAATTTGAAATAATTTACATTGAATATACTATTTACTATTGACTAATTATTATACTGCTTGCTCTATTAAAATGTGCTTCTGAAACAAACCCACTTATTTCTCTCCCTTCATGGGAAGAAACAATATCCATAATGGCATGATGTATATTAAATATAGAATTATATAACTCATTAGCCAATGTATTAAATGTATTTGGATTCTTGTAAATTTTCTTATTTTCTACAACTAATTCTTGACAAAAACTTACTGGTGCTATAAAATTTTTAATAAAGTTAATATGATGCTTTGAAAAGGAGTAGTAGTATTTTTATCTATTAGAGAGAGCTGTTGTGTGGTGCAAAACAGCACTGATGAAGTATGAACTCGCCTTTGAGCTTATCTGAAGAAAATCAGATACGGTTAAAACCGTTATATTTTTGAGTGAAAACAAATATTATAATATTTGTTTTAATAAGAGTGGTACCGCGGAATTTAGGCTTTTCGTCTCTTACATAGGAGACAAAAGCCTTTTTTGTTGTTAAAATAATATTTATATAAATCACACTAAAGGAGCGGATATTTTATGGGTAACTATGGCACTAAAGTCGATCAAAAGTGGCAAAAACAATGGGAAGAAACAAATCTTTATAAATTTGATGAGAATAATTTAGGTAAGAAGCTTTATACACTTGAGATGTTCTCTTATCCTTCAGGAAGCAAGCTTCATGCTGGTCACTGGTTTAACTATGGTCCAGTAGATTCATGGGCTAGAATGAAAAAGATGCAAGGCTATAATGTATTCCAGCCTATGGGATTTGATGCATTTGGTCTTCCTGCAGAAAACTATGCTATAAAGACCGGAATTCACCCTAAAGATTCTACAATGAAAAACATAGAAACTATGGAAAAACAATTAAAAGCTATGGGTGCTATGTTTAATTGGGAAAATGAAGTAATAACTTGCCTTCCTGATTACTACAAATGGACTCAGTGGGTATTTTTAAAACTTTTTGAAAAAGGGTTAGCATATAGAAAAAATGCACCTGTAAATTGGTGCCCTAGCTGTAACACAGTTCTTGCTAACGAACAGGTTTTAGATGGAGCTTGTGAAAGATGCAGCACTGAAGTTACTAAAAAAGACTTAACTCAATGGTTCTTAAAAATTACAGATTATGCTGATGAATTATTACAGGATTTAGATAAACTTGATTGGCCTGAAAAAACTAAAGCTATGCAAAGACACTGGATTGGCAAATCTATAGGTGCCGAGGTAACATTTAAAGTAGATAACTCAAGCTTACAGTTTGATGTATTCACTACAAGAGTTGATACACTATTTGGAGTTACTTACGTGGTTGTAGCCCCAGAAAATACTTTAGTAGATAAGTTGACTACTGCTGAATATAAAAATCAGGTTGAAGATTATAAAGATCAAGCTAAAAAACAATCTGATATAGAAAGACAGTCAATTACTAGAGAAAAAACAGGGGTATTCACTGGCTCCTATGCTATAAACCCTATAAACGGAAGAAAGGTTCCTATTTGGGTTGCTGACTACGTACTAAACACTTATGGTACAGGAGCAGTTATGGCAGTTCCTGCTCATGATGAAAGAGATTTTGCTTTTGCAACAAAGTATAACCTTCCTATAGAGAGAGTTATAGACGGCGGAGATTCCCTTCCTTATCATGAATATGGCAAAATGGTCAATAGTGGAGAATTTGATGGACTTTCTGGTAAAGAAGGTATAACAGCTATCATTAAAAAGCTTGAAAGTATTAAATTAGGTTCTGGAAAAGTTAACTTTAGATTAAGAGACTGGCTAGTTTCAAGACAGAGATATTGGGGTGCTCCTATTCCTATAGTTCATTGTGAAAAGTGTGGAACAGTTGCTGTTCCTGAAGAACAACTTCCAGTTGAACTTCCATATGATGTAGCCTTTTCTCCTGACGGAAAATCTCCTTTATCAAAATGCGAGGAATTTGTGAACACTACATGTCCTAATTGTGGAGCTCCTGCTAAAAGAGAAGCTGATACTTTAGATACTTTTGTATGTTCTTCATGGTATTTTTTAAGATACCCTGACAACAAAAACAGCGAGAAGGCTTTTGATACTGAAAAGATAAATAAAATGCTTCCAGTAGATATGTATGTGGGAGGACCTGAACATGCCTGCATGCACCTTCTATATGCTAGATTTGTAACTAAGGCTTTAAGAGATATGGGTTACATAAACTTTAGTGAACCATTCCTATCATTAAGACACCAGGGTTTAATACTTGGACCTGATGGACTAAAGATGAGTAAGTCTAAGGGAAATACTATATCCCCAGATGATTATATTGTAGAGTTTGGTTCAGACGTTTTTAGAATGTACTTAATGTTTGGTTTTGACTATACTGAAGGTGGCGCATGGAGCGATGATGGAATAAAATCTATAGGAAGATTTGTAGATAGAATTGAAAGAATTTTAGACTCCTGTAGAGAAGAGATAAATAATTCTAATAATAATAAAACCACTATGGATAAAGCTGAAAAGGAATTAAATTATGTAAGACATTTTTCTATAAGATCTGTATCTGAAGATGCTGATAAATTCCAATTCAATACTTCTATCGCAAGACTTATGGAATACATAAATGCAATTTCAAAGTATTTATCCGAGGATGTTAAAAATACTAATTTCTTAAAAGAAACAATAGTTGATTTCATAAGACTTATTTCACCTTTTGCTCCTCATTTTGCAGAAGAACAATGGGAACTTACCGGAATGACTTATTCGGTTATTAATGAAAAATGGCCTACTTTTGACCCAAATGCTCTAATAAAAGATGAAATTGAAATAGCAATTCAGGTAAACGGGAAGATAAAGGCTAAAATGAATATTGCCAATGGATTATCTGAAGATGAAATAAAAGAAACTGCTCTTAATAATGATGAAACTAAAACTTTCCTAGATGGAAAAGAAGTTAAAAAAGTTATCGTCGTCAAAGGAAGACTTGTAAATATAGTTGTTAAGTAGAAAAAGGGGGCCTATGCCCCCTATCTATACATATCTAATACCTTTTCTGTAGCCTTTAATAAGCTAGCCAGTTCAAATACTTCTCCACTTTGAATTAATTTGTTTAGTTGAGTTTGAAATCTTGTGGATTCAACAAGCTTACCCATAGATGATAGAGTAAGCACATTATTCATTATATCTGATACAAGACTTGATTTTACTTCAAATAGCTTTTGTGCATCCTTAATTTCATCTTTAATCTCAAGCATTTGTTCATCTAGCTTGAAAGCCGCATCCGCTGCACTTTTAAGCTTATTTCTTATATCATCAGGGATTTTATGCTTATATTTATAGTTTAATGAATGTTCTATAGTAGCCCAAAAGTTCATTGCTAATGTTCTAATTTGGAATTCTGCCAATATTTCTTTTTGTCCATTAGCCATGTTTACAGGATATTTTATAATTACATGATAACTTCTATACCCACTTTCTTTTACATTGGTTACATAGTCTTTTTCATATATTAACTGCATATCTTTTCTTCCTCTAATTATATCTACTACTTTTTCAACATCACCAACAAACTGGCACATGATCCTTATACCAGCTATGTCTTCCATTTCATAACCTATTCTATCTAAAGGTATATCAAACTTATTGGCCTTTTCTAATATACTAGATATTTCTTTTACTCTTCCTGTAATGAATTCAATAGGCGAATATTCACTCTTTCTTCTATATTCTTTTCGTATGCTCCTAAATTTAACCTTTAACTCTTCAACTGCCTGTTCATAAGGTATTAGGAAGGTCTTCCATTCTCCTATAGCCATATTCGTTCACCTCTGCATAGTATGATTTAAATAGTTTTGCCACTATATATTATACTACTATATTATAATATATTATCTATAAATAAATAATATAATTTCCTATCATATTTTGATATAATAATATCATACAATAAATTATTAGTATTGAAGGTGATTATATATATGTCAAAAAACATATTTTCCGGCCTTGAAGATTTTGGCTTTGATGATGTAAGCAATATAGATTTATACAAAAAAGAAGAAGATAAAAAAGCTGAACAGGAATTAGAAAAAAGTGAAGAAGAAAAATTAAAATCCTATATATACGATAGACAAGTTACATGTCCTGTGTGTGAAAGCGTTTTTAAAGCTAAATCCGTTAAAACTTCCTCCTATAGAGTTATAAAACAAGATTCTGACTTATTTATTAATTATGCTCTTATAAACCCTTATTTTTACGATGTTTGGGTATGTAATAGCTGCGGATACTCTGCTATGAAAAACGACTTTAATAAAATTAGAAATTTTCAAATGGATGCTATAAAACAGAAAATTACATCTAAATGGAGCGGTAAAAATTATCCTGATGTATATGACATAAATATAGCTATAGAAAGGTACAAACTTTCTCTATTAAATTACTTTGTAATGGAAGCTAAGTCAAGTAAAAAAGCTATGAACTGTTTAAAGCTTGCATGGATGTATAGGATAATGGAAAATCACGCTAATGAACTAGTATTTTTAAATCAAGCATTAGAAGGTTTTAACGAGGCTTATTTTAATGAGGATTTCCCTATTTACGGCATGGACAAATTTACCTGTATGTATCTTATAGGTGAACTTAATAGACGTGTTGGAAATAATAGTGAATCTATGAGTTGGTTTAGTAAGTTAATAACCACCCAAGGTGTTCCTCAAAAACTTAAGGACCGCGCTCGAGACCAAAAAGATTTAATAAAAGAAAATGAGGAGCAAAATAATAAAAATAGTAATACAGATATTGATAATTCTTCTGTACAAGAAGATGAAAAGCCTAAAAAAGGATTCTTTTCGAGATTTTTTAAATAAGTTAGGAGTTTTGACTATTTGTTTAAAATATATAATTATGTATAAATTATCCCATAAAAACTTATAAAATTTTTATGGGATTGAAATCTAAATAGTCACCTGAAGTAATTATATATTCTATGCCATCTAATACCCCATTTAATGCTTTAGCAAGGGATGGACCATGTAGATGTCCATATACTACTTTTTCTACATTATACTCTTTAAATATCTGCACAAAGTCAGATTCCAAAAACTTCTCATTCATAGGAGGGTAATGGATTATAACTATAAATTTCTTAAATCCATTCTTTGATGCTGCATCTAAAGAAAGCCTTAGTCTATTAATCTCTCTAGTATATATCTTTTCATCTTGTTGTGTGAAATTTTCCCCACCAGGACAGGTCCATCCTCTAGTACCACATATGGCGTAATCCTTATAGACAAAAAAGTTATTTTGGATAAATTTCATATCTTCATGCAGATTGTTTAATTTAGTAATACTTGACCACCAAAAATCATGATTTCCCTTAATCATAATTTTAGTACCCGGTAGGTTATGAACCCATTCTAGGTCCTTCATTCCATTTTCTATCTTCATGGACCAGGATATATCCCCTGCTATAAGCACTGTATCTTCATCAGTAACTTTTTCCAACCAATTGCTTTTTATTTTTTTATCATGTTCAACCCACTTATCCCCGAATATATCCATTGGCTTATCACCATTTAAATCTAGGTGTAAATCTGATATGGCATACAATGACACGTAATCACCTTCTATTTCTTCATATTTTTATCTATGTCCATTACATAAGCTATTACCTTAGCTACTGCATCATATAATTCAAAAGGAATCGCTTCTCCAACATCCACATTACTTAAAAGATTAGATAATTCTTCATCATATACTATTGGAACATTATTTTCTTTGGCATTTTCTAATATTTTATCTGCAACATGACCGACACCGGCTGCGGTTACCATAGGCGACTGATATCCATGTTCATATTTTAAAGCTGCTGCTTTTTTTCTTCTATTCATATTAAATACCTCACAACTTTGAAGCATAGACTATTTAACTCTTAATAATATTATAATCTGCTCAAGGTTTATTGTAAATTTATACTTTTACATTTATCACGCCTAAATTGTTATCTCCAAAAAACTCCCTGCAATTTGTAATATTCATTTCCTTTTCTCTTTCTCCAACTTTAATATAAACATTATAGCCTATATTAGATATATCATCTAATATCTTTTCCTTTCCTGTGTCTAATAATTTCATCCAATATCCATCACATTTTATATCTATGTCCATATTATGATTATTAACTTTTATATAAGCATCTACTATCCCCATGTGTATAGTATTTACTGAAGCAGCTATTTTTACATCAGTAGAATCTATTTTTTTACCTTTTCGTCTTTCATCCTTTATCATTAGCTTACATTCATATTCATGGTTATTTAAATTTATAGGTAAATCAAGATAGTAATACTGATTAGAAACAGAATTATATACTTTAAAATCATTTATGCTTTTATCTAATGTTTGAATTAAATTGTTATATGCTTCCGGCTTAGTTTCATTTTTCTGCTCTAATACAGTTTTAATTATATTTTTCATTTCTTCAGTTTTAACACTTATTTGCTCTTTTATATTTTTAGCTATATCATCTATGCTATGTGCTTTTTTTATTGTTTTATCTAGTATAACTTCATTTTTTTCATCACTGCTTATTACATTTAAATCTTTATCCAGTGTACTATTCTTAACATTTTCCTTATTGCTAGAAATAATATCTTTGTTATCCTTGAAGGCCTTATCTTTTGAGGCATCAGAATTGCTATCTAAATCTTTAATGCTTGTTTCTTTATTTAATCCATCTAATTCATTAAGCTCTTTTGGATCATTAATCATATCTAAAGGTTTATACACTAAACTGTTCTTATTTTTATCAGTATTTCCGAAAACCTCGTTCTGTTTACCATTTATTATACTTTCGCTATCAGCCAGTTCTTGGTCTTTTGAAATTACTGAATTCTTAGATACATCTTCAACATTTACTTCTTTACCTACGCCTTTAAAGCTTCCTTCATTAATTGCACTTAAAATCTTATCTTTTATATCTTTGTATATAGCAGTAGACCCTTTGAATACATTATTAAAGCTTTTTATATTATCTTCTGTTAAATCTATATTGTTTTCAAAAAGAGTAACTATGTCATCTTCTGATATATTTTTCAGTTCACTAAAGAATCCTTTTAAAGTTTCCCTCACCTTATTACCTTCAGTACTATCAGCACTTATATTTTTACTTTCCATATATTTCGCTATAAATGCATCTTCTTCATCTGGATTTAACGTTATTTTATTTTTAAAATCTACCAAGGTTTTCATATTGGAAATGTTTTCTTTAGTCAAAGGTATGTCATGCTTTATCATTTTATCCAATAGTACATAATCATCTTTGCTTACATTTATACCTTTTTCTTTTAGCTGTGAATCAATAGTATCCTTCTCTAATTTTTGCTGTTTGTTATTGTCATTTAACACTTTTATTTGAAGCTTTCCATCCTCAAAACCTTCTACTTCAAATCTTAAAAGTCCTTCTTGCAAATTATCTAAAGGCTTTTGTAACTTAGCTGAAAATTGCCATCCATCTAAAAGTTTTAGTAGCACTTCGCCCGTTAGTTTATCTAAATTTACTACTCTAGCTAAAAAATTCTCTCCAACTGTAAAAGATAGCTTGCTAAGAATTTTTCTAGCCTCAATATTATTAATACTATTTATATTCCATATTCCAGCCACATGAGACCCTCCTTTTGGTTTAACAATTAAAGTTTTACTTAAGGCGTCTTGAAGAAAATAACTAGTCAGTATGCTAGTATATTTGACTTGTTATTTTATTTCACATACCTAATATATATTATCGTATATAAATACTATTTTATGAATAACTTATTGTTTTTCAAATAAAAAAATCCGGGTTTCCCCAGGATTTTTCTAAATCTAATTATTTTTAACAAGGTCTCTATTTCCGCTTACTTCTTCATGAAGTATTGATGATACACTCTTATAGGCTGCCATAGTTAAAACAGAAACAACTACGCCTTTAATTAAGTTAAAGGGTGCTATAGACCATACTATCAGTGAATTCAAGTCTTTAATATTACTATTTACCTTACTTCCCATCGCTACTATTGCACTTATCGGGAAATGAAGAACTTTTTCATATAATGGTAAAAGCACAAAATAATTAAATACACTAGCTACTACTGTCATAACTAAAGTTCCAACTACTAGACCTAAAATTGCTGCATTTTTACTTTTATTCTTGTTATATACATATCCTGCTGAGAATACTAAAACTGAGCCTACTACAAAGTTAGCTAATTCACCAATAAAAGCTGTTTCTGCTCCTTTAAAGATACCGTGAAGTATATTCTTTAATAGTTCTATACCTACCCCTGCTGCTGGTCCAAGTGCAAAAGCTCCAATTAAAGCTGGTAAATCACTAATATCAATTTTTAAAAATGCTGGAAAAATAGGAATTGGTACCTCAATAAACATAAGTAAAAATCCGATTACTCCCAATAAAGACATCTTAACCAATCTGTTCAGTTTTCCATTTTTCATTTTTACACCCTCCTGTATTCCTTATACTGTACTGAAAGATTATTAATCTTTCAGTCTGCAATAATTTGAAATTAAAGATTACTGAAAATTCTTACTGCTGGGAAGGTGAATAGTATAATAAAAAAGCCCTGACAAAAATGCCAGGGCGAATAAACATTATACTTTACCTTCTTTCATCCAGACTTTACTGTCGGCTTCGGAATTACACCGAATCATACCATTTAAGGCTCGCGGGCTATACCGCCGGTGGGGACTCTCAC
>Ga0183101_1000549_pt4 | contig 38929 bp, 43 predicted proteins | sample Biomet3_FD_127790 | JGI IMG/M metagenome (GOLD analysis project Ga0183101, IMG submission 127790) | Microbial communities from bioreactor (seeded with sewage sludge) at LBNL, California, USA - Biofuel metagenome 3 | ecosystem: Engineered > Bioreactor > Anaerobic > Unclassified ... | reverse complement strand
AGTGTGGAGAGAAAAGGGAACGCCTCCTGGAGCTGCTGCCTGAAGTTAATAGGGTAAGCCGGGTTCGCCCGTCAAAGCGTCTGAGTATCCCTCTAAGGTACTCATAGGCCTCGATTGTGAAATCGAGAGCAAACTAAGGTGGCACAGCGTTATCACTAACGCCCTTAGACAAAAAGGTCTGAGGGCTTTTTATATCCTCTTTGACCTTTTCCGATTTCAGAGGAGGAAATACATCATGAAATCGAACAAAGTCGCCGCTGCTATTCTTTGCCTCGCCGGGGTTCTTGCCTCGTGCTCATCCGCTTCGTTCCGTAATCTCGATGCGATCAAAAAGGACGGAACCCTCAACATTTCGACCAATGCCGAATTTGCGCCATTTGAATATCTCGATGGCACGACGATTACCGGTGTTGACGCCGATATCATCACGGCTTACGCCACTTCGATCGGCGTAAAAGCTAATATCGAAGACATGGAGTTCGACGCTGCCTTAACTTCGGTAACCACTTATCACGTGGATTGCGCGGTGGCAGGCATCACGAAAAATGCCGAACGAGAAAAGACCATGGCGTTCTCCAATACCTATTTCAAAGCCAATCAGGTTGCCATTGTTAAATCCGATTCTTCCTATGCGAGTTTAACCACAGCCGACGCCATCATTGATACCTTTAAAAAGGATGCCATCAAAATTGGAGTTCAACGGGGCACAACGGGTGAAAGTTATGTCAGCGATAGTCTCGTCGGAGCCACCGCTGTCAGCTTTGACAATGGTGCTTTGGCATGCAAAGCCCTCAGCAATGGTCAAGTCAGTGCCGTCATTATCGATCTCGAACCCGCTAAACTCTATTCCAAGAAAATTTCAGGCATTAGCTATCTCACTCCGATTCTGACCGAAGAAGAATATGCGATTGCCTTGGCTTTAAATAACACGACTCTTTTAGATTCGATCAATAGTTTCATCACCACGATTTCTAGCGATGGCACCCTTGATACGATCTTAGCGAAATACTTTGGAAGTGAGGCGTGATGAAGAAGCCTACTCGTAAGGAATGGATCGTCCGCCTCGTCATGATCGGGGCGGCCCTCCTCAGCCTTCTCATTCTCTTTTTGGTTAACCGCGATGCGGTTTCTTCGGCGTTAGCGAAGAATTTTTCATCCAATAACGCCAACTTGCTTCTTCAAGGTTTAGCCAATACTTTTCTCATCACTTTAGTGGCCTTTATCATGGGACTCATCCTCGGAACGTTGGTGTGCTTGATTACGCAATCGGAAAGCCAAAACGTCGTAGTTTTGGCATTCAAACAGATCGCGAAGTTCTATGTTTTGCTCTTCCGAGGAACTCCAGTTGTCGTTCAACTTCTCATTATCTATTTCATTCTCTTCGCTTCTTATAGTGGCGATTCCGTCTATGTGGCAATGCTTGCGTTCGGTCTGAATAGCGGCGCTTATGTGAGCGAAATCATCCGCGGCGGCATTAACGCCGTTCCCCTTGGCCAATACCAAGCGGGGCTTTCTTTGGGTTTATCTTATCGTTCGATGATGCAGAAAATTATTTTGCCCCAGGCATATAAGAACGCTTTCCCGAGTCTTTGCAACGAAGTCATTGCCTTAATCAAAGAGACTTCGGTCGCAGGCTTTATCGGAACCCTCGATTTGACCTTAGCGTTCCGTAAGATTGCCAACGCCACCTACGATTTCTTAACGGTTTATTTGGTGATGGGTTTGGCTTATTTCGTTATTGTCATGCTCTTAAGCGCCGGTCTCTCTTTTCTCGAAAGGAAGGCTTTTTCCCATGCTTAGCCTTGAACATATCACGGTTGCTTTCGATGGCAAAGCGATCTTAAAAGACATTAATCTAACCATCGAAAAAGGCGAAGTCTTAGCGGTCATCGGTCCTTCGGGAGCGGGCAAAAGCACTTTGATTAAAACGATGAACGGTTTGGTCACTCCTAACGAAGGCAAAGTCGTCTTTGAAGGATTGACGATGAATGCGAAAAATGCCTCCGCAATTCGTCAAAAAGAAACGATGGTGTTTCAACAATTTGAACTCTTCCCCCACCTCAGCGTTTTAGAGAACATCACCCTTGCTCCCGTCACGCTTCATCACTTAACGAAGGAACAGGCCAAAGAAAAGGCGCTATCGTTATTAAAGGAAGTCGGTCTTCTCGAGAAAAAAGATGCGAAGCCGAACCTCCTTTCCGGTGGCGAAAAGCAGCGCGTTGCTATCGCTAGAGCCTTAGCCATGGATCCGGAGATGGTACTTTTTGATGAACCCACTTCTGCGCTTGACCCCGAAATGGTTGGCGAAGTCCTCGATGTCATCGCCCGCTTAGCCAAGGCTGGGATGACGATGGTGATCGTTACCCACGAAATGAGCTTTGCGAAGAAAATAGCGACGCGGGTTCTTTTTATCGATGATACCCGTATCGTCGAGGATGGAACGCCAGACGAGATTTTTAACCACCCCAAAGAAAAACGAATACAAGACTTCTTAATGAAAGTCATGAGCATTTAAAATATCCCCTGCAAATCCTTCCTCTCTTTCAAAAAGAGCAAGGGTTTCAGGGGATTTTTTCATCAAAGATGTATTGAAGTCTTCATTCATCGACCAAATAGCCAAAAAGATCAGAGAAGTAATATCGTCCGCTGCCCGTATCGTTGGTGGCTTTCAACAAGAGACCTTCGCTACCACTATTAACGCTAGAAGCGAGGCTAGCCATGCTCTTGCCATCAACATAAACGGCGGAGCTCTTGATGGTCACAAGATGAAGATCGTTTGCGCTCCAATGGGTTGAAGAAAGCGCCGTGCCTTCATAAGAGAGCGTTGAGAAGAAGAAATCAATCGCGACGCGGAAACTCACGGCTGGATAAAGAGAATAATTAATCGCTGGCAAGAGAATGCCAAAGGTTCCATCGATGCTGGTCGTGAAGACCTGAATCGTGCTCCAAGCAAAAGAGTCTGAGGATTGATAAGCGCAATAAGCGCCACCGCTCGGGGTAATATCTTCTTTCGAAGAAAAGGCATAAATTGTCGATTCTTGACCTTCAGTATTCGAAGAATAGGAATACCACGAAGCCGTCAGGGTGAGATTGCTTTCAACCACGCCGCCAAAGGCTCCCGTACCAACGTTCCAGCATTTGAAGACGTGGCCAGAAGAAGTCGGGATTCCCCATACTTCGGGGCATCACCATCGAGGACTTTTTCGCTATACACAGTCGCACCATCGACCACGAAATTCACGGTGTAACTTTCACGAATCCGGAAATTTGTCACACAGGTGTAACTGGTCCCATCCACCAAAGCCGTCGCCGTCAAGGTTATCGTGCCTTTTTGAATGCCGTTCAATTTTCCCGCCCGAGTTTTACCGATACTGGTATCGCTGGAAACATACGTAACGATGCCAGCGGCAACCGGCGTGATCACATTACCTTTTTGAAGACAATAGCTTAACGCTAAAGGAGTGCCTACCACCACCTCGCGATCAGCATAGGCTTCGACTAAGGAGGTTTTGGCTTCGAGAATGCTCACTTCGCAAAGAGCGAAGGCGCTTTCTTTCTCGTAAGCTCCGATGACCGTGATAGTCACTTTGCCCTCTTTTAAAGGCGTCATGACGCCCGAAGAAGAAATCGAAAGAAACGTCTCATCACTTGAAGCATAGCTATAGCTTCCTTCAAGTGTCGCCCCATCCTTGCGGAGCGTCGGAGCCAAGACATAGCTTTCGCCCTGATAAAGGGTAATATCGCTATCGGATAGGCTAAGAGTTAAGGCCGAAGCCCCGTCATTGCTTTTGGCGATGACGCTGACTTGGCAAAGGGCACTCCAATCGCCTAAAGAAATTTTGACGATCGTTGTTCCTAAAGATAAGGCGCTAATCACGCCACCAGCATCAACGCTACAAATAGCCGTGTTTTTGCTGAGATAAGTCACGCTTCCGCTAAGCCCATGAAGAGTCGGGGTTAACGTATAAGTATCGCCAATATAGAGCGTGAGACGATATTCCGTAAGCGTTATGCCCGTTTCTTCGCTAAGCGAACTCGAAGAAGAAACGGATGAGCCTGGAAGCGTGCTCGAAGTAGAAGATGATGTATTCCCTTGGCACGAAGTCAAAGGCATCAGAGCCAATAACGAGAGAAGCAAGAGGTTTTTGCAAAGATTTTTCATTTTACTGACTCTCGTGCACGGTGTTGGTGATTTCTGAGCCCTTTTTGCCTTTGGCGTATAATGGCCTTGCCAGATCGGATTCGCGTCCAAGATAGATTTCACGTGGCCGGGGCCTCTTGGGTCCGGCCTGGGGACTGAACCTCGGCGGCGGCCGCCCGGAATCCAGAGGAGCAACGCATGCCAGACCGGAGATCCTCCCTCGCCAGGAGGTGCGGCGTTTTCGAGACGCCGAAGAACAAGGAAGAGGCCCTGATAAACGCCTCGAAGGCGGCCAAGATATCGATGACGACTGCCCTTTACTGAATGGACAAGATCTTCGCTGCCTTTACCTCGTGGCAAAGCTCAATCACCCTCTCGGGCGACGTCTACGTCGACGAGAAGCACCTCGCCGCCGCCCATTCCGAGGCCGAGACCGGGGCCGGACGGGAAGAGATGCCGCGGCCTCTCGAGGAACCAGTGGTGCGTGGCGGTCGCCCTGGGGCCGGGGAAGAAGGCGATGGCCGTTGTCGAGGGAAAGGGGAAATCGAGCTCGGCGAAGGTGCTCGGCGCGTTCAGAAGCCACATCAAGCCGGGGTCGACTTTGACCCACGGCCTCGACTTCTCGCATTACGAGCTGATCGCGAGGCTGAGGCTGGCGGACCAGGGCGAGAAGGCGATCTACAGATTCGATTGCCAGAGCGGCTTGGATCCGATAAACGCCTATTGCTCCAACATGGAGGATTTCGTCAGGCTCCACAGGGGCATGAACAAGCATCGCCTCAAAACTGGATGAACCTCTTCGCGTTCAAATTCGGGTGCCCGGGGAATGCCCTCCAGAAGGCGGAAAAACTGCTCGACCTTCTGCTGAAATGCAAAGAAATCGTGAGATATCGCGACTAGATGGGCGTTTCTCACCAACACCGTGCACGAGAGTCATTTTAATTGGTAAAAATTTTTTGGTAAAAAATCCTCCATCAGTTATAATTTTTATGCAGAGATAATTCTTCAACGGATTTCGTGAGCCTTGATGATGGGATGAATTAATCATCCATTTTGAAAGGATTTCCTCTCAATTATGCAAAATACATGCTTTACCAGTAAAATCAAAAAAATACTTTGGATTTCACTTACCTCGGTAATGCTTCTTTCTTCCTGCCAAAAGACTGGCTCAAGCCAAGAATCGCAGGGGGAATCCGTTGAGATAACAGAAGTGTACCCAAGCTCTTTTGGCGGAGAGCCTGCTTCTTTTGCTTTGGCCCAAAGGGACGAGTCGCAGCATTGGACGATCGACATACCCTATTTTGTTTCCTATCCCCAGAATCGGGGGTTCATCTTCGTAAAATATGTGGTTGGCGAGGACCTTTACGGCCGGATGGAAAAAGGGAAGGTGGTCTTGCTCCCCGTCGGCCTGACTTTGCCCGAAACTGAGGATGGGGAGGGGACCAGTTCTCTTTCCGCGTCGGCGCTGAGCGCGGCGCCCAGTTCGCAAAGCAGCGTCGCCATCGGATCCGGCGATCCCTCCGGCAACGTGTCTAAGCGTGACCAGGCCCGGTATTATTTCACCCTTTACTCAAAGTTCTTGGTTTACCTGAAGAACTGCCAGCCATCCGCGAGCGAAACCTATTTGGGAAAGCTCGATTTGCGCGAGTACGGCGGCTCCAGCGTCGATCTCGATGAGTTGAGGAAGGGCGTCGATTTTGTGGCCTGCCCGACCTATCTCGGTCAAGATTTGGACCTGCTGCCTTTCAATTACAACAATCCAGACGTTCTCGACATCGCCGGTTTTTACAGCGCTTTCTATCAAATCGGATCCAACCAATACCCTGTTTTCTATGACAAGTACAAATCGGTCACGGCGTGCTTCAAGGACGGGGCCGATACCTTCGACGCCATTAAAAGCAGATTGAATCCATAACATTTATTTCGTTTTCAATTGTCCGTTGATTACATCGCTTAATGAGACCGCGAAATTCGCTATTCGTAGGCACTTTTCATAATGAAGGATCCTTAAGTTTACGAGGGTAAAAGTGTTTTATAAATTCCGCGGGTTTTCGCGACCAAAGCAAACCTGACGAATTCGAAGGAGCGGTGGTTCGGGCGGCCCTGGAGGATTTATTCGTCAAACCTTTTTCTCTTCGGGGAGCGGAAGACATTTCGTTATCCACATAGCTCTTTTCTCGGATGTTTATTCTTGATCTGGCCAGTCCGCAGTATCAACTTTTATAAAGCAGAACCCGTTCTAAATGACATTTCGGTGGATTATTCCGACTATCGGCAGATCGGCGGCCGTCTCGCGGGGGGTGAGCGATTTGATGAAAAGCATCGAATCGTTACCGTTTTGCAACGATAAATATCCTGCCATGCTGAATGGGCGATGCTACACTAGAAGCATGTTTTCAGAAAATCTTAAAGCCGCACGAAAGCAAGAAGGAATCTCCCAAGCCGATTTGGCGGATTTGGTTCACGTGAGCCGTCAAGCGGTCACCAAATGGGAGAGTGGAGAGAATGAGCCCTCCTTAGAAATGATCACCAGCCTTTCTGCAGCGCTTCATGTCGATGTTTCGTATTTGCTCAATGGTGAAAAGACTTCCCAAGGTACCAAGCCGGCTTTGACTTATGGAGTTTTGGCGCGACTTTTTGGTTTGCTTTTGGCGACAGTGGCGGTTTTTCTTCTGTTCTTGCCTGGGGTGGCTTTCACTTCTTCTGGCATAGAAAATATGGCTGGCAATCCCTGGGGCTATTCCTTTGTATTTGGTTCAAGCGGTCTCCTTTTGAATCCGTTGGCGTTATTGGGCTGGCTCACTTTGATCATTGGTTTTTCGGCTTTAGTCATCGATTTTTTCTTGCCCGAAGGGTCCCCAAAGAAAAAGATTTTTTGGTGGATTGCCGTTGCTTTGTTCGTGGCAGCAGCTATTTTGTTTCTTTCCTGCCAAGTATTGAACCCCCGTTCATTAGCTGGCCCTTCGCGGGGCTTGGCTGATGAAGGCATCGAAGGGATTGGACCAAGTTTTGTAGCCTCAGATCTTGACGATGCGACTATTGCCTACGCCAAAAGCCAAGGTGTGGAAATCACTCGAGATTCAGGCACTTTCATCCAATGGAAAACTGCGTTGCTCTCACTTTATAGCCTCGTGGGGGATACCTTTTATTACAACCAATCCTCTGGCTATTGCTTAGCAATCTCTTCTAGAGATTCAAATCTAGGCCCGGCTTTTTGGTCTAGTGCCGCTTGTTGTTTGGCGGCGGGTGACACACTGGTCGTCGGCTTTTTCTTTCGTCAAAGAAGGGTCCATGTCGCTTGAATGAGCTGGCTCCAAAATGACATTAATACGTTTCATCATCTTTGCAGGTGAAGATTCTTCTTGGCCATTCAGGTTTTATCGTCATTGGCGAGTTCCGAAGATAAAGGCGTTTGATTTCGTTGCTGCGTTTTCTTCATTTTCTATTCTAAAGTTTTTTAGCTCAAGAAGAAGATTGCAATAGTCTCTGCTTCCTGATGTGTCCTCACGACCATCGAAGCCGTTTTGTCCAAGATTATCAAAGAAGACAAAATCGAGAAAATGGGTACCTTCAAAAACGTTCGTTAGTCCAAAAAAACAAGAGTCATTTTTGATCTATATGATACTATATAAATCCCATTTCATCGAATTTTTCTACCCTATTGACAATTCAAATTTTTAGGGTAATGTAGTGGGTGCCAGTCAGCGAGAAAGCGGATGAAAAACCCATTTGGATTCGCGGATTGCGATCGAATGAAAATTCGGGAAGGTTTGCTCCCTTATTTTCTTTCATACCTAGCCGCCGGCATTAACGATAACTCCATCGATTTTAGGAAGTAAAGACCATACCTTATGTAGGCTCTTTTCTTCCGCGATAAGGTATTCGAACTCGAAAGCCTCTTTTCGCCAACCCATTTTTGAAAGGAAAGTCTTATGACAAAACAAAGAACACTAGTTGTTATACGAAAAAGGACTCCCCATCCGCTAATCAGCAAATTGCTGCCCAATGAAGGAATGAAGACTTTGAGGCTAAGCAAGGGTGGTTTCGCGAAAGGAAGTGAGTGAAGTATGTCAGAGAAAAAGAAACGCGGGGGGCTCCAACCCATTGGAGAAACCCTATCCATGGTGAAGGAAGGCTATCAAGGCATCCTTTTTCCCCTTGAGAAGGCGCCTCATCTGATTGGGCGGGACGAAGAAGTGGAGTTCCTCTACGAGTCCCTCCATAAGAAACGGATGAAGAACTCGATTCTTATTGGCGAAGCCAGGGTCGGAAAGACCGTGATCGTCGAAGCGCTCGCTGAAAAATTGAAAGGCCAAGTGGTTTTCCTCGAATTCTCACCCGCTGCCTGCGTGGCTGGGACCCATTACCGGGGCGATTTTGAACAGAAAGCCCCCACGATGTTGAAATATGTCACGAGTTACAACAAGCGCCATCCCGAACTCCCGCTTTATCTCTTCATTGATGAGATTCATATGATCTATAAAGCCGGAACTGCCGATGACGATTCGATGGATATTAGTAACATCTTTAAACCCTATCTCGCCGATGGTCGACTGACCGTGATCGGAGCGACGACACCTAAAGAGTATCAAGAGACAATCGCCAAAGATGCCGCTCTTACAAGACGGCTCTCCCCAATCTACGTCCCCGAGTTGGAGAAAGAAGCGGTTATCCCCATCCTCAAAGAGTTCGCCGAGGGTAAGCTGAATGACGCCCTCATTGAAGAAATCTACAGCAAATCCCTCACGCTTCAAGGCTTTAACCCGGATAAGTCGCTTGAAATCGTGGATAGAGCCTTGGCCAGAAATATCTGTACGGGAAAGCCCATCGACAAGGTGATGATCGCGGAAATTGTCCATTACTTATCTCTTGTCGCTCAGCCTGAAGAAGAAACGAAGCCAAGTCGTCATCGTTGTACGCTTTAAAAAAACAAAAGGAAAAAACAATATGACTAAAAGAGAATTCGACCAAATGATCCTTCATCTCCACCAGCGAGGAATGAAAGACGAAGACATCCTTGCGATGTTTTATCGGATGTACGCCGAAGAGCACATTTCGTATGATGCTCTCCTTGTTTTTGCCGATCGGCTTGGCTACCTGCCGAGTCCCACTTTCGAAAAGATGTCGGAGGAGGAGCGGAAAGTCGCTGGTTTCCGCAAGAAAGGAGATTGAACTATGAAACTCTATTCCATTCGAATCCCACGGGAGCAGAAGCACCTCAAAGACGAGGAATCGCCTTTTGCCCACGAATCGCCTCTTTGCTAGGAAATGCCTTATTTTTTCTACCGTTATGGGGTGGTGTCCCGCTACGTGGACGAGCGGAGCGGCTCCGTCTATCTGGGTTTCTTGTCTAAAGAAGACCAAGCCGCCTTCATCAAAGCCTTAAACGAAGAAGCTCATGTCCTTTTTAAAGGGAGCGTCGACCTCAAGGCCTTTGAAAAGCCGGGCGAAGTTGCCGAATCCCTGGTGAGGTTGCCCCATGAAGCCTGAAGAAACCTTGAAGGATCCGGTCCCCGTCTACGTCTTCCATATTCCATCAAAACAAGCCCGTTCGACGAAAAGACTTCTCGTGGGTCAAAGGATCCTCGACCTAAGCAATTCGATGATGTTTTTGGCTCAAAAGCACAACATTCTTGGTTTTTGCACTCCGGATAAACAAACCCTGGAACTTTATTTCTATTTCAAAAAAGAAGAGGATTTGCTGGGATTTTACGACGATTTTGGGAAACTCATCGATACCCAAGAGGATCTTGAGCTTGTCTATCAATGAGCGAAACACCCCATCGAGATGGAGCGAGCCGATTTCAAGGGACATTATGATGAAAGATAACCCCATCATCGTCGGAATTGCCCTCGGGATGGCTCTCTTCCTCTTCGCCCCAATTGCGGCCCTGATCGCTTTTCCCAGAGAATACATCCTTCCGACTTTCATCGAAATTGGGATCGACATCCTTTTGTTGTTATTGCCTTCCAGATTTTTTAGAAAAAGTAGCGTTGATTCTTTTCCTTGCTCAAAGAGAGTACACTAAAAATAGAGGTCAAACCATGTTTTATACTTTAAAAGAATATGAGGCGAAGGCTGATGTTTTACGCAAGGATGCTCCTTTTGCGCCCCGCGTCGGACTCATTCTGGGCTCGGGATTAGATGATTTCCTCAAGGCAGTCAAGATCGAGGCGAGTGTGCCTTTTTCTGCAATCCCCGGTCATCCTTTGACGACCAATTCGGCCCATAAGGGTCAGTATCTTTTCGGAACGTTTCAGGGTGTACCTCTATTGATTGCAGACGGTCGCCTTCATTATTACGAAGGCTATTCATCCGAACAGGTCGCGTTACCCGTTCGTTTATTCCATTTATTGGGCATCAAAAAGCTTATCATCACGAATGCGTGTGGTGGCATTAGCTATGGTCCTGGTACTTTAATGCTGATTTCCGATCATATTTCCACTCTCGTTCCTTCGCCCTTACTTGGAACGAATATTGAGCGTTTCGGTCCTCGCTTCCCCGATATGAGCGATCCTTGGGACGATAAGGATCGTTCTGCGATTCTTGCGAAAGCGAAACAGGCCGGGTTGCCCGTTGAAGAAGGCGTTTACCTTCAATTCTCCGGCCCCCAATACGAAACAAAAGCCGAGATTCGGATGGCCGAGCGTCTCGGGGCGGATGCGGTAGGAATGTCCACGGTGATTGAGGCAATTGCCGCGGCTCATTCGGGCATGGCAACTTTAGGAATTGCCACCATCGCAAATTGGGCTTGTGGGAAAGTCCCAGGCAAATTAGACGATGCTGAAGTGCTCAAGTCGGGTCAGCGTGTCGCGCCTCAATTGACCCAGCTCTTGGCTTTGGCTCTCGGAGTTCTCGCTTAGTCTGTCGGCTTCTTTCAACAAAAATAATGGCGATTTGCAGAGATTTTCCAGCTAGAATGCTTCATTCGAAATGACGAATGAGAAGGACGGGATGGCAACGTTGGGGAATAGTGGTCTTTGGAATCCTTTTTTGGCATTGTTTTCCGGGCTACAACTTCCATGAATTATTACTCAGTTTTTCTCTCAAACTCATCGTTGAAATGAATGCCCTCTTCAAAGATAGTTTTTTGGTTTGTGGGAAGAATGAAGAACAAGACAAAGAAATCCCAAAATATCTCCTCTTGCGTAAGCGCTTACAAAGCGTAAACTAACCTTGAGGTCTTTTCATGGATAATCAACATTACATCCTCCCTTTTGAAGAGCAGCTCTCTTTAAAAACGCTCAACGAAGAAGTTGACCGTTGCCTTCTCTGTCTTGACGCTCCTTGCTCAGCTGATTGCCCAGCCGGGACTGATCCGGCTAAGTTTATTCGTAGCGCGCGTTTCCTCAACTATGAAGGAGCGGCGGAGACGATTCGCGAAAACAACCCCTTAGGCGCGATTTGCGCTCGGGTTTGTCCGACAGAACGCTATTGCCAGAAGGGTTGTTCTCGCAGCGGGATCGATCGTCCGATTGACATTGGCAAGATTCAGCAATTCCTGACCGATTATGAAGTGGCCCATGGAATGAAAATCCTTGCAAAAGGGCAGCCAAATGGCAAAAAAGTTGCTATCGTTGGGGCTGGTCCAGCCGGCTTAACAGCCGCCGCCACCCTTGAAAAACTAGGTTATGCCGCCGAAATCTATGATGAACGGAAAGAAGCAGGGGGCTATCTCCGTTATGGAATCCCTGAATATCGTTTGAGCAATGCCATGGTCGATAGCGAAGTGAAGCGGATTGCCGATCTTGGTGTCCAATTTCATCTCGGCCACAAAGTCGATCAAGCGAAACTCAATGAACTCAAAGCTAAATACGATGCCGTGATTTTGGCGATTGGTCAAACTGAGGGCAAGAGTTTGCCTTTATTTAAAGGTGCGAAAAACGTTAGGAATGCCGTCGATTTCTTAGCGGAAGTCAAGATGGCCCAAGGCAATGTTGGTTTACCCGATAACATTTTGGTCATCGGGGGTGGCGATGTCGCGATGGACACCGTTACGACGCTTAAACTCCTCGGTGTTCCTCAAGTGACCGATGTGGTCTATGAAACCTTTGCCGAATTCAAAGCGAGCAAAAAGGAATTGCACGGCGCCCAAAAGCTGGGTGTCTCGATCCTTGATGGCTATGTGCCGGTCTCTTTCGAGGATGGCGTGGTTGGCTTCAAGCATCGCTTCAAGGAGAGTAACTTATCGGTTAAGGCCGATTTGATTATCTTAGCGGTGGGACAAGTCACCGCCTTGGGCGATTGGACGGACTTAGTTCTCGAGAAAGGCGAAGGCAAAGACCATGGCAAGATCTTCCTCGCGGGCGATATCGCCCATGGCGAGAAGACCGTGGTTTATGCGGTACGAACGGGCAAAGCTGCGGCTTATGCGGTCGATGTTGCGATTGGAGGAAAATCAGATGATTAACAAAGATTTATCAATCGATTTCTTAGGAGTGGAGTTCCCCAATCCTTTCTGTTTAAGCGCTTCGCCCGTTGGCAATTGCTACGACATGTGCGCCAAAGCCTACGATGTCGGCTGGGGTGGCGTGGTCTTCAAGACCATCGGCTTTTTTATCGCTGACGAGGTCTCGCCCCGCTTTGATAAAATCGGAAAAGAATCGACTCCTTTTGTCGGCTTTAAGAACATGGAGCAGATCGCGGAACATCCCCTCGAAGAAAATTTGCGGGATATCGCCCGTCTTAAAGAGAAGTATCCTCATCAGGTGTTGATCGCTTCGATCATGGGAGCGAATGCTGAGGAATGGGAAAAACTCGCCCGTTTGGCTAACGAAGCCGGCGCGGATATGCTTGAGCTCAATTTCTCTTGCCCGCAGATGACTTCCCACGCGATGGGAAGCGATGTGGGTTCCAATGCCGAACTCTGCAAGGAATATTGCATGGCGGTCCGTCGGGGGAGCCGCCTGCCTTTTATGGCCAAAATGACTCCGAATATCACCGATATGGTCCCCATCGCCCAAGCCTGTTTAGAAGGCGGGGCGGACGGGATTGCCGCCATCAACACGGTGAAGTCGATTTGCTCGCTCGATCTTGACCGCCACATTGGGATGCCGATCATCGATGGCAAATCTTCGATCTCCGGTTACTCTGGCAAAGCGGTCAAGCCGATTGCCCTTCGCTTCATTCAGCAGATGCGTCAGGCGATTCCTGATGTTCAAATTTCCGGAATCGGCGGCATCGAAACCTGGGTCGATGCGGCCGAGTTCATCCTTTTGGGCGCAAAGACCCTCCAGGTGACGACGGCCATCATGGAATACGGGTATCGGATCGTCGAAGATCTGAAGAATGGCCTCATGCATTACATGGAAGAGCAGGGGGTCGAGCACTTGGAAGACTTGGTCGGCTTAGCCAACCAAAACATGGTGCCGGCGGAAAGCTTGAACCGGGATTACAAGATTTATCCCTTGATTGATTTAGATCAATGCGTCGGTTGCGGACGCTGCGTTATCTCCTGCTATGATGGCGCCCATCAGGCGATGGAATGGGACAAAGACACCCGTAAGCCGAAGTGCAATCACGATAAGTGCGTCGGCTGCTTGCTCTGCGGGCACGTTTGCCCTGTCGGAGCGATTACGAAAGGTGAACTGGAGTTCAAAAAGGGTCGGGCTAAACTCCGCAAACCTGAAGACATCATTCGTTAAACAATTCTCTGCTTTTTCAGAAGGGATTTGTGGATTTTCTTTTATCGTCAGCCCTGGCCAAGTCTTGCCTTAGATTGAAGAGAGGATTCTCTTGGTCTATGATGTAGGCGAAATAAAGGAAAAATGCATGAAAAACGCCAAAATTTGCCTCTTTGCGTTATCTGGTGCCGAATTTGTTGCCGCGCTCGTTTTGTTTTTCGTTTTCACCATCCATGGCAAAATGAATGTGGGAGAAGGCGGCGAGGCGCTAGGTTGGATCATGGCGGTTTCGATGACACCTTTGCTCGCGTTATTTGTGCTCCGCTGTATGTTTCTTTCGAAAAAGACCAAGCCTGAAACGAAGATGAAATTAGCCCCTGTTTATGCGGTATTGAATCAACTTCATATGCCGATTGGCGCCGTTACCCTCGGTCTTCTTTGCATCCATTTCGCGATGGTGTTTGATGTCCATGATCCTTCGTATCTTCATTTCATCACCGGCTATGTGTTAATCGGCTTGCTTTTCGCTTTGGCCATCATTGGCATTATCGCTCATACGAATAAGACCCCGGCCCGCAAATACTTGACGCTTTGCCACCAAATCGATGTGGCGCTTCTCATCGTCGCTTTCATCGTTCACTTAATTTTGAAATAAGCCTATCGCTTTTGACATCGTCGTTCTTTTGTCTTGTTTCTCATATTGTTTTGAAGCGTTCGATTATCCTTTTCCTTTTTCTTCCGCTAGACTAAAGGCAATTAAAAAGGAGACTATTTATGCCAAATTTTGCCGATCCCTTTACCGCCAACGTTCAACGGAAAATGACCTCAGCCGAGTTGATTCAAGCGCTGCGTCTTGATATCGCGGGAGAACTTGAAGCGATTTATCTTTATGACGCCCATTATCAGGCAACGGATGATCCGCGGGCCAAAGCGGTCTTGGCGGATATTCGGGATGAAGAAAAAATCCACATGGGTGAACTCATCACGCTGATGAGGACCCTTGATCCTAAAGAAGCCGAGCAATTTCTTAAAGGCGAGAAAGAAGTAAAAGAACTCTTCGAAGAAATTAAGGCGAAATAAAAGATTATCTGCCGCGTTTTCTCTTTTCTTTTGAAAAACGTTTCCTCCGCAAAAAGCCTTTCTTTTTCGCAAACCCCCTCTTTTCTTGTCACTTTCAGGGGTGATATAATGGGCGAGTTTTATGGATAGTGACATCGAATCGTTTTTCGAAGAGCCTTTCTTGCCGAATACCCCGATTTCTTTTTATCCTCGCGATGAACATGGTGATGTTTACCCCACGCGGAAGACTCGGTCTTTTGATTATGTGAAGGATGCCAATCTTGTTTATCGACCCTCCTGTTTTTCTTTCCGCCTGAAACGTGTTTTGTTTCGTCTCGTCGGCTTGGCTGTGGGAGAACCGGTTGTCTTTTTCCGTTATCTCTTGTCCATCAAAGGCCGCAAGATCTTTCGGGAACATAAGCGGGAACTCAAAGAGGGCTTCATCACAATGGCCAACCATGTTTTTCCGCTCGATTGTTTAGCGGTATCCGCGATTCGGCCTTTCCGGGTGCCTGAATTCCCGATGTGGCAGGATGGCTTTGAATCCTCTCAAGGGGCGATGATGCAAGCCTATGGCGGTTTTCCGGTCGTGAAGAATCCTTGTGGCTATGAAAAGGCCTATCGGTGCATGAAAGACGTTCTCCAAGAGAAAAAGTGGCTCCATGTTTATCCCGAAGCGGCTTGCTGGTATTACTATGTTCCGATTCGGAGTTTCCTCAATGGCGCTTTCCGTCTCGCCTACGAAACCAAGCGTCCGATTTTTCCTTTAGCCTTCTCCTTTCGTAAAAGAAGGGGGATTTATAGGCTATTTTTCCCCAAAGAACCTTTAGTGACCTTGCGGATTGGCCAGCCTCTTTATGCCGATACCTCTTTGTCTCAAGGTGAAGCGATCGTCAAACTTCGTGATGAAGTTCATTTAGCGATGGTGCTCTTGAGCGGGCTGAGCAGCGAGAAACAAAATCAAGAATTGAAGCACCATTATTCCTATCGCTGATCCGAAAATGGCGATTTTGGTTTTTCGGCACAAGGTCTTTTTCCTGCGATTTGTTATCATTCAATTGTTAAGGAATCGCTGTTCAATCTTGATTGAGTTTTCCCCATCTAAGCTCCTCGTTTCTTCTTGGAAGAAATGGAGTGAAGGAGTTTGATCCTTAATCGCCTCTTAATGAATGCCCGTAAAGGAACCCTTATGAAAAAAACATCTTTATTTTTCCTCAGCGCCTTCACTCTTTTGAGTCTATCCGCCTGTGGAGGAGTTCCGAGTTCCTCTTCCATCTTGACGTCAAAAGACTCTTCCTCTTCGAATTCCGCCTCTTCCGCTGATGGGACGGCATCTTCTCAAGAGGCTTCTTCCTCATCTTCCTCCGAAGGTTCTTCGAGCAGCTCTTCAACAAGTTCTTCCGAGAGTTCTTCGAGCAGTTCATCCACGAGTTCTTCAGTCTCTTCGGACAGTTCTTCTTCCTCAAGTTCAAGCAGTTCTTCTTCCTCGAGCGTTGAGCCCCCTGTGGAGTTTGTCCAAGCGATCTCTTTTACCGCGAATGAGTTTGAGAGCAAAACGTATACCGCGAATTTCACGGTGGGAGGCTTCGTTTTTACTTCGGATGCCACCAGTGGATGGATTTGCGACAGCAACACCAAAGATGTCAGCTATAACGGCACGAAAATCACCAAACGAGTGAAATCGGGTGGGGTGGGCAAATATGGCAATCGTTCGATCCAATTCTATACGGCGCAGTCTGGCAGTTTGAATTTAGGAATCGTTTCATCGAATTCTTCGACCGCAACCAAGGCCACCTTAATGAGTTCCGAAGGAGAACTGGTCGAAGAAAAAGACATTGCCACAACGATTGGCGTCGTGACTTTCTCCCTTCCGGGTGCCGGTGTTTATTCCTTATACGCCACCGGAGCAAAAGGCATCAATGTTTTCTATGGCGAAGTCACCAATACCGGTGGCGGTGGTGGTTCGACTCCGACTCCGACCCCCGACGTCCCCGCTTCGCCTGTCGCGGACTCCTCGGCGATTTACGTTAGTAGTTCCGCCCTTTCAACGGGCACGGGAACCCTGATGGATCCCACTTCGTTTGAAAATGCCCTCCTTAATGTTAAAGCCGGCGGATCGATTCTTCTTAAAGCGGGCACTTATTCTTATGGCTACACCGTTCGAATCGCCTATGGCAACGATGGCGAAGCGAACGCTTTGAAGACGATTCGAAAAGCCGATGGGGAGACTGGCGAAGTGGTTTTTGATTTCGCCGCTGAGGCGCTTGACAGTACGATGCGGGGAATTGAACTCCATGGCAATTATTGGCATCTGAAGGACCTCAATATCACGAACGCCGGAGATAATGGTCTCTTCGTTTCGGGAAACCACAACGTCATCGAGCTTTGCACCTTCCACGAAAACCGTGATACCGGATGTCAGATTTCCCGGAGGGTTTCGACCTTGTCCGCCATGGCGGATTGGCCCCATGACAATTTGATTAAAAACTGCACCTCTTTTGATAACTCTGACGCCTCGGGCGAAAACGCGGATGGTTTCGCTGCCAAACTCACCTGTGGGCCGGATAACACCTTCGATGGTTGCATCTCTTATGCCAACTCCGATGATGGCTGGGACTGCTACACCAAAACGGCGACAGGTCCGATTGGGACGATCCATTTCCGCAACTGCTTGGCGATGTATAACGGCTACACCTTTAAAGGAACGACAGCCCAAGGGGATTGCAATGGCTTTAAACTCGGCGGCAGCAAAATCGAGGTGAACCACGATTTGGTCAACTGCATTGCTTTTGGCAATGGCAACCATGGTTTCACCGATAACTCCAACTATGGAACCATCACCATTAGTAATTGTACTTCCTACGATAACTCGCGCGCTGATGGGAAGAAATCGAACTTTGATTTGAACCGTGACAAGATTGCCCATCACGTCATGAGTTCTCTTCTCTCGGTGGTGGTGAAATCGGCTTCCGACAAATATGGGGGCAGTTTGGCCTATTCGATTTTGAATAACGGCGGGAAATATTACCAATGGGCTGCTGCGACGACGGTTAATGGCGATAAAGTGGGGGCGAGCTCCGTGACGATTACTCCGGCGGACACCTTTGTCTCCACGGGCGCCCCAGAGATGACCTCTTCCAGCGTCCATCAGGACTATCGCTCAAGTGATGGCAGCATCAAACTCGGTGATTTTCTCAAACTGAAGTCGTCGGCTTTAGCCTTCACGGCAGGCGAAAATTCCGCTCCTATAGGCGCCGATTTGAGCGGAAAGTAGCCTTTTTGTCAATGCTATTTTGAAACGTCTTGAAAAACATTACGAATATCACGATAATCAAAATTAGCTTAAACAAGAGGCAAAGCACATGAAAAACGCAAGTCGAATTCTCATTATCATCGGTAGGCTTTGATTTCGTTCAGTACCATCCTGACCCTCAGCATCTTTGGCGCGACAGGCTATGCCGCGATTAAACAAGGACTCGCGGATGGTTCCTTCACGAGCGATGTGAGCAACGATCCTCAAACTCTATTCACGATTGTGTTCGTTACGCTTGCTGTGATTTTTGGTCTCAAGCTCTTAGGAACGTTCCTCGTTGGCTTCTTTGCCTTGAATAGTCTCAAGAAAGCGACGGAAAAGAGCCAGGTCATCGCCCCGGGCGTCTTGCTTATCATCTTTGGCGACACCCTTTCGATTGTTGCTGGCATTCTGATGCTTTGCTTACCAAGCGACTCCTTCCAAGCCGAAGCGAAGAACAACTAAATTCATCACAACATTAAAAAACGGCTTTGGCCGTTTTTTTTAGTCTCGTCCGTCGTTTTTTCTTTCGCAAAGCGGGGCTTCATCGTCAAGGATTTTGAAATCCTGAGCGAGCGTCGATAAAGGCGATTCACTTGCGGCTTTGTTCGCGTTTGGAGTGGCGGCAGGCTTTTTCTTTTTCATCATCCTATAATCTTAGGTCGTTCTATGCGATAATCAAAACCAAGCACGGAAGATTTCCCGTTTTTGGGACCTCCTGAAAGGAAAGGGTTTTATGAAAGATAAGTGGGATTTGCGGTTTATTTATAAGGATGAAGCGGCGTTTGAAAAGGATTTAACCTATATCAAGGAAGTCTTGACTCCGAAGATGGCTTCCTTCCAAGGGAAACTCCAAGACGAAAAGGCTTTTAGCCAGTTCCTCGCCCTCGAACGTGAGAGTCAGAAAGTCTTCACCAAACTTTATCTTTATGCCGGCTGCGCCAGCGATCAGAACAAAAAAGATGTCAAAGCCAACGAACGGCATGACCGCGTTCAGCTCGCGATGCAAGATTATATGGACAAACTCTCTTGGAGCGATCCGGAGATTCTCGCTTTGGGTGAGGAGAAAGTTAAAACCTATTTCGCTCATCATCCCGAAGACAAAGAATTTGATTATTCTTTTGAAAAACTCTTCCTGGATCAAAGCCACATCTTAAGCGCCGACAAAGAAAAACTCCTTGCTTCTTTCGCTCCGTTAGAGGAAGAAGGCAGCAAACTTTATTCGATGCTTTCCGTGGGCGATTATGTGCCAAAGAAAGCCACCCTTAAAGATGGCAGCAGCGTGGAAGTGAGCCAAAGCAATTGGACCAGCCTCATCGCTGCGACGAAAGATGCCGAAGACCGCCAGGCGATTTTCGAAGCGTTATACCGCTACTATGACGAACATAAAAACGTCTATGCCGAAATCTATAACAATACGGTCCAGGCTGAATTTTCGGAGATGAAGTCTCGCGGTTATCATTCGATTCTCGAAGAGCATTTGTTCCATAACAAAATCCCGACTTCGGTCTTCCTTAACCTCGTCGACGTCGCTTCCTCGAATGCGAAGCCGCTTCACGAGTATTACGAGATTCGGGCCAAATATCTCGGCTTAACGAAGCACCGTTCTTACGATCGCTTCCTCCAACTCGCCCACTCGGACAAGAAATACACCTACGAAGAAGCGAAAGGACTCTTCTTCCAGTCGATTTCTTCTTTCCCCGAGGACTTCCAAAAGAAAGCTCACACCGTCCTTGAAGAGGGCTATGTTGATGTCTATCCCGCCCCGGGCAAACGGACGGGCGCTTACTCCAATGGGGGCTATCAAGATGGCAAGGATTGGATTCATCCGGTCATTCTCTTTAACTTCCAAGGCGAACTCGATGATTGCTTCACCGTCGCTCACGAGTCTGGTCACTCCATCCACACGCTTTATGCGATGGAAAGCCAACCGCTCATGAAACAAGACTACACGATCTTCACCGCCGAAATTGCCTCGACCTTCAATGAGCATAACCTCTTGGATTATTTGCTCCATCAAGGAACGCTCGATAAAGAAACCCGGATCGCTCTTCTCCAAAAAGCGATCGATGAGATCGTCGGAACCTTCTACCGCCAGACCCTCTTCGCCCAATACGAATACGAGATTGCCCAAAAGGTCGAACAAGGAGAACCGTTATCCTATCAGGTCCTTTGCGATGAGATGCGCAAACTCTACGAGACTTACTATGGTATCGACATCCGTGAAGAGAAATTGAAGCCGTTTGTTTGGGCCTATATCCCGCATCTTTTCTATACGCCTTTCTATGTCTACCAATACGCGACCAGCTTCACCGCTTCGATGCTTCTTTATGCGAACGTCCGCGAGAAGAAGCCGGGAGCCTTTGAACGTTACGTCTCACTCCTTAAGAGTGGAGGCGAAACCTTCCCGATTGACGAAGTTCGCGCCGCCGGGGTCGATCTCACCACCAAGGAACCGTTTATGGCGGTGGTCGCCCGGATGCAAGAGTTGGTCGATGAACTGAAGAAAACCTTGGCCGAGTAGAAAACCATTCGTTAAGAGGAAGCTTTATACTTCCTCTTTTTTAATGGACTTTTGCAGGGGATTTCTAAAAGGAGACGGGTTTTGCGGAAGAAACGTGAATGGCACAGTTGTTTCTTTTTGGTGCATTTTATGATAAAGTAACAAAAACAAAAGAGGTGTCACTTTATGTTCAATCGTTCCAAGAACCCCCGTGTTTGGCAATCACTCGATAAAACGGCGACGGCCCTTTTCGCTTTGATCCATGTCAAGAATTATAGCGATATCACCATTAGCGAAGTCTGTTTGAAAGCGGGATTAACCCGCAAGACGTTCTACCGCGATTTCGACTCGCTGGATGACGTGATTGATTTCGCGGTTTACGCTTGGATGAAGGATTACATCCGCAATCCGGATCCCGAATCCTTTGAAGACTACGCCTTACAGTTTTTTAAATTCTGTGCCCAAAGAAAAGAAGTGCTTGCCCTTTTCGAAAAGCAAGGCATTTCCCATCTTCTTGCCCGGAGTTTCACCAACTATTTGCCCGAATCCACCTATTTGAAGTCTTTGGCGGTTCAAGTGGGCTTCAATAGTGAAAACCGCGACTATTTCTGGAAGAGTCTCGTTCAGCAAGAAGTCGCTTTCCTTGAAGTCTGGGTTCAGCGGGGTTTCAAAGAGACCCCCGAGGAATTGGCTCGGCTCAATTTCCGGCTCCTCTCGGTCTTTAAAGGGGTCGAGAAGTGAACGCCGATATCGATGTTTCATCAGCACATCTCGAAACGCCGCGTCTTCTTTTACGACCCTTTCAAAAAAGCGATTTGGTGGATTTTAACGCCTATGCCAAAGTTCCCGATTGCGGAGAATGGGCGGGCTGGCGTCATCACGAGAGCCTCGAGGAATCGGAACGCGTGTTGACGCTGTTTATCGAAGAAAAGAAAACCTTTGCCCTCGTTGAAAAAGAAACGGGGCGAGTGATTGGAAGTTTGGGCTTAGAGCAAATCACTTGTCCTTTGCCTTCTTCTTTTGCGGACTTAAAGGGGCGGGAAATCGGCTATGTCTTGGCTAAAGATCAATGGGGCAAGGGACTGATGAGCGAAGCCGTCAAAGCCGTGATCGATTATTGCTTTAACACCCTGCATCTCGATTTTTTAACGGTTGGTCATTTTAAAAGAAACCTCCGCTCTCAACGCGTTATTCTCAAAGCGGGATTTACCCTTTTTGGCGAAGATGTCTACGCGACGAGTTATGGGAGCAAGGAAGAGAATCTTTATTACGTTCTTATGGCGCCAAAAACCGAAAACTAAAGAAAGTGCAAAAGTGAACCCCTCCAGGGGTTCTTTTTGAGTATAATAAGGGGCATGGATGCGAATCTTGCTTTAGCCAAAAGCGCCGTGAAGAAAGCCCGCCGGATTGTCTTCTTAGGTGGGGCAGGAGTTTCGACCGCCTCGGGAATCCCTGATTTTCGTTCTCCCCAAGGGATTTATAACGTTCATTCCAAGTATGGCGTTCCTTATGAAGTGATGCTTTCGCATAGCTATTTTGAAACTCACACGGACACCTTCTATGATTTTTATTGGTCGAGCATGGTCAATAAAGCGGCGAAACCAAATGCCGCCCACTTTGCCTTAGCCAATTATGAGAAAGCCGGTCACAAGGTCATCATTTTGACTCAGAATATCGATGGTCTTCACCAAGACGCCGGAAGCAAACAAGTTTACGAACTCCATGGCTCAACCCGCCGCTATTTCTGCACCGGCTGCCAAAAATTTTATACCTTGGATCAGCTGGAGCCGCATGGGGTACCCCATTGCCAAGAATGTGGCGCGATCCTCAAACCCGATGTGGTTCTCTATGAAGAGCCCCTTGACCAAGACCTCCTCATGCAAGCGGTCGATGAACTTCGTTATGCCGATGTCTTGATGGTCGGCGGGACTTCGCTCAATGTCTATCCGGCCGCCGGACTCATCAACTATTTTGGCGGTGAGACCCGCATTATTATTAATAAGGAAGCCACAGCGGTGGACGACACCTTCGACTTTGTCTTCCATGACGATATTGGCACCATCTTAACGGAGCTTCTCTCATGAGTCATCCTTTTCATCATTTCATCACGATTACGAAACATCGGCACCAAGTTCTGAGAAACGCCTGGCACATGGGCATCTTTTTTCATGCCTTGCGCCATGACCTTTCCAAACTTTCGCCGACCGAATTCTGGACCTCGGCCAAATATTACGCCGGCAATTACTCTCCCGTTTATAAGGAGCGTATGGCCAACCATTATTTCTCAAGGATTTGTCAGCATCACACCCGGAGAAATCCCCATCATTGGGAATATTGGACCGATTTCTTCAATGGTCGCATCGTGATGAAGACGATGCCGTATAAGTGGGCTTGCGAATACGTTTGCGATATGCTTTCGGCTTCGAAAACCTATGATCCCAAACACTTTAAACCTGAAGTTGCCTTAGCCTATTTCCGAAAGAAATCGCCGCATTATTACATGACCTCAGCTACCCGGGCGTTCATCGATTGGTGTTTGGAGACTTATGCAACCCGCGGTTGGAAGGGGTTAAAGAAGAAACTGACGAAAGCCCGCTACGAAGAAATCACCTCCAGCCTGCCTGAGGTTGAAGTCTGTGAGACACTCAAGCTCGATGGTGATTTGCCCCCGTTAGCGCGATAAGGTATGATTTGAGGAATAAAAGAATATGGCCATCAAAAACAAAATTGTCATTATTGGTTGCGGGAGATTAGGCTCATCGATCGCCAATCTCGCCTCCGAACGAGGAGAAAACGTGATCGTGGTGGATCAAGGGTCCACGTCTTTCGATCGTCTGGATGATAATTTTTCAGGTTATAAAATTTTAGGCGATGCCACCGATATTTCCCTCTTGGAAGAGGATGCCTATATTACTTCCGCTCGCGAAGTTGCCATTTGCACAGGTGATGATAACGTCAACCTTTTCTTGGCTCACGTTTGCGCTTTGATTTATGAAGTGCCGCAAGTTTTTGTTCGTTTTGCCGATCCTTCGAAGTCTTCCTTGATCGCCGGCATGCCCAGCATCAAAGCGATTTATCCTTGGGAACTCTCGATTAATAAATTCACTTCGCTCGAAGGAGGTAACGATCGATGAGAATCGTCATTGCCAATGGCTCAAAGCAAGCCTCCTTCATCATCTCGATGTTCAAGAGCAAAGAGAATCAGTTGACCGTCATTAATTCGTCACGGAGTTTTGCCAACGAACTCGTCCACAAGGAACATATTCCGGTTTTGGTCGGTTCGCCTTGGCGGAAATTCGTGCTTGAAGAGGCTAATGTTCACGATGCTGATGTCTTTATTTCTTTGAGCGAAAAAGATACTGATAACTACGCTTCCTGCATTTTGGCCAAGAAAGTTTTTAACGTCAAAAAATGCATCTGCGTGGTCAATAACCCTGAAAACGTCGAGCTGTATAAAAAGCTCGGCATCGACTCGGTCATCTCTTCCACCTACCTTTTGGCCCAGTCGATCAAGAGCGAGTCTTCGATGGAATCCTTGATGAAGACCCTGACCCTTGAAAACAATAAAATCGTCGTTTTGGAAATCCCAGTCCTTTCGAAGTATCGGATCGCCAATAAGCGAATCATGGATATCGATTTCCCAAAGTACGCGTCGATTGCCGCGATTTACCGCAACTTCACCGTCTTGATTCCAAATGGTCAAGTCGCGATTAAGCCGAAGGATCTTTTGCTGGTTTGCTGCGCGCCGGAAGATCAGAAGAAAATCTTCAATTTCATTCAGCAAGAGGAACGGGCGAAGAAGTAGGGGAAGTTTTTATGAAAAAAGAAGCCAAAGGATTTCGACTGATTTTCGGTTATCTCGGAATCTTTTTGATGTTCGAGGGCTTCGTGACAGTTTTGCCCTTATTAATCCTCGCTTTTTATCCGAGTGAATGGATGGTTTTCTGGGATTTTTTAATCCCGGGTCTTGTGGGGATTGTCCTGGGAGCGGTCTTGTTCTTTCTTTTGGTCGCTGGCCGTCCCAAAGGTCATTTCGCCCGCAATGACGATGCCTTGCTTTTGGTCTTGCTTTGGCTTTGCGCCATCGTCTTAGGATCCTTCCCGTTTTACCTCACCCGGTTCCCCGCTCTCAATCAAGGGTTAGCGAGTTTGAACCTCGATATGAGCTATTCGGAAAGTTTCTTCGAGTCCATGTCGGGCTATTCGGCGACGGGACTCACGGTGCTTCCCACTCAGGTTTTTCTCGATGCGAGCGCTTATAACCTCACCCTTTATCCTGCCGCTCACGTTTTTCTCTTTCACCGGGCGCTCATGCAGTTCGTCGGCGGCGTTGGATTGGTCCTTCTTGTGGCTAGCGCGCTAAGCGACCGCTACAACCTCAAACTTTATTTCGCCGAAGGCCATAACGATAAATTGATGCCGAACCTCGGCAAAAGCGCCAAACTCATCTTCGGAATTTATTTCGGCTACATCTTGATTGGCACCATTTCGCTTTGGCTAGCAGGCATGCCGCCTTTTGACGCTTTCGTCCATGCGACAGCCGCCTTGGCCACCGGGGGTTTCTCGACCCGATCGACCTCTTTGCTTTATTTTGCCGGCGTCGATGGGGCCCACCTTGAAGCGACGGTGTTACCCGTCAATTCGATCGCGATAGAAATTATCTCCATTGTCTTGATGCTCCTTGGCGCGACGAACTTCGTGCTTCATACCTTTCTCCTCACGGGCAAATGGAAACAATTCTTCAAGGATATCGAAATTCGCTTCGCCCTGATTGCCTTATTCTTCTTCACGATGGGTTGCACCCTCTCGACGATGTACCTTTATCAAAATTCCGCTGGCGCCGCGACGGGGCTCGATTTTTGGAACTCGCTCCGCTATAACGTCTTTAACGCGGTTACGAGCCTTACGACCACAGGCTTCACGAATTATCCTTCCTTGAAGTCCTTAGGTGAAGTGGCGATTTTCAGCGGCATTCTTTTGATGGGCATCGGCGGTGGGGTTGGCTCGACCGCAGGTGGCATTAAGCAATACCGTTTATCTTTGCTGCTCAAAGATTTCCAGTATTCGATCCGCTACCATTTTGCTTCGACTCGGGAAGTCAATCCTCATCCTGTCTACCGTTTGGGCGAGCTCAAAGAGGAAGACGATTCTTCTTCTTCGGAAGCCCATAACTATGCGCTCTTATATATTGTCTTCTTCCTTACGGGCGCGATGGTGCTGATGTTCATGCCGGGGATCGGCGTGGTGGAAGCGACCTACGAATACATGTCTGCCCTCTCAGGAACCGGCATCGATATCATCGGCTATTCCAATTACAAATTGAATTACGCGACCTGGTATCCTTTGCTCCTTTGGATCCTCTCATTCGCCATGTTTATCGGCCGTTTGGAAATTTTACCGCTATACTATGCAGGGCGGCGTTTGACACACCGTTTACGTCATTTCCGGAGAAAATCCGCGATAGAGGAGGCCTAAAATTATGTTGATTGATGAAATTAAGAAAGCCAATATCGAGGCGATGAAAGCCCACGACGCGGAGACGCGTGGCGCCCTTTCGATCGTGATTTCGAAGTACACCGAACTCAAGACCAATGGCTCGGGCAAAGAAGTCACGGATGCCGATGTTTTGGGCATTATCAAAAAAGTCGATAAAGAACTCGATGAAGAGAAGGCTTCTTTCGCTCAGGCAGGGCGAAATGAGTCGGTCGCTTTGATCGAAAAACAAAAAGCGGCTTTGGCTCGTTATATCCCGAAACAGCTGAGCGAAGACGAGATTCGCAAAATTTTCGCCACTCTTCCCGACAAGAGCATGCCGGTCGTGATGAAGTTCTTCAAAGAAAAATATAACGGTTTGGTCGATATGTCTCTTGTCAGCAAGATAGCTCGAGGCTTATAATGAACCACGCGCCTAGGGGCGTGGTTCAGTGGTAGAACAGAGGTCTCCAAAACCTTTGATGAGGGTTCGATTCCTTCCGCCCCTGCCAGCCTAGGTCAATAAGAGCGCTTCGGCGCTCTTTTTTGTTGGCGGGGTGGAAGGAACGCTCATCCTTGGGGACCGATGATTTCATCTACTGCCGTAACCATCGAATGGCCTTATTTCGATTTCTGGCTTCGGGGGCCTCTTCAAGGCCCGATTGCCTTTAATTCCATTTCGCTTGTAAGGCGTTCGCTTCCGCTTGCTGCTCTTCTGATAATGAAAAAGTATTAATTCATTGTTTTTCCGAAGTAAAAATGGCGGAAAAGGAAGCTCGAAGCCCAAAAGGCTACCCAAATTGATGGACGCTTTTTAAAAACCTGTTACAAAACTAATAACTTTTTGAATAAGTAACAAATTTTTGGCTTCTTTTCCTCCTTGGTAACAGGTCCGTTTTGGACGGGATTCATTTGGCTTTGAACTCCTACGAGTTTTTGGCTAAGTGAAAAAGAGGGTGTCCAGTTTAAAGTGATGCATTTCTCTTTTGATTTCTTGGAAAAGCCTCTAGACTATTTCCGAGGTCAAAAAGATGAAAAAAATCCTGATTGCCTATTTTTCAAAAGAAGGCGGAAATTTCGTTAAAGGAAAAGAGAAAGAACTCGCGGAAGGCAACACTGAAAAGATTGCCCGGATGATCCAAAAGAACATCGGTGGCGATCTCTTTGCCATTGAACCTTTGCTTCCTTATCCTGCTTCTTATGACGAGACCGTCAAACTTTCGAAAGCTGAGAAAGAGCAAAATGCCCGTCCGGCCGTCAAGACTAAAGTTGAAGGCATGGATGACTACGAGGTGATTTTCTTAGGCTACCCCAATTGGTGGGGCACTTGTCCGATGGTGGTGCTCTCTTTCTTGGAGCAATATCATTTGGCCGGCAAAGAAATCATCACTTTCTGCACTCATGAAGGTTCACGGAGCCTTTATAGTTTGGCCGATATTCAAGCTTCGGCCAAAGGCGCAACCGCCAAAGAAGGCGCCGCTCTCAATGGCTCTTATCTGTCCGCTGCCGAGCCGACGGTGAAGGAGTGGTTGGATTCTTTGAAGGCCGATTTGCAGTAGATTTTATCTTCTAGAAAAAGTTTCCGCTATTTGCCCGAAAGAAGGGGCTATAATGACAGCGGAAACTTTTTTATGATTATGGATCCTGAAAAATTGAAACATGGTTACGCCTTCCCAGGAAACAATGGCTATCTGGTCATTTGCATCCATGGCTTTGGCGGCACCCCAGCCGAGCATTATTTAACGGCTTGCGCCCTCAACCAAGCCGGTTATTCGGTTTCTGTTCCTTTGCTAAAGGGACATGGTACAACGATGGAAGAGTGGGACCATTCTCATTGGAAAGATTGGACTGGCACGATCGAAGAAGAATACGCCAAACAAAAAGGGGCGTATAAAGGCGTTTATTTCTGCGGCCTTTCGATGGGCGGGCTTTTAACGCTTTATATGGCGGAACATCATCCGGAAATCAAAGCGATTTCTTTGATGGCGCCGGCGCTGATTTATAAGAATAAATCCGCCTATTTCGCGCCGCTAGCTTTGCCATTTAAACGCCATTTGCCCTATGGGGACAATTTTCCGGGCTTAAAGGACGAATTCCGGCCTTTGCTCCAACAAGGCTATGGGATGTCGAGCGTTCCTGCTGCAGTGGAAATGACCAAACTGCAGTCCAACGTCAAACGGAATCTCCGCCGGATTAAACAACCGCTTATCATTTATCAATCCGATGCTGATACCTTGGTGGATCCCAAGACAGAGAACTATGTGTTAAATCACGTTTCTTCAGAAGAAAAGACGGGTGTTCGTTTTGCCAAGAGCTCCCACGTGATGTCGCTCGATAGCGACCGGGAATCGATTTTCTGGTCCACGATCGCTTTCTTTAGGAAGCATCAATAATGGAGGACTCTTTAGAAGAGATTGAGCGTCTCCGGCATGGCTACGCCCTCAAAGATCCGCTCCATCATCGGGCGATTATCTTGCTTCATGGTATCGGGGGCACGGCTTATGGAACTTATCCGTTGGGCCAATATCTTTTTAATCACAATTTCGTTGATGTTTATGGTGCTTGCCTCGAAGGGCACGCCACGGAACCAAAAGATTTGAAAAAGGCAACATATCGCGATTGGATTTTGCAAATCGAGGCTCTTTTTGATAAGCTGTCGAGCCGATACCAACATGTTTATCTCTTGGGGAACTCTTTGGGTTCTTTGGTGGCGCTTGCCGTCGCCGAAGAAAGAAAATGTGCTGGTGTTTGCTTGCTTTCCTCACCGATATACTATTCGCATTCCTTCTTTTACTTGGCGCCTCTTTTAGGCTTTTTCGGCCTTTATCACCATTGGAACGGAACGGGGCTTGACCCCAAGAAAGCCGCCTTGGTCTGCTACGATAAAATCCCCTACAAATCCGTCGCGGAATTGAACAAGATTCAACACTATGCCCGGCGAAGGATTGAGAAAATCGCTTCAACGCCCGCTTTGGCCTTATTCGGCGAAGCCGATCCTTTGATTGCCGTGAAGAAGAGCCTTGCCTTTTATCAAAACCATCTTTCGTTTTTATCGGTGACGACTTTCCCGGGAATGGGGCACGGAATCCTCTTCTGCCCGAAACAAAACGACGTTTTCGAAGCGGTGGGGAGATTCCTGGACTAAATTGCAGCGTTTTTCTTTTCCTATACCTCTTGATTTAAGGCATAATAGTGTCTCGAGAGAAAAGGAGGGTAATTTTGAAATGGAACTGCTTAAAGTCGACCACCTGAGCAAACATTACCCAAGTTTTGACCTCAGCGACGTTTCTTTTAGCCTTGATAGCGGCAAAATCATGGGCTTTATCGGACGGAATGGGGCGGGCAAAACCACAACCCTCAAATGCATTTATAACCTGATCGCCCCAACATCGGGGAATGTGTTTTATTGCGGTGAGAAAATTCGGGACATCGAAGCCAAAGCCAAATGCGAGATTGGCTTGCTCTTTGGCGAAGTGGAGTATTACCCCAATAAACGTCTCAGCCAAATGAGCCGAATCACCGCTTCTTTTTATCCGAAATGGGATCAAAACCGTTATCTCGCCTATCTGCATGACTTCGGCCTCAATGAGAGCAAGAAAATCAAGGAGCTTTCGAGCGGCATGAAAGTCAAATATGGTTTAGCCTTAGCACTCAGCCATGGCGCGAAAGTCTTGATTCTCGATGAACCGACCTCGGGCCTCGATCCGGTTTCCCGCGATGAACTCTTGGATATCTTCCTTGATATCGTCTCCGATGGGGAACATGCGATTCTTTTTTCCACCCACGTCATCAGCGACCTTGAGAAATGCGCAGATGATATAACCTATATTCAAAAAGGGAAGATCCTCGTGAGCGAAAGCGTGTCGGCGTTTGAACATTCCTACACTCAATATTCGGGCGATGAAAAGGACTTGCCTTTTGATCACCCTTACTTTATCCATCTGAGACAGCATGCGGGCAAATTTGAAGCGGTGGCCCGTTCCGATAGCCCCATCGTTTTGCCCAATGTCGCTTCACGTCCAGCGACGCTTGAAGAAATCATGATCGCTTTGGAAAGGGGAAACGCCGAATGAAAAAGCTTTTGCGCAAAGAGCTGACGCTCTGCACCAATCCTCAAGTGATTATCTTTTGCCTTTTGAGTGTGATGGTTATCATTCCCAATTGGCCTAGCATCATCGCCTTCGTCTATGCTTTCAGCGGCATTACCACGATTTTTCCGCGAGCTTTGGCCGATCAGGACTTGCAATATACGGCGATGCTCCCGATTCGGAAAAAAGACGTGGTCAAAGGCAAAACCCTTCTGATTGTTATGCTTGAGCTTGCTTCGATTCTCATTTCCATTCCTTGTGCGGTAGCCAAAATCCTTTATATCGATCCGATGATGATCGGAACCGATCCCTCGACCGCGAATTACACTTTGGCGGTCCAGCCCACGATGGGGGCTTATGGGTTTGCCTTGTTGGCCTTCGCCGTCTTCAATGTCGTGATTTTGCCCTGGTATTACAAGAACCCCGCCAAAGTGAATTGGCCGCCTTTTATTTCGATGATGATTGGCCTTTTTGTCTTAGGCCTGGGAGCCGGAGCGGAAGCAATCGTGAATTTATCCCTGAATTTCGACCACAGCACGATGGTGTTTAAACTCACAGAAGGCGGCATTCTTCTCGGCGGAATTCTCATTTATATTTTATTGACCGCTTTGGGCGAAGAAAAAGCCGAAAAGAACTTCGATAAAGTCGATTTGTAATTGCTTTCTTTACCACATTCGATAAAAATTTACCGAAAATGTTGCTTTCTCCTTTTCCTGTTGCTACACTATTGTCGGTAAAAGAATACCGAAAAGGAGGATGCGCATGAAAAGCTTCAGCAAAAACCAGCTGCAACGGTATCCGATTTATTTGAAGTACTTCAAGGAGCTCGCTTCGCAAGGAGTCGAAGATGTCTCTTCGCCAAAAATCGCGAAGGAACTCGGCTACAGCGAGGAACAGATTCGCAAAGATCTCCAAGCCGTCAGCGATGAAGCGGGTCGCCCGAAGAAGGGGCGGAACATCCACCAGTTGATCGATACCTTGGAAAGTTTCTTAGGCTATCGCGATTCGACGACGGCGGTGGTGATTGGCGCTGGTCACCTCGGCGGCGCGTTACTCAATTACCCGAACTTCGAAGAAATGGGCTTGAAAATTCTTGCCGGCTTCGATGTTGACGCCAGCAAAGTGGGGATGAGCATCGGCGGCAAGGAAATCTTCCCGCTTGATAAGCTTCCGAACCTCTTGCCGAGATTAAACGCCCACATCGTGATCGTGACGGTTCCCGCCCAAGCGGCGCAGGATGTTGTGGACATTGCCATTAAAAGCGGTGCCTTAGCCATCTGGAACTTCGCTCCGACCCACATTAACGTTCCCGACAACATCGTTGTGGAAAACGTGAACTTAGCCTCGTCGTTAGCCGTCTTGTCGCATCGACTTAACTCTCAATTATTAGAGGAGGAATAAAACCATATGGCTGAAAAGAAAGAAGGGGTTGTTTTAAAGGCGGCCCCGAAAAACGAAAAAGAAGCGGTTTCTGCAGGGATTTCGCCCGCGCAAGCGGAAGTGAATGACTTGGTCCAAAAAGGTCTTAAAGCCTTAGCGGATTTCGCGAACTTCGATCAAGAGAAGATTGACTTTATCGTCGCGAAGATGTCCGTCGCTGGGTTGGATCACCATGGTGATTTGGCCCGCAAAGCAATCGAAGAGACCAAGCGTGGCATCTTCGAAGACAAGGCGACGAAGAACCTCTTCGCTTGCGAATACGTCGTCAACAATATGCGGCACACCAAGACCGTGGGCGTCATCAAAGAAGACCCGGTCGAAGGCATTACCGAAATCGCCGAACCGGTTGGCGTGGTCTGTGGCATTACCCCAGTGACCAATCCGACGGCGACCGTCCTCTTTAAGTCTTTGATTTGCATCAAGACCCGCAACCCGGTGATCTTCGCTTTCCATCCGAAAGCCCAAGAGTCTTCGAAGGCTGCCGCTATTGTGATGCGCGATGCCGCGATTGCGGCCGGTGCGCCGGAAAACTGCATTCAATGGGTTGAGCATCCGTCCATGGAAGCGACCGACGCTTTAATGAATCATCCTGGCATCTCGACGATCTTAGCCACCGGCGGCAACGCGATGGTCAAGGCCGCGTATAGCTGCGGCAAACCCGCGCTCGGCGTTGGGGCGGGCAACGTTCCCTGCTACATTAACGAAACTTGCGATCAGGATGAGACCGTCAATGACGTCGTTCTCAGCAAAGCCTTCGATAATGGCATGATCTGCGCCAGTGAATCCGCCGTGTTTGTCGATGCCTCGATTTACGACAGCATGAAGGCGAAATTCGCGCGGTTCAGAACCTACTTCGCTTCGACGAAAGAAAAGCATTTGCTCGAGAAGTTCATGTTCGGCGTCGAAAGCGGCAAACCTGGTGTTGAGAATGGCAAATTGAACGCCGATGTCGCTGGAATGTCGCCGAGTTGGATCGCCGAAAAAGCAGGCTTCAAGATTCCCGAAGGCACCTCAATCATCGCGGTCGAACTCGATTCGGTCGGACCGGAAGAGCCGTTATCGCGCGAAAAGCTTTCGCCGGTCTTAGGCTTCTATAAAGTCAAAGACAGCACCGAAGGCTTTGCCCTGTGCGAGAAGATGTTGGAGTTTGGTGGCTTAGGCCACAGCGCGGCGATCCATTGCAAAACGCAAGCGATGGCTGATGCTTTTGGCGACACCGTCAAAGCACTCCGTATCATCTGGAATTCGCCGTCGACCTTTGGCGGAATTGGCAACGTCTATAACTCCTTCTTGCCTTCATTGACTCTCGGCTGTGGTTCCTATGGCCACAACTCGGTTGGCGGCAACGTCAGCGCCATCAACTTACTGAACATCAAGAAAATCGGCAAAAGGAGAAATACCATGCAATGGTTCAAAGTCCCGCAAAAGATTTATTTCGAACGCAACTCGATTCAATATCTCCGTTCGTGCAAGGACGTCGGCAAGGTCTTCATCGTCACCGACCACTCGATGGTGGAACTCGGTTTCTTGAATAAGATCATCGATGAATTGAATTTGCGCCGCAATCCGGTCACCTATCAGCTCTTTGCCGAAGTCGAGCCCGATCCCGATATCACGACCGTCCGCAAGGGCGTCGAAATCATGAATCAGTTCAAGCCCGATACGATCATCGCTCTCGGCGGTGGTTCGAGCATGGATGCCGCCAAAGGCATGTGGATCTTCTATGAGCATCCGGAAGTCAATTTCGATGACCTCAAACAGAAGTTCATGGATATCCGCAAGCGTGCCTTCAAGTATCCGGAACTCGGACGGAAGAGCAAGCTTATCTGCATCCCGACGACCTCGGGAACCGGCAGCGAGGTTTCGCCCTTTGCCGTCATCAGCGATAAAGCCAATGGCAAGAAGTATCCCTTAACCGATTACTCTTTAACTCCTTCCATCGCGATCGTCGATCCGGAATTCACGACGAATCTTCCGGCCAAATCGACTGCCGAGACCGGCATGGATGTTCTCACCCACGCGATTGAGGCTTACACTTCGGTGATGGCCAGCGATTACACCGATGGCTTAGCCCTTGAGGCGATTAAGTTGGTCTTTGCTTATCTTCCCCGCGCCGTCAAAGATGGCCGTAACGACCTCGAAGCCCGCGAGAAGATGCACAATGCCGCGACGATCGCCGGCATGGCCTTCGCCAACGCGTTCTTAGGGCTTGTTCACTCTTTGGCCCATAAGATTGGCGCTGAATACCACTTGGTCCATGGTCGCACTTGCGCGATTCTTCTTCCTCACGTTATCCGCTATAATGGTAGCGTCCCGACCAAATTAGCGCTTTGGCCGAAATACGAAGAGTATCAGTGCGACAAGAAGTATCTTGATATTTGCCACATGCTGGGCTTAAAAGCCGACGCGCCGGAAGAGGGAACGAAAGTTCTCGCTGATGCGGTGTTGGAATTAGGCAAGAGCATCGGCATTGATATGAACTTTGCTTCGCTCGTGCCCGATGAGACTCTTTGGAAGAGCAACCTGGAAAAGATTGCCTATCTCGCTTATGAAGATCAGTGCACGCCGGCTAACCCGCGCGAACCGCTCGTGAGTGAGATGGAAGAGATCATGATGAACGCTTATAAAGGAAATTAACTATGGTAGAGATTGCTATCTGTGTCGGTTCGAGCTGCCATCTTAAAGGCTCGCATGACGTCATTGAGGCTTTCGCCGAAGAGGTGAAGAAACGTTGCCTGAGTGACAAGGTTGAGCTTAAGGCTGCGTTTTGCCTTGGCAAGTGCGGCTATGATGGCGTCTCCGTCCAAGTCAATGAGAAACTCGTCACCGGGGTCACCCCGGCGACGGTTTCTTCGTTCTTCGACAAAGAAGTCATGCCGTTATTGAAGTAGTTTTTCAAAAGAAAAAGGAGGCGCGAGGATGAGCAACGCTTTAGTGAGCAAACAAAACGATTGCCGTAGCTGTTATAAGTGTATTCGTAACTGCCCGACCAAATCGATTTCTTTTCAGAATGGTCAAGCGTCCTTGATTGCGGAAGAATGCGTTTTGTGCGGCAAATGCTATCTTGTTTGCCCGCAAGAATGCAAGATCATCCGCGATGATGTTCCCGCCGTTCAGGCGATTATTTCGTCGAATTCCGAAGCCATCGCTTCTTTGGCTCCCTCCTTTTTGTCCGCCTTTCCGGGCGTGAGTTTCGCCACGATGAAAAAAGCCTTGCTCCAACTGGGCTTCGCTGACGTGGAAGAAACCGCGATCGGAGCGACGATCGTCAAAAAACAATACGATCAACTTTGCCACGATCCGAAACGGGACGTCATTATTTCAACCTGCTGTCATTCGGTCAACCTCTTGATCGAGAAGCATTATCCCGAAGCGTCCCAATATTTAGCCGATGTTCTTTCGCCGATGCTCGCCCATGGCAAGGACATCAAAGCCCGCCATCCTAACGCCAAGGTTATCTTCTTAGGGCCTTGCATCAGCAAAAAGAATGAAATCGAGATGTATCCGGGCTATGTTGATGGTGTTTTGACGTTCTTGGAACTCGAACGCTGGATGCAAGAGAAGAGCGTTGTTTTAGAGAAAGAAACGAATCCGGCGGTGATCGAAAAGAGCTTGGCTCGTCTTTTCCCGACCGAAGGCGGCATTTTGGAAACGATGGCGAAAGACAATCCCGAACTGACCTACTTAGAAGTGGCGGGAATGGAAGAGTGCATCGCGGCGATCCAAGACATCCTCGCGGGCAAAGTCCATCACGCCTTCATCGAAATGTCCTCATGCCAGGGGAGCTGCGTCAATGGCCCTGCCATTAACCCCGCCGCCCGCAGCATCGTTTCGTCGTATCTGGCGATTCATCACGCCGCCGGAAAGAAAGACTTCGATGTTCGCGATTATTCCTATGGCGAACTTCAAAAGCGGATGCCCGGCTTTGCCCTCAAGAAAAAAGAGCATAGCGAAGAAGAAATCCTCGGGGTGCTCCACTCGATCGGCAAGAGCACCAAAAAAGATGAGCTGAATTGCTCAAGCTGCGGTTATCCGACTTGCCGCGATAAAGCGATCGCGGTGCTCGATGGCAAAGCCAATCTTGAGATGTGCTTGCCCTTCTTGATGGAACGGGCCAAGAGTTTCTCAAACAACATCGTCGAAAGCACGCTCAATCCGATTTTGGTTTGCGATGAGAACTTCGTGATTCAGCTGGCTAATCCCGCTCTTCAAGAGCTCGTGGGCGTCAAAAACGCCAAAGATCTGGTCGGCAAAAACGTCGCCTCGCTCTTCGATTGCACGCTTTATTCTTTAGCCTTAGGCGGCACGCCGATCAAGAGCAAGAAGATTTATTTGCCGGATTACGAACGCTACCTTTACGCGACGATCGTTTACGATGAACGTTTCCATATCATCATCGCGGTTTACCGCGACGTGACGAATGAAGAAAAGCAGCAGCAAAAAGACCGTGAAATGGTTAAAGCCACCGCGAAGATCACCTCGGAAGTCATCGAGAAGAACATGCGGGCGGTTCAGGAAATCGCCTCGTTATTAGGCGAATCGACGGCCGAGACGAAACTTGCTTTGACGAAACTCCAGTCGACGCTGAACAAAGAGGATAAGGATGAATAGTCTCGATAGCGAATATGAAGTCGGTTACCTTTCCCTCAATAAAGTGGGGGAGGAACTGTGCGGGGATCATGTTGAAATCGTCAAAAAAGACGATGGATCTTTGACCTTGGTTTTAGCGGATGGCCTCGGAAGCGGCGTCAAAGCCAACATCCTGTCGACTTTGACCGCGAGCATGCTTTCCACCATGATCGATGGCGGGCTTTCCCTAAGGGAATCCGTCTCCTCGTTGGTGCGGACCTTGCCGATTGCCAAAGATCGGGGCAACGTGGCCTATAGCACTTTTACGGTCTTGCACGCCAACGCCGATTTCACTCTGTCCATTTATAACTACGATAACCCTGAGCCGATTTTGATCCATGAGGGGAAAGTCGTACCCATAAAATGGGACTCCTTATTGGTTGAAGGAAAGAAAATCAACTCGAGCATCCTCAGTCTCGACGACTTTGACACTCTGATTCTCGTGAGTGATGGAGCGGTCTATGCCGGGGTGGGCGAAAGCTTGAACTTTGGTTGGACCCTCAAAGAGATCCGTTCTTATATGGAAGGTCTTTACGCGAAGAGCATCTCCAGCAAAAATCTTGCCACCTTGCTGGTTGAGCATTGCTCCCTTCTCTATAATAATCGTCCGGGCGACGATACGACTTCCCTGGTCTTACGGCGCCGGAAGCGGGAAAACGTCTCCTTCCTCGTCGGTCCGGCGACGAATCCGGCTGACGATGACAAGATGATGTCCCTTTTCTTCTCCAAAGGGGGCAAGCACCTCGTCTCGGGCGGGACCTCCGCCCACGTGTGCGCCCGCTATCTGCACCAAACGATCGAGACGTCTTTGGATTATGTCGACCCGAAGATTCCGCCGATCTCCCATATCAAAGGGGTGGATTTGGTGACCGAGGGTGTCATTACCCTCAATAAGCTCGTCGATTTAGCCAAAGATTATCTCGGCAATAACCAAGCCTATTTCGATTGGTCGTTCCGCCAGGATGGAGCCTCGTTATTGGCGGAAGCTCTCTTCGAAGAAGCCACCGACATTTCCTTCTACGTTGGCTGTGCGGTCAACCCCGCTCATCAAGATCCGCGTTTGCAGATCAATATCTCGATGAAGATGCAGCTCGTGAGCGAGCTCACCAAATATTTGCAAGCGATGGGCAAACACATCAAAGTCGCCTATTTCTAAAAAGGAGCATCCCATGATCAAATTCGACACCCAAGTTCAAGAACTCAAGTACCGCGTCCTCAAAGAAGTGGCCAAATCCTATCTTAAGGGCACTCTTTCCGAGGACTTGCTTTCGATCCCGAAGATTATTTCGCCGGGCCCGAAGCCGACAATGCGGTGCTGCATCTATAAGGAACGGGCGATTGCGGCCGAACGGGTTAAACTCGCCATCGGCGGCGATAAGAGCAATCCCAATATTCTGGAAGTCATTGAGCCTGCTTGCGATCAATGTCCGATCGGCGGGATGGAAGTGAGCGATGCCTGCCGCGGATGCTTGGCGCACCGCTGCGCCGGGGCTTGCCACATGAAGGCCATCTCATTCGATGAGCATTTGCGGGCCCACATCGATAAGGGCAAATGCGTCAACTGCGGTCTTTGCGCCAAAGCCTGCCAATTCGGGGCGATCATCAACCATCAAAGACCTTGTGAAATGGCTTGCAAGATCAAAGCGATCCATAAAAGAGAAGACAATATCTCTTCGATTGACGAGAGCAAGTGCACCCGCTGCGGGGCCTGCTCCTATGCCTGTCCTTTCGGGGCCATCATGGACAAGAGCTATATTCTCCCTTGCATCGATATCGCCGAAGCCTCTAAAAAAGGTGGGCCGAAAGCCTATATGGTGGTGGCCCCCTCGATTTCAAGCCAGTTCCATTACGCCAAACTCCCGCAAGTCATCACCGGGATTAAACGCTTAGGCTTCCATGATGTCGTGGAAGCGGCCTTAGGCGCCGATATGGTGGCCTACGAAGAAGCCAAAGAACTCGCCGAGAAAGGCTCGTTGACCTCCTCGTGCTGCCCGGCGTTTAAACGTTACGTCGAGACCTCTTTTCCCGAGATCAAAGACAAAATCTCCTCGAATCTTTCCCCGATGGCGCGGATCGCCAAGTATTTAAAAGAGCTCGATCCGAGTTGCAAGGTTGTTTTCGTCGGACCCTGCATCGCCAAGAAAATGGAGATGTTCCGCGAAGAATCGAAGCCGTATGTCGATTGCGTCATCACCTTTGAGGAACTTCAGGCCCTCTTTGATGCCGAGGATATCGATTTGCCGAGCTTAGAGGAATCGCCGTTGGACAACGCCTCTTATTTCGGACGAATCTTCGCCCGGAGCGGCGGTCTTTCTGAAGCAGTCAAAGAAGCCTTAAAAGAACAGAACTCTTCCTTTATCGTGACCCCGAAGACGGTGTCGGGCTTAGATCAATGCAAACTGGCGCTCAATGCCTTCAAAGGCGAAAATCCGCCCTTTAACTTCATTGAAGGAATGGCCTGCACGGGGGGTTGCATCGGTGGCCCGTCCTGCTTGACCCATGAGCTGCGCGATGCCGCAGACGTCGATAAATACGGCCATGAATCCAAAGAGACCACGATTCAAGGGGCCCTCGATGGTGTCTTGGCCTTAAACGATAAAAAATAGATTCCTATTTGCACACGAGGGAATGATTGGCCCATCAACCAGACCGGGATTATAATGATTCCGCCACCACGAAGG
>Ga0183101_1000025_pt8 | contig 38993 bp, 29 predicted proteins | sample Biomet3_FD_127790 | JGI IMG/M metagenome (GOLD analysis project Ga0183101, IMG submission 127790) | Microbial communities from bioreactor (seeded with sewage sludge) at LBNL, California, USA - Biofuel metagenome 3 | ecosystem: Engineered > Bioreactor > Anaerobic > Unclassified ... | reverse complement strand
TTTTACTAATATAAGCTTAGTATTGATTCCCCCTGAAAATAGGACAAAATCATAATTAAAAAATTAATACTTACCACTAAGAAAAACAATAATTAATTTAAAAAAGTACGCAGGATTTAAATGAGAAGTATACTCAATGCGTAGATAAATAAAATATCTGTATATTGACCATTATGCATTCCGATTTATTAGCGTCGCCAGTTAATTTCAATAAAAAAGACAATAAAATTTAACTATGTGTTTCAATAGATCTGGCAGGTCTACACTATCTTGTAAAAACTATAAAATAGCAATCTACTGTCAAATTTGAAATCACCATTTTTCTTCGATAACCAAAAGCCAGCAGACATTTAAAAAATACACAACAGCTAAGTAACAACAGCTAAGTAAGAAGAAGCCCGAGAGCAATTCAATCCGTTTGCTGTATCCCCCAATATAGCTGCTTCAAGAGAATGCTCCCATCAAATATATCCTGAAGCAAGAACCGCCAGCTCCCGGGCAATTCTGTCACAATCCACTACTTCGCTATTCAATCATACCCTTTCTCTTCCAGCTCCACAATATAGTAATGAAATAAATTATTTTAAATTAATTATATGAAAAATTGCCTGTTAGCGAAAAATAGTTCCATGGAAAATATTTCAAAGCCAAAAAAGAACTTTATCGAGAAATATAAAGAGGTATAAAGTCTTAACAAGAAGCTACTAAAAAGCAGAATAGAAAGGAAAGGAATATTTCTGGAAAATTAACATAAAGTAGTCTCGAACTGGCACAACAAATAAGTACAAGAATTAATCTATAAGTAAAAGCTTTAACATGCAGTCCTGTAGGGTAGTGGTCAATCCTTCGGGCCTTTGGAGCCCGGGACAGCGGTTCGAATCCGCTCAGGACTATAAACATATTTAAAACAGTTCTAATTAATACTATTATTTTTGTTCTATCCCGAAATTATTTCGCTTTTTTAATTTTTTTATTTCAATTACATATTGTATACAGTTAACCCCCTATTTTACTCCAACTTCTAACTTGTTTTATTTTACATGATTATTTCACAATACCAAAATGGAATTGGAACTTACTTACCGTTTAACTTTTTGCGCCGTCTGCTGCGGTATCGTGTATTGAACTTTCAAATGGTTTTGAATCTGCGAAATAACTTCAGGATACAACAAAATTCAAGGAAAATTTAATTATAGAAATTAAGAATAAAATAAAGAATAATTGGCTCTTCACCATTTCCTATGGATAAGATGATTTTCAATTCGAGACCGCATTGGTTTTTACGAAGACATTGCGAAGATATCCACACAAAACAAAGAAGAGCCGAATAATTATATAACCGCTAAAAATGTATTAAAATCAGGAAAAAAGGACATATAAAGGGTTCAGCTCTTAGTTTCTTCTTGCTGAAAACTCTTCGACCTTTTTACTTTTAAGAATTTTCAGAATCTCTGGGGGGTGAAAGAATTACTTTTTTAATATCTGAAGATTCGGGATCTGATGAACTTGAGTCTATAGCGGTCGCAGTACACTCTCTTGTTGGGCTTCCAACTACTATCCGCAGCCTCAACCGAAAGGGACTTCGCCTGGAAAAAGGTCAAATCCTTGACAGAGAATATACAGGCCCTGTACTCGAAGAGGTACTCAGGACCGGTAAGACCATACGTGGAGTGCCAAAGGAAGGCACGTATCTGGGTAGGAACGTGGTTGTTTCTCCCATTTTCTCAGAAGACGGGAAGGTTATTGCAGCAATAGGAATCGTGGATTTACTTTCTGTCCTTGAGATGCAGGAAATAATCAGGACAGTGGTAAATAACAGTCCTGCAGTTGTATTTCTCTGGAAAAATGAAGAAAAATGGCCTTCTGAGTTTGTTTCTGAAAATGTAGTCCAGTTTGGGTACACAGTGGAGGACTTTATTTCAGGCAGAATCCTGTATGGAGATATTATCCACCCTGATGACCTGAAGAGAGTGGAGAATTCGCTTAAAGAGCGTATCAGGAGAGGTGAAGTTGACTTCAATATTGAGTATAGAATTTTTACAAAAGTAGGCGACATCCGCTGGGTGAATGAAAGGGCATTTATCCAGCGGAGTCCTGACGGAGAAGTGACTTACTTTCAAGGGCTTGTGCTGGACGTAACTGAGAGAAAAGAGAACGAAGAAGCTCTCAGAAAGTCTTTAGAGACTCAGAAACTTTTGAGAACTATAATCAATAACAGCCAGGCAGTAGCTTTTTTGTGGGAAAACAAAGAAAACCTGCCAATTGTGTACGTTTCAGAAAACGTAACTAAGTTCGGGTATAGGGTAGAAGATTTTACTTCAGGAAAAATCCCTTACAAAAGCATTATTCACAAAGATGATATAGGCTCAGTTATTAAAACCCTCAAACGCAACATTGCAGAGAAAAAGGATTATTTCGACGTTGAATACAGAATTTTAACGGAGGATGGAAAAACGCTCTGGGTAGAAGAGAAAACCTTTATCCAGAGAGATGAGGAAGGAAAAGCAACTCATTTTCAGGGTCTTGTAGTTGATATTACCGAAAGAAAAGAAGCCCAGAAAATGCTTGAGATCCAGCGAGAACTAGGAAAGGAACTGAGTACTACCTGGAATCTCCAGACAATACTCAACCTGGTTCTTGATTCCTGCCTTCAAATAAACGGACTAGATGCAGGGGTTATATACCTCAAGGACGAACTCCTGGACCAGCTAAACCTGGTTGCATATAGGGAAACTTCCCCAGAGTTTAGAGAAACAGTTTCCAGATATAAGGCAGATTCCCTGGAGGCAAGGCAAATTTTGATTGGAAAGCCCATATACTCACTGGAGTTCTACTCCGATACAACGGTTGACGCAGTAAAGAGGGAAGGAATAAAAGCTGTTGCTATAATTCCTCTCAACTATAGGGGAGAGATTGTAGGCAGCCTGAACTTTGCCTCCCATGCCCTTGATAAGATTCCCTGGAGTATCCGAAACTTCCTTGAGAGCATTGCTCTCCAGGTGGTAAACTATATCGCTCCAGTCTGCATTCAAGCAGAACTTTCATAAGTTTTGAAATTTTCGGAGACCTCATAAAGGACCTGCTAGAAAGCATAAATAGTCGTGTAGATAAAAGTAAAAAATATGGAAAATACTTGCTGCTATCGGCTTGCTACAATCTGTGAAAAGTGAGACTTACGTAGTTGAAATGAAAACTCAATAGAATTACATATTCAACTGCCCAAAATGTGCCTTTACTATTAATGTCTAATGTGCTTGTTTATATATGCAATAGGAGGGCAGCAAAAACGATGGGAAAGAATCTAATTCACAATCGTAGCCCTACTGCAGTGCTCCAGCCTCACTTCATATTTGATATGGGGGACCACAAGTTTTAGAAAATTGCGACTCATTGTGAGGGTGATAGAGTGGATAAACACAAATACAAAATGTTTATTTTGATAAACATTATTCGATATGCCATTGGTGCTTATTTTTTGTTTGTAGGAATGACATTGATCTTTCAAGGTGAGATTCTCCCTGGTATATTCTCGATTCTGATAAGTAGTATATCGATTCCTGCAATTGCGGATCCTATTGAAAGTAAATTGAAAGTATCACACCCTACTTATTTCAGATTCATAGTTATGCTTTTTCTGTTGATGGCAATCGGTGCTACAGTTTCCATGTAAAGCTACAGTTTCCCATGTAAAGAATTACAACACCTGCATTAGCGCAGGAGATATTCAAGAATATCTAGGGCAAAGAACAAAATCGCCGTAGAAAATCGCTGTAGAAATCGAGAGACTGCTGGACTCACAGCAGAAGTAAAAAATAGTGGATAAGACAGCGGAGGATAGAAAAGGAAGACTGAAAAAAGGATCTATGCGCAGATTCAGGATTCGAAAAATTTAGGCATTGAACAAAAGTTGAATTAAAATCAGTTAGGTGGTTCACAAGGTTTATTCTATGTCAATGAAGTTTATTACTGGATCAGTTTTGAAGCTGCCCGGTATTTCCCTCCATTTCACAGCTACTCCCTTATGAACCAATTTATACTATGCACTCAATATTATAAAATCCTGTCGATAAAACTCTAGTTTATTTGATTAGTTATTATATGTGGCATTAGGCTCCTTTGTTCATCGATCTGGATTCCGTCCAGATATTCTTCCAGATTTCCTTTACTTTCGGTCTTTTCCCGTACATGAGCAGATAAGTCCTGAAAAGTCGGCTGGAAAGCAAGATCACAACATAAACCGAAATCAACAGAATAAAGATACTGGCAAGAATCTGATAAAGAGGCACAGACGTAGTTCCCATCCTGGCAAGCATGGCTACAGGCGAACTAATGGGAAAGAGAGAAAGAAAGACTGAAAATAAGCTGTTCGGGCTTGTAACGATCATTTGCATGAATATGAGGGGAAATGCAGCTACAAACGTAAAAATTCCTGCAATTTGCTGGCTCTCCTGAAGGGAACTGGTGATAGCCCCAATTCCTGCCATCACACTGGCAAAAAATAGGAAACCAAATATGAAATAAATGACAGCAAGGAAGAGAGTAACAGGCTCGATTTTTACAGTAAGGGCATACCCGCTCCCAAGCGTTATTACCGCAAGCCAGATTAAAACCTGCGAAAGGCCGACTGCGCCAAGGCCAAAGATCTTGCCTGTAAGGATTTCAAAAGGAGTTGCCGAAGACAACAGAATTTCTATTATCCTGTTTTCTTTTTCTTCAGCAACTCCGCGAAGCAGAAAGCCGGATGATGAAAAAATGCTGAAGAAGAGGAAAAAAGCTGTAAGAAAAGGAAGACCAAAGCTGGCAAAAATATCATTAATACCCTGCTCAGAAGACTCTCCGCTCTCTCCTACATTATAAAACTTGATGTTAACCGGGTCTTGGACCCTGTTGAGAGTTAGCTCGTCCACTTTATCCTTAAGAAGAGAAGTAATAACGATATTAGAGAGTCCAGCGGACAGCCCAAAATTTTGCATAGATGCTTCTTTTTCAAAGCTATACAGTTCTATTGTTCCGGTTTTAAGAAAGTCTTCATGAATAACGAGGTAGGAAGAAATCTGTCCTGCCTGTAAGGCTTGCCTTGCATCGGAAATGTCCCTGTACATTACAAATTCTACAACTGAGGTTTTTACCTCTGAAGGCTCTAGAGAAAAACCTTCTCTCTGTATTGATTCTGGAAATTCGAAAGAGCCAGTCATATCAATATAACCTACTCTCTGGTCTTCAGTTGGGCTCATGCCTGAAATCACTGCAGGAATAACACTGATTCCTGCAAACAGGACGGGAAAGAAAAAGGTCATAAAAAGAAATTCTTTACGCTTTATTGTTTTCAGGAACTCGTGCCTTGCAACAATAAAGGTTTTTTTGGAAAAACTATTCATTGGAAGCACTCTCCAGAGTTTGAATAAAGATCTCATTCAGAGAAGGAAGCTTTTTTTCAAAACGTATGAGGTTTGCTTTCTGGACAAGCTCCTCAAGAAGGATCTGAACGCTTATTTCTTCTTCAGGGAAAATTTCAACCGATTTTCCATGTTCTATTACTTTCTTTATGCCAGGAATTTCCCGAACTGCGTTCAAATCTCCTTTTTCTGCAAATTCTACAATCAGAGAGTTTTTTCCATGCTCCCTCCTGATATCATCTACAGAGCCGTAAAGTACTCTCCTGCCCTTATTAAGCATAAGGATCCTGTCACAAAGTGCCTGGGCTTGTTCCATCATATGTGTGGAAAGGATTATTGTTTTTCCTGCTGCCCTGAGTCCCAGGATTCTGGTCATAACTGTCTTCGTATTTACAGGGTCAAGCCCGGAAAATGGTTCATCAAGGATTAAGAGTTCAGGTTCATGGATAATTGCGGAAAGGAACTGGATTTTCTGCTGCATTCCCTTGGAAAGTTCTTCAACCTTTTTGTTTTTATATTGATCTAATTCCAGGGATTTGAGAAGGGACTCAGCTTTTAAATGAGACTGTTTTTCTGGTACGCCTTTAAGCTGTGCAAGATAAACCAGCATATCAAGAAGTCTTGTTTTCTTATACAATCCTCGTTCTTCGGGAAGGTATCCGATTCTGTTTTTTGCAGCAGGGCTCAGGAAATCCCCAAAAACGCGTATTTCCCCGGAGTCCGGCCTGATAATGTCAAGAAGAAGCCTTATAAGCGTTGTTTTTCCTGCCCCATTTGGCCCAAGAAGCCCGAAGATCTCGCCCTGCTTCACTGAAAACGATATATCCTCGAGAATAGTCTTTTCTGAAAAAGACTTTGATACGCTTTCAAATTCTATAGTATGCATTAAAATTAAATACATTCCAATACAGATAACTTCTTCGATATATTATAGAAACTTTAAAGGAATTAAAAGCTGATTTGACTTTTAAAAGTAATTTTTCAATATTAAAAGGGTAGTGGGAGTTCAATAGGATAAGTAAAGAAAATTCAGGGGATAGTATGATACCAAAAGTAATTATTCACAACAGTATAAGTCTCGACGGCTCTACTACGGGCTTCGAAGCAAATATTGGAGTTCACTACAAAATCCTGAGCAGTTATCTGCCCGATGCCATGATAGTAGGCTCTAACACTGCAAAAACCGGAACCCAGTTCTTCTGCGAAAAAATTCCGCTTGAAGAGGAAGCAGATTTCAAGAAACCTGAAATTCATCCCGACGATCCCAGGGCATACTGGCTGATTGCGGACTCAAAGGGAATCCTTGAAGGGTTAATGCACGTGTTCAGGCGTTCCGAGTTCAGCAAAGACGCAATCGTTCTGGTCTCGGAAAAGACTCCTGAAGCTTATATAAATTACCTCAAAGAAAGAAATTATGATTTCATCCGGACCGGAGCAGACCGTGTAAACATCAGACAGGCGCTGGAAATTGCAAACGAAAGATATGGTTTTGAACTTGTAGTTTCAGACAGCGGAGGAGTTCTGAACAGCATATTACTCGAACATGGGCTTGTCGAAGAAATCAGCCTTATTCTCACTCCTGAAATTGTAGGGAAGAATGGAACAAATCTTTTCAGGACTCTAGAAAAAAGTGGTACTCGGCTTGAACTTTTAAGAGATGAAATCGTGGAAAAGCAATATGTACATCTGGTGTATCGAGTTTTGAAAGAATAAAAAAATTGGGCTTTGTAGAAATCCTTCAAAGTTAAATTACTCAGATTAATCAATTCTAAAACCTCTAACACTATCATTTCAATTAGGAATTTTAAATAATAAAAAATATTCATGCGTCTTCGGTTAAGGAAGCAGTTAACCATAACATGACTACTACATTTATCTACTTATCTTGATTTACTTTACGGGTTTACAGAAAAACATGACAATAGTAACACGTTTTTAACAGATAGTATTTTAACCGATGACGAATGAAAAAATATTACTAATTTCTACAGAGCCATAAAATGATAAATATTAATTAGGAGGATAACTTTCTACTAAAATCTCAATTTTATCTTGTATGTTTTGCATGTCACGGCTAATTGCAATCTTTTTTATTTCTTCTAGCGTTGATTTTATAGTTTTAAGGAGACTATCATTTTTATCTCTGAGTACCAATTCTCCAATTTCTTTCTGCACTTGAATTACTTCGAGAATAATTTTCTCAGTGTTTTCTTTTGTTGAATTCATAATAAGTTTGAGTAAAATATCTTCGACTTCTATAGTTATACGCTTTATATTTTTATTAACACAATATATAAGAATATCTCTAAGTGGCCAGATGATTTTTATAACTGGACCTAGCTTGTTTTGTTTCCAGAATATACTTCCTATTTTTGAAATAGAGACAACTACTGTATGCAATAAATCTACATAATTATATTTAATTGCAAAGTCTCCAATTTGAATAAGTGATGAGAATATTTTTTCAAAAACCTGTAAATTCATATTTTTTGAAATAGCTTCTTTTCCAATCTCATCTAGAATTTTAACGACTTTTTTCATTTCAGACTTCATATTATTGTCAGACAATATTGCAACAAGATTGTCTATTGAAAATAAAATCTGTATTGTTGCATTAGCATTTCCCTTTTTAGTTTCTATCTCTGCAATGTTATTAACTAATTTTAGTATCTCTACAAGAGTATCCTGGTCTTTTTGAACTTCAGCAAACTTACATATCCCTTCTATGTGGCTAAAGAAATTCTTTATTATTTTTGTTGCTTCCTTATCACTCAATAATTTATCCTTAAAAATAGGCAAACTGACATCTGAAATAGACTTTATCCCAACTATTGATGTCTCGTAATCATATCGGGACAAAGAAGCTTTTACAACATCCATCAATGGTTGAACAGGAATTACATATCCATCATTAACAAAGTCAGTAATTTTTTTTTCTGTTATTTTTCTCGAAAATACATCTATGATTTTAATTGGTCTGAGTAAATTAAGAATATTTAACGTATATAGTATAAGAGATAAAAAAGCAAAAATAGTGACTGAAAAAGACATTTGTAATTGACGCTCAAGAGGAGGAAGTACTTTAATTTGATAATTGAAGTCTTTAGCTGGAGATAGTGAATCTGTCTTCACTTCTTTCAATATCCACATCTCATACATAATCAAACATATGTAAACACATGACAGGATGTAGAAATCTAAATTTATTCTTGGATCTTTAAATATTCCAATTATTTTTGGAGAATAAGAAGTAGCACTTTGTTGAACTGCTACCAAGCTTAAGGTTATTACAAGTCCAAAAATTGCAGCTTCACTTTGTATTAAAGTACTGAGCATGTACCTAGCGCTATCTACATCTGTTAATCCAAATCCAAATAAACTAAATATGTAATGAGTCATTGACATAGAAGAGAAAAATAAAACACAATATAAAGAGAACCTTTTTATCAAAGAGGGCAATAAATCGGAATAAAAATATAAAATTAAGCTACATAATAATATGAAAGCAATTATATATTTTATATCTAAACTTATGTTTAAATAATAATTGTCGATTTCTAAAGATTTATTAAAGTATGCCAAAAATGAATAAATCTCTCCAAAAAGAAATATGAAATAGAAACACAAAATTAAGTTATGCCATACAGATGAGTCATTATACTTTTCCTTTATTTTTTCAAATAAATTAAAATGTGTGTCTCCATATTTATCAGTATTAGGATGGATATAATCCAAATTCTTTCGTATCTTGACTAATATACCCAACATCTATCCCTATCCACATATTAATTGATCTACTTTCATAATTATATGATCTCAATTAAAAAATCTGAAGTATAAATATATAATTAACTAAAACAATAGATACCCAAGTATTGAGATAATTGGGATAAAACGGCTTTGTAGAAAACCTCTCTAAATAAGCTCCAAAAAAATAAAAAGAAAAAAGCAAAAATTTATCGGCTACTTGTCTCAAGTTAATGGAGTTCTTTATTTCACAGGATTTCTACAGAGCCATAAAACATTTGCTTATAATCTCATAATCATTGTTTCGTTGTTCATCAATGTTTTTTCTCTAGATTGAATAGCTGCTTTAAGTTACCTAATTTACTTTTATTTCAGTTAATATTTGATAGTCCTCTAACGCAAAAAAATTGTTCATGTTGTCAATATTTTGAATTAACTTAGCTAATTTATTTTTATAAAACGTTAACTCGTTCTTTTCAACATCAAAGTCAAAGAGGAATCCTTTAAAAAATCTTTTAATTCCTGGAACAATGTTATCGTTATTGATTTTTAGAGTAAACATGACATTTTCCGAATCTACTAGTTCTACTAATGTGAATACAATATAAACACTATTGTCAAATTCTAATAAGAATTTTTTGTATGTAAATTCCCCATTACTTTCCACTGGTATAAAAAAGTTCAATAATTTGTACGATGGAAACAATGTTAAAAGTAATCTCTCTTCATTTAACTCTTTGCCAATTATTTTGCAACGGATATGAGTCCCAAACCACGTTACTGTGAGTTCTCTTTTTATAGATATGTTGTGTAATCTTTGCTTGTCAGAGTCAGAAAGGCTATCAATTTTTTTTCTATCAATCTCAAATTGTAGTACATCCCCCTCTTTTAAAGGCTGATTAATATCATAAACGCAAGAGGATTCAATGAGGTGCAAATTCCTTTTCTGGGCTACATCGATATAAACAATATCGCCCGTTCTTGAATTTACAACTTGGCTACAATTCACATTATAAATGCCTTTAACTCTCGCATTAATACTAACTAATTTGTTTTTGTACATTACTGGAGCAATTTTTATTTCAGAATTTTCAGAGATACAGCCGTGAAATATTTTGCCTCTCCATAATCTCGTGACTTCTGGTTTTACATTGACCCCTTGACTTAGGTTTTCGTCCCTTAAAACTTGCTTTACTTTATCTTCCTTATAAAGCTTCATAAATAGTGGTTTTTCAGTATCACTCGATTCAAATTTACTGGAATTTAGTATATTAATCATCTCAATGAGAGTAGGACCCTCGTACCAGTTTAGTCTCTCACTTTTATTTATTACATTATGATTACGATTTTCATTCACAATAATTGAAATTGGCAAACTGTTTAAAGATGGTTCTCCTATAAACTCTTTGATAAGTCTAACTGCTTTTTCATAATTCTCTTGAGAAAAGTCAAGCTCGTCCATTTTTGAAATAGCGACTATCAACTTTGATTTATCTTTAAATTTTAACCAAATGTTTAAAGGAGTAAGAATCTCTCTCAAAAGTTCAAAGTTCCTTCTTGAGAGTAAATGTGGTTGTAATCTTGCAAGGGCTTTTTGATCTATTACGAAAATACCTATGTCTGCAAAAGATATTCCCTTTATATTGTCTCGTCCCCTATGTTCTGTTCCTGGCGTATCTAAAATATATAATTTATTTTTATCGTCGTTTATTGTTATTTCCTTAACATGCAGTTCCTTAGTTGATCCAGTTTTTCGACCTCCCATACGAAGGATTTCTTCTCTTCTTTCATCAATTATATATGCAAATTTTGAATCTGGGGAATAAGCAGGTCCTAAGTATTGCATCATCTTTTTGTCATATTTTTCTAAATCAAAACTTTTATCTTCTTTCCATACTAAATAACCTGATAGTGTAGATTTACCAGATTCTGCTGGACCAAATACAACTATGCTTCTAGATTGCATTATATCATACCCCCTGCATAATTAATTAAACCTGTTTTCAAACCAATTGACTTAGTTATGCATATATTATTGAACATATCTTTTAATTTCAGAGAAATTGTGCCAACGTTGAGCTTTAAACTACAAAAATCGAAATCTTTTTCTGCAGAGAAACATATTTTGATATAATCTTTACTTCTATCATAAATTTTTGCATTCAATTTTTCTAACTTATTCAAATCTTTGTCGACTAACTCTATTTCAATAGATTCCAAGTTGCTCCCATATATAGTAATGTATTTATTATTAGGGACAATTCCATAAATTCTTATTTTCTCGGACTCAGTTATTTCTAAGTTTTTTACTAACTGCAATTGATTTACTATTAGTACATTACAGTTTGAAGGAATATCTTCAGTAACTACACAACAAGGACCTATACAGACATTACTACCTATATTAATTGAACCAAAAATTCTTGCAAAACCCCCAATCTGTACATTATCACCTATGACTGGATGTCCTCTTGAAATAGATGTATTTATTATATTTTTAGAACCCACTGTGACTCCATGACTAATGTAACAGTCATTTCCAATTATGACTGAATCCCCAATAACGGTATTTATACCATGGTCTATTACAAACCTTTGGCCAATCGTAGCTCCGGGATGAATCTCTATTTGGGTTTTAGATTTACCTTCATTAGATATTTTTGTTGCCAAATTTTTCTTTAATTTCTCTGAATCAATGTCTGAATAATAATAAATAGTATTTGAAATACGGAAGTAAATTACAGACCTAAAAGCAGAGGATGATTCCAAGATAATTTTATATGTTATGTCTTCTATTGTCGGATCCTTATTAATCAAAGTAATCATATCTTCTAAACAATCATCTAAGCTTGATTCATATATCCTATGAATATCAGGAGCAGTTAAACCTGATGTTTCATAAGTTTCTGGAGGAATGTTACTATCAAGTATATTATGAATTTCTTCCATTAAAACTTGGATAAGTTCTTCATGCTTAATAAATGTTTCATCATATGACAAACAAATCCCTCATCAAGATATAATTAAATAGATAAAAAACATAAATTCAAAAACAATAATCCAAAAATTACACATGTTTATCAAATATAAACATATCGAAAAAGTTTTAAATTTTATAAAAATATTTTTATTTGTCAAGAAGTACTTTTTCATTTTTGTAATTAAACTCTCTTACTACTTGTCTGTAATTTCCATAATCTGTTTTGAATTAACACTAGTAGTGAAAAACCTATCTGAGAACATTAACCGCACCTATAGATACAGGGTCCTTCCAAATTAGTGATAAAATTTAGGTATACTATACTTATTTTTGACAATACATTTGCAGTTAGAACTTCCCCGTTTAAGGCACACCTTAAAAACCATTTGATAGAGTATTAATCTATAATTAATCTCTAAAATCAGTAAATAGTCAATATAACGCCTTTGTTTATTCACAACTTATGTTTATTTATAACTAAGGCGTCTGACGTCATTTTAACGTTAACATATTCCTTAACCGGATACAAATGAAATTGCGTTGTAATTACCAAGAGCAATTTTGCATAGAGCATATCCGAAAAGTGGTTACCTGCTATAACTTTTACAATATACAATATGTAAAAACTGAAAAGGATACTTTGATACTATAGACCTATTGTGACATTTCAACATGCATTAATGACTTTTCGGATAGGCTCTTAAAACAGGAAAAATGTTTTTTTATTAATTTTTGAAAGTCCTATACTTCCTATAATTAGAAAGTAAATCTCATTAATGAAAAATGGAATGTTGTTCAAAAAATTTATAATGTTGATGTGTGTAATGTTAAAAATCATTTGCCGAAAATTCTTGAGGAAATCCCAAAAATTTTAGAAAGTTGCAGTAGAATGTAAACACATACCACAAAATTATTTTCATAATATCTAATAGGAAAGACAGTTATAAAAATCTCGCATTAAGTGAAATACAGGCTTAAAAGACTGAACTCTTGGTTAGGAAAGAAATACAATATTTTAATTTTGTTTAAACCGCTGGAATCGGTTTAAAGGATGAAGAAATTTGACAAAAACCTTTGTTTACAACGCAAATCTTTTGAAAAAAGGTTTGATCGAAAATAAGGAGTGAAGAAATTTGCTCGAAGTTTTCATTTACGGCGCTATTATAGCCCTTATAGCCGGAACCGTCCTTCCTCTTCTGTATCGCAGTAAAAACGCAAGAAAAGCTTCTTTTGGCCTATCATTTATTTCTTCGATCTTGCTTCTGGCTTTTGCAGGTATCACTCTTTATACCGGAAAAGAACCTGTTTTTCCAGCCTTCAGATTTCTTCCCGGGCTGGATTTCACCCTTGCCGCAGACAGACTTTCGGCAGGCTTTATTCTGCTGATTGCAGCCGTTACGTCAGGGGTTTCTATATATTCCATTGAATATGTGGAGCATGCTAAAAGCGAAGCCAGAAAAGATCTTCAGACAGCCCTTACAAACCTCTTTATCCTTGCCATGTTGATGGTTGTAATTGCAGGAAATATGGTGGGTTTCCTGGTTTTCTGGGAAATAATGTCTCTGTCTTCCTTAATGCTGGTACTCCACGATTATTCCTCGGAAGAAAACAAAAAAGCAGGGCTTTTCTACTTTATAATGACAAGTCTGAGTACAGCTTTTCTTTTTATGGGTTTTATAAGTCTGTTAAGGCTTACGGGCTCTTCCGAGTTCGGACCACTGGATTACCCGGCAAGCGACCTGACTTTGCCTTTCCTCTGCCTCTTTACAGGTTTCGGAATCAAAGCTGGACTTGTTCCTTTCCACAAATGGCTGCCCTATGCTCATCCTGCAGCCCCGTCTAGCATTTCGTCTCTGATGTCAGGTGTTATGCTGAAGGTTGCAATCTACGGTTTCCTGCGATTTTTGCTCTCGGTCTCCACCCCAGAACTCTGGTGGGGTACATTGATCCTTATAGCAGGGACTCTCTCAGCCGTACTGGGAGTTATTTACGCCGTTAAAGAAAGCGATATAAAAAGGCTACTTGCTTACAGCAGCATAGAAAATATTGGGATCATTTTCACAGGAATTGGCCTGTATCTGATATTTAAACTGGAAGGAGTTGAAAGCCTTGCGCTCTTAAGCCTTGCAGGAGCCTGCTTCCATGCTTTTAATCACGCCCTTTTCAAAAGTCTGCTCTTTCTGGGCGCAGGTTCAGTGGTCCATGCTACTGGCACACGGAACATCGAAGCCTTCGGAGGCCTTATAAAACGTATGCCCCATACCACTGCTCTTTTTCTGATCGGATCGGTCTCAATTGCAGGCCTTCCTCCAACAAGCGGCTTTGTAAGTGAGATGATGCTTTTTCAGGCTTACTTTTATTCCTCGGAGCTTCCAGATCCTCTACTAAAGGTACTTTTAATTATTACCCTCTCGGTATTTGCCCTCACCAGTGCGCTTGCAGCAGCTCTTTTTGTAAAGCTTTTCGGAATTACCTTCCTGGCTCTTCCAAGGACAAAATGTGCACAGGAAGCCGCCGAAGTCCCAAAACCCATGCTGTTCGGAGAAGCTGTGCCTGCAGCTTTCTGTATCCTTTCAGGACTGTTTTCATCCAGGATTCTGGCTCTGCTCGGCTTTGACCTCGGGATCCCGGACATGCTGCTTCTCGGGTTGATTCTTGTCGGAACCTGCGGGCTTGTATGGATAGTAGTTCGCAACTCTGACCCTTCGAAAACAAGGATAAGCAAAGAAACCTGGGGATGCGGAATCCTGGCCCAGCGCCCGACAATGGAATACACCTCAGCGGGATTTTCGGAGCCTCTGGTGGTAATTTTCAAAAAGATTTACAGGACTGAGATCTCCAGTACAAGAACATATTCAGATATTAAAGAAAGCATTTTTAAGAACGGAACTGCCAGAATTCACCTGATTAAATTCTTTGAAGAGCGCCTGTATATTCCCGTAGCCTATGCAGTCAGCCTTATCTCTTCCCAGGTTTCCAGAATGCAGAATGGGAAGCTGGACACCTATGTACTCTACGTTTTCATTGCGGTACTAACACTGATGACATTTACGAGGTATTTCGCATGAATGCTTCATTCCTTTTATTCGCCCTGCTAAATACGGGCTTTATCCTGCTGGTTTCCCCACTTTTTATGAGCCTGATTAAAAAAGTCAAGGCATCCGCTCAGGGAAGAAAAGGTCCAGGTCTCCTGCAGAACTATTTAGATTTACGCAAGCTTATGCAAAAAGAGGTTGTGTACTCACCTAACTCTTCCGGAATCATGAGAATTACTCCCTACCTCAACCTGGCAGTTCTTCTTCTGGCCTCACTCTTTGTCCCCATAGTCTTTATCCCTGATGCCCCTGCAGGAATCGGAAACATAATAGTTTTCCTCTACCTGCTCGCAATAGAACGTTTTTTTACGGCACTCTGTGGGCTTGATGCTGGCAGCACTTTCGGGGGTATGGGAAGCTCACGCTCAATGAGCCTCTCGGCAGTCATTGAACCTACGATGGTCATAGCCTTTGCTGCACTTGCATATGTCTTAAGAACCGTAAATCTTCATGAGATGTTTGCAATAACTGCCGGGTCAACGATTCCGGAAAGCCCAACCCTTACCCTTATTTCGATTTCCCTTTTTATCATTATTATAGTGGAGACTGGAAGGATCCCTGTGGACAACCCTGCAACGCATCTTGAACTTACCATGATGAACGAAGCCATGATTCTGGAACAGTCCGGGAAAAACCTGGCTTTAATAGAGCTTGCCCATGCCGTTAAACAGACAATCCTGATGGCAGTCCTGATAAATATTCTGTCCCCCGTGGGGCTTGCAACCGAGATTACCTTTGCAAGCCTTGCAGTCTCATGCCTCTATTTCCTTATAAAAGCCAGCTTACTTGCAGGATTGATAGGCCTTTTTGAGTCTTCCATTGCAAAAATGCGGCTTTTCAGGTTGCCCAGCTTCTATATGATGGCGTTTTTCTTTTCCGCACTTACCATCCTGATGGAGGTATTTGCGTGATGTCTCCTTTCCTGGCAGATCCAGCATTTCTAGAAGACATAATCAGGATTCTCTTTGTCTTTGTATTGATCACTGCAGCTTTTACCCTTTCCACAAGGAATATTGCCTCTCTGCTGAACGTATACGCTGTCCAGTCCTTACTACTGGTCCTGATCGCTGTATTCCTCTACCTGATCGAGGGCAGCCAAACACTGCTTGCGATCGCAGTTCTTACACTTGTAAGCAAGGTACTGCTAATTCCCCTTTTTATAAACCTTATCGGGGAAAAAATCAAGATTAGCAGGGACCTGAAGTTTAATTACCTGGAACCAACAGCGTCCCTCATTGTTAGCATGGGCCTGATCCTGCTTGCCTATATATTTCTCTCAGGCTTTTTCAGTGAATTGATTCTGAGCAAGTTGTTTTTTATGGGGGCTGTTATAGGTTTATCGCTGACTCTCATGGGTATGCTTGTGATATTCAGCCGGAGGAAAGTGATTACAAAAGCCATCGGTTATCTGACAATGGAAAACGGAGTTCTTCTTTTCGGGATTTTTGTTGCGGATCTCCCTTTTATTATAGAAATCCTGATCGTAATAGACCTGATGATCCTTGTACTGTTAACAACTATCCTGGCAATTGGTATAGATTCTACAATTGAAGAATATCACCAGCGCCTCCAGACACTTAGAATATGGTCAGTGAGGGATGATTAATGATAATACTCAGTTATCTGGCTGTGGGAGCCATAGCTCTTGCCCTCATCACGCTTTCAAAGTCTCACAGAGCAATGAATGCCTTCTTCATTCTACACACCGTTGCGTTTCTTATAATCGGGGTTTATGTGTTGCTCACTACCACAGTCCCGATTTTTGAAACCGGAAGTGAATACTTTTATGTGGACCATCTCAGCCTCTATGAAGTTCTGATTGCGTCCTTGCTGTTCTTCCTGGCTTCGGTCTATGCAAATGGTTACGTGGAGAGCCTGATGCAGGCCCAGGAACTGCACAGGAATAACCTGAAAATCTTCTATATGGTTTTCAGCCTCCTGCTGACGACAGTGACCCTGGCTTTCTTTTCGGACAACCTTGCTCTGTTCTGGATCTTTGCCGAGCTGACAACAATTTTTTCAGCCGCACTCGTAGCAATCCTGTCTGCCAAAGAAAACATCGACGCAGCCATCAAATACATCTTCATAGCCTCGGGAGCCATGCTCTTTTCGTTCATAGGACTGATCTTTTTATACACACTTTCCGGGGAAGTACTGGGCAGCGGGACTCTGAACTGGACAATGCTGGCTAAAAATGCAGCTCTCCTGTCCCCTAAAATGTTGACTGCAAGTTTTGTGTTTCTTTTTATCGGGTTTGCAGCAAAATCTGGAATTTTCCCATTCCATACCTGGCTTCCAGATGCCCACTCAAAAGCCCCTTCAGCAGTAAGCGCCATCCTATCCGGAGTCCTGTTGAATATAGGCATGTACGGAATTCTGCGGATGTACGCAATTGTCAGGCAGACTCAGGCCGAAACTATGGTATCTCAGTTCCTTCTGAGTTTTGGTCTGCTTACCGTTGCAGTTGCAGTTCTGAATATGCTTTTGCAGAAAAACCTGAAGATGCTGATTGCATTTTCAAGTGTGGAACACATGGGCATTCTCCTCCTTGGAATAGGGATTGGAACGCCTCTTGCTCTCTTCTGGACACTTTTTTACATCCTTGCCCACTCACTGACCAAAGCCTCACTCTTTTTTTCGGCAGGCATTCTACACAGGCAATACGAAAGTAACCTGATTAAGGACATAAAAGATGTTTTTTCACTTCAGCCCATTGCAGGCTGGGGCTTTGTTATTGGTAGTTTTGCAATCATAGGCATGCCTCCTTTCCCAATTTTTTCGGCCAAGTTTTTTATCCTGCTGGAAGCTTTCGGATTTTCGAGATTGCTTGTCTTTACAGTTCTCCTCCTCCTGGTCATAGCATCGGCTGCATTTGCAAGATTTTTAATCGAGGCCTTTACCCAGAGCTCGAAAGATGCTGGAACCAAAGGACCGGAAGCTCTGCTTCTTCCCTATGTAGTCCGAAACGGTATGAAATTTCCAATCATATCCATTCTTTTCATAATCCTGGCCCTTGGAGTTTTCTTTCCGGAACCTCTGGAAAACCTGCTGAACACAATAGTGTACGAACTTGGATACCTGTAAATAGGAGGCAAAAAAGATGAGTTCAAACAAAAACACAGTAAGTTCCCTGATGCCGGCAAGCCCGAAATTAAGAGGGAATTACCAGATTTCAAGTAATTCTGCGGTTTTGGCTACTCCTTCTGTTCTGGCGACCCGGTGCGCTACGGATTTAATGATTGACATTGCAGGTAAAGAGCCGCAGATCGAAAGGGGAAAAAATAATGAATTCTATATTCCCCTAGCAGAAGAGGAATTTTTAAAAACTGTACCTGCGCTTTCCGAGAAGGGTTTTATCCTGATAAGTCTGTTCTGCGTTCAGGATTTTGAAGGAAAACCTGGTTTTACTCTCTTTTATATCTTCAGAATGAACAGTTCTACTGATGTATTTGCGTTTATGCGGCATGTCAGAAAAGAAACTACATCTATTGCCACGATTTTTCCTTCGGCATGCTGGTATGAACGGGAAATTCGGGACGGATTTGGGATAGAATTTACAGATGCTTTTGACAAAAGAAGACTCTTTTTACATGAGGCCTATCCTGAAGGCTTTCATCCTCTCCTTAAATCCTTTAAAAACGGGAAAATTGGAGCTGTTCAGAACCCGGAAGAAGCATATTCTTTCAAGAAGGTCGAGGGCGAAGGCGTTTACCAGATCCCTGTTGGGCCTGTACATGCAGGAATTATTGAGCCTGGACATTTCAGGTTCAGTGTCATCGGAGAACCAATCTTCAATCTCGAAATCCGGCTCTTTTATAAACACCGGGGAATCGAAAAGCTTGCCGAGGGAAAAAGCCCCTCTGCCTGTATTCCTATTGCGGAGGCCATAAGTGGGGATGAAACCGTTGCCAATGCCGTTGCCTTCTGTACGGCCGTAGAAAAAATTGCGGGAATTGAAATTCCGGAAAGAGCGAACTACTTAAGGGCTATTCTCCTGGAACTCGAGCGCATTTACTCGCATATGGGAGATCTCTCGGGCATGATTACCGATATAGGATTTCCGAGAATGACAACGCCTTTCCTTATCCTCCGTGAAAATATTTTCAGGCAAAACAAGTTTCTCACAGGCTCTCGATTTATGAGAGGCACTATATATCTAGGAGGAGTAAAAAAAGAGATTTCAGGCGAGGTTCTTTCAAAACTAGACCTTTATTTGAAAACATTTGTACCACAATTTGAATCCGCGATTACAGCTGTCCATGCTTCTTCATCACTTATTGACAGATTCTCAACAACCGGGGTTTTAAAAAAGAAATTGATCGCTCCGCTTAATCTTACAGGCCCTATTGCTCGGGCGGCCGGAGCTACATATGATGTCCGACTTGACCATCCCTATGGTATATACAAAGATATACCTCCAGAAAGAGCAATTAAAATGGCAGGCGATGTCCTTTCTCGGTTTGAGGTTAAAGCTGCCGAAGTTCTTAATTCAGCTTTCCTGATAAAGAAGCTTATAGCGTCAATCCCGGAAGGCGCAATCATTGCCGAGACAACCGAATTTTCAATTTCAAATATTCCAGATGGATACGCTCTTTCAATGGTTGAAGCTGCACGGGGACAGAACCTTCACTGGGTTTATGTCAGAAGCGGGCTAACCGACCGCTATAAGGTGAGAACTGCTTCTTTCTGCAACTGGCAGGCCATAGAACATGCAGTACTCGGGAATATTGTTCCTGATTTTCCTCTGATTAATAAGAGCTTTAACCTTTCCTATGCTGGAACTGATCTCTGAGGTGAAATGGATGGTAAACCCACTTACATACGTCTTCCGTCCGAAAGTAACGGAAAAATTTGAGTTTTCCGATAGTGAACTTGAAGCTCTAGGCTCCAAATTGAGAACTAAAGTTAACAAGGTTTTCGGGCACAGCCTTGCAATCCGCGAACTGGATTCAGGCAGCGACAATTCAACAGAAATTGAGATTTCAAATCTCGGAGCCCCGCATTATGATGTTGAGAGATTCGGCATCTCTTTTGTGGCTTCCCCAAGGCATGCTGATGTCCTGCTGGTTACAGGCGCAGTCACTCTGAATATGGCCGAAGCCGTTCTAAAAACTTATGAAGCCATGCCCTTTCCCAAATTCGTGGTCGCAGTCGGAGATGATGCCTGTGATGGAGGGATTTATAAGGGCTCTTATGCCGTACTTGGCGGAGTCGACAAAATCCTGCCTGTAGATATAAAAATCCCTGGAAACCCTCCCTCTCCGAAAGAAATCCTGCGCGGGATCTTTGCCCTGGTAAAAAATAAGGAAAATGAAAACTGATATCATTTGGAATGCTAAATTATTTCAGAAACTGGCAGATTTGATATGCAGGCCGAGAGAGACATTCCACACAGAGAACTAAAACTTTCAGTTAAACAAGCTGAAGCTCTGAGCTATTACGACTTTATGAGTTATCTGGGAGTACCTTATTATCATGTAGGTGGCCTTACTTCTACCAAAAAACTTGCTGAATTATGCAGGATTAACTCTACAAAAAAAGTCCTGATGGTTGGATGTGGAAGCGGTTTTTCTGCCTGTTACCTTGCCAGAGAAATCGGCTGTGAGGTAGTAGGAATTGATATTGCAAAACTTTCGATTGAGGAAGCAAAAGAAAGGGCAAAAAGGCAGGGAGTTTCAGACAAAGCAAAATTCATCGTAGGGAATGCTCACGCCCTGCCCTTTGAAGCAGGGACTTTCGATGCGGTGATAACAGAGTTTGTGTCCCAGTTTTTAGATAGGGAAATAGCTTTCAAAGAATTCGCAAGGGTTCTTAAGTCGGGGGCTTATGTGGGGATGAACGAAATGTATAGAGAAAAGGAGATTCCTGCCAAAGCCGCCAAAGAAATCGCTCAAGCCGAAAAAACAATTGGAGAAATAACAGGACTTCCTTTTTCCCTGTTGTTACCTGAAAAATGGAAAGAAGAACTTGAAAAAGCAGAATTGAAAGATGTTAATGTAAGAATGTGCAAACCTATCCGGTACCTTCAGGAAACAAAATACATGGCAGAAGCGATGGGGGGCACCTGGAGCTTTGTAGAGTACCTTATAGACACAGTTTCGAAAATGCTGAAGTACTACCTATTAAGCAAAAAGATCCGATACCGGTTCAATAAACTGGAAAAAAGCAAAAAAATTCTCCTCCGAAAAAAATCAACCTCAAAGTATGTGGGTTATGTATTAGCTACGGGGAAAAAATAAGGTTTTTTTGGAAAAAAATATAAAGGATCAATTGAAAAGTAGCGCAATAATGTTGCGAGAAGTTCCTTCAAAGTTCTTCTGGAGGAAGAAAGAATTTTTTACTAACTCAGACTGCTTTCTGAAAAGAAATAAAGGAGAAATATCTCTTCTAAATATAAAACTTTCCCGGGGAGATGGAACAAAATGAAAACATCACTTATTGATCTGGCGTTTCTTTCAGAAAAAAGGAAGGATGTATTACTCCTGCTAGAAGAAGGGCCAAAGACCGGAGACGAAATAAAAACAGCCCTCAACGTCAACTCAACATCGATAATGCCCCAGATCAAAAAACTAAAAGAAGGACGCCTGATAGTACAGGACGATAGAAACACCTACAAGCTCTCTGAGATAGGAGAGATAGTAGTCGAAAAGATGGAGCCTTTACTAAACACCGTAAGGGTTTTTGAGGAAAATTACGATTACTGGACAAGCCATGACTTTACCGCAATTCCCGAATATCTCCTTAACAGAATTGATGAATTAGGGAACTATTTCATGCTTGAACCCGACCTTAATCGGCTTTTTGAAATTCCTGAAGATTTCAGAAGCAACCTTCTGGAATCAAAACACGTCAAGATGTTTCTCTCATATTTCAACCCTCTTCACGTTGAAATGTACCTGGAACTTGCACAAAAAGATGCTGAGATATGCCTTATCCTGACAGAACCCGTTTTTGACAGGATGAAAAAGGATTATTATGAGGATCTGAAGTTTCTTCTGGAATCGAAAAATGTTGAGATTTACACTTGTGAAAAAAGCGTAACCCTGAAAGATGTAGTGACAGAGCGTTTCTGCTCGCTTGTGCTTTTCGACAAGAAGGGAAAGTTTGACCATCAACGCCTGATGAGTTTTGACGAGAGCGCACTGAAATGGTGCGAAGAACTCTTTTCATACTATAAAGATAGATCCACACAACTGGAGAAACTAGAACTACCCTCCTGAGGTTAAGATGAGTCATTTCCCAGATACTTATCTATCAGAGCCCTGAATTTGTGAATATCTATAGGTTTGGAGACATAGTCCACACAGCCCATTTCTATGAAATGTTCTTCACTGCCTTTCATAGCATGGGCAGTAACCGCTATCACAGGAATATCTGCAGTCGCAGGATTTTTCTTAATTCGATCGAGAACCTCAAGTCCGTCCATCTTCGGAAGCTGCATATCCAGCAGGATAATGTCGAATTTTGTTTCAGCAAGGCGTTCAAGGGCCTTTACTCCATCCTCGGCTTTAGTTATGTTATGTCCGTAGAATTCCAGAAGGTCCAGGATCAGTTCCATGTTCATGGGATTATCTTCGACAATCAGGATTTTTTTCATCATTACGCCTCTTCAGCATAGCTAATTGTTTTATTCTATTAATTAACTCTTTTCTTCCGAAAGTGCCTTTCTTCAGAATAGAAATAAGATGTCCTTTTAGCTCACTGTTCAGTTCCTCGAGATTCTTCTCAGTAAGCTCACCAGAAGTGCATACAATAAGAGGAATATTTTTTGTGCGTACATCGGCCCTCATGCTGGATATAACATCAAACCCGCTAATTCCCGGCATCATGAGGTCAAGAATCAGAATATCGGGTTGATGCTCTGAGAAAAGATTCTGAAGGCCTTCCCCCCCGCTGTAAGCTTTTATAACCTCAAAGCCCTCGGGCTCAATCATCGAGCTCAGCAGTTCTACAGTATTTTCATCGTCATCTACTATAAGAACTTTAGGAGATTCGAACCGGAACTTTCCAGTAATTTCTCTGAGAGAGTTTACCAGTTCAATTCTTTTTACCGGCTTTGCAAAGGAATAGGTTGCCCCGAGGGTAATTCCAAGCTCGTTATTATTGGTCATGGAGATGATAAGTACAGGTATAGAAGCCGTGTAAGGGTCATTCTGTAGCTGCCTCAAGACAAGCCAGCCATTAGTATCCGGCAGAAAGACGTCCAGGGTAATAATATCAGGTGTCAGGCTCTTTGCAACCTCTAAAACTCTTTTACCACTATAAAGGAGAGCCACACTATATCCTGCGTCCTTAAGGATAATAGAGAGAAGTTCACTGGAACTTTTATCATCATCAACTACCAGAATAAGTTCCTGCTTAACATCTCCCTTTTCAGAGGGACAGATTTCGGGCAGCTCTACTTCTTCCTGCAGATTCTCGACATTTTCTTTTACTGAAAGGGCTGCTGCTTTATTCATCTCGAATTCTAAGATTACATCTTCGATTCCAATCTCGTTGGCTTTCCTGAGCTCCAGCGGTTTCCTGAGAGGAAGTGCAAAGGTAAAGTTACTGCCCTTCCCGGGATCGCTCTCAACCCAGATATCTCCCTGATGCAAGTTCACGATTTTCTTCACAAGAGCAAGCCCAAGCCCTGTGCCGCAATATTGCTTGGCTGTTGAGGCATCGAGCTGGGTAAAGGGCTGGAAAAGCTTTACCTGGTCTTCAGCAGAAATGCCTATACCGGTATCTATAACTGAAATAAGAGCTCGATTTCCGCTTTCTTTGCAATATACCGAGACTTTTCCACCGTTTGGGGTAAATTTTATTGCATTACTTACAAGATTGTAAAGAATCTGAATTAGGCGACCTCTGTCGGCTTCAAGCGTTGTAAAGTCGGATTCTACATTAAAAGTTACTTCAAGAGATTTTACCTGTATAAGAGGAGAGAGAACGGCTTTAACTTCTTCAAAAACGGAATTAATAGAAAATTCACTGTAGTGAAGTTCCATTTTCCCGGCTTCTACTTTAGAGAGATCAAGGATATCATTTATAAGTGCCAGCAAATGTTTCCCACTTGTTGAGATATTGCTTATGTATCGGAACTGCTTTTCGTTAAGTTCGCCAAAAACTTTGTCAAGAAGAATATCCGAAAAGCCTATAATGGAATTCAAAGGTGTTCGCAACTCATGGCTAACATTTGTAAGAAATTCGCTTTTGGAATTGTTGGCTTCTTCAGCTTCCAGTTTTGCCTGAATTAGTTTTTCTTCCGAACGCCTGTGTACGGTAATATCAAGCCCTGTTTTCAGGATCCCGGTTATTCTGCCGTCTTCGTTCTTTATAGGAATCGCAGTGACCGTCCAGACCTTTCCATCCTGCGTAACTACTTCCCCGAACTCTTCGTTCCCGGATTCCAGTACTTTCAGTACCGGAGACTTACCCAGGTTTTCTTTATATAAAATATACATATCTTGATAACGATGCCCGATAACGTCATCCATTTTCATGCCCATGTAATCAAGAGCTGCTTTATTTAGCCAGATTATCTTCAACTCGGAGTCCATGAAGACTACCAATTCACTGAGAGAATCAAGGATTAGCTTTTTTTCGTGTTCCTGGGCTTTAAATTCATCAGAAGTAATTCTCAGGCGGTCAAGGGTCTGGTTTATTCCCTCGGACAGCCTTGAGAGCTCATCATCTCCATCCATGGAAAATCGGTCGGAGAAATTTTCATTTAGTCTTACTTTCTCCACGAAATTATCAATTGCAACTATTCGGGACACAACTTCCCTATCAAGAAGAAACTTGCAACTTGCCCCAATCGTGAGGCCTGCGAACAGAAGGAAAAACACTATGTATCGGAGAGCCTTCTGACCCTCGGCATAGATACTGCTGTCTGCGTCAGTCTGGATTACAATAGCTGGGCTTCCAGAAAGATCCTCAAGCACGGAATAACAGGTGACGTGTTCTCCAGTTACCGTATATGTAAAGTTCGGACCAGGGTTCTCAAAAAAAGCCTGCAGAAGATCCGAGGACGCATTGTTGAAACTGTAAAGTGTAAATGTACTTCCTGTACTTTCCTGAACGGATTTGATAAAGCTCGAATCAAGATATTTTCCAAGAATGATTGTACCTGAGCTTTCGTTATTATCCGGTGCAGCGAACACAGGCTGGCTGGAGATTATTGCAGGACCATTTTTCAGTAGAAACAGACCTCTTAAAGAAGTTTCAGTCCCCTTACAGAGGAAACTGCCGTCATTAATTTTCTGACGGACTATGGGAAGATAGAAAGCATTAACAGTAGAAGCATTAACAGTAGAAGCATTAACAGTAGAAGCATTAACAGTAGAAGCGCTAGTAGAAGCACTAACAGTAGAAGCACTAGTAGAAGCACTAGTAGAAGGCTCAGGATCCGAAATTTCAGAATACACAATATACCCTGAATTATTTACCAGAAAAATAAAATCACACCCACTGACGGAAAAGATGTCACCGAGTGAAGTTCCACTGCTGAGATTTTGAAGGCCCTGATTAAGCATTAGATTCCTGACATCGTCTCTTGAAGAGAGATCAGAATTAATTTTCTCAAGCTGTAGGATCTGAAGGTCGATCATGTTCTCTACCTTTTCTACGTTGTCAGTTGCCTCTTTTTTCTGCAAGTCGGAAAAAGTGGAACCGAGAATGCTCTGAGATGCAAAAATAACAACTGAAATGAGAAGAGCAAAGATGATATAGATAATAGCAAGGATCTTTCTACTAACGTTCATATTTTAAGCTCGGTTCTGGGGCTTCGGGTTAATTAAACCGGAGGTAAGATACGGGTTGGGTCTGCAGGGAACTTTATAATGTAATAATACTGACAGATGAAATTAAATTGGAATCTATATAAAAGTTTTCTACATTCATTCATAAAAAAGTATCTTTCTTAAATCAAAATTAAAGAACAATAACATTCACTATGTCAATTATAAGTAGATATTAGAGCTCTTTATGTGAAAAAAAGCTTAAAAACCAATTATTTACAAAATAATACTAATTTTGGTGCTTTAGTATTAACAAAACGATACAAATCATGGAGCTCAGATATTTTATAGTATATGATATATATTAAAAAGGAGATGACATATCTTTGTAAAACGAAGAAAAAAACCAGGAATAATTCCGGTTTGCTACCCTGACCAACATTACAATTTTCATTGTAAATCCCGCTTTTTGTAACTTTGATTTACCACTTAAGGTATCTGGTTACCCAGCTTACATTCCTTCTCAACAGATATTTTCTTAACTCATCGATTCCAAGCAACAAAATCGCAAAAGGAACAGCAATCAGCAAATATCTGAGGTCAAGAGGAGAAGTATTGAAAATAAGATTTGCCGATGGATTCCAGATAATAAATGCCAGAATCAAGAGTTCACTTGCAATTCCTATCAGGACCGTATGATTACTAAATAAACCCATTGAGAAGACTGATTGATAACGGGTTCGGGAAGCAAAAACATTAGCAATCTGGCATATAATCACTGCTGAAAAGAAGGCAGTTATTGACTGCATGTAAAGGGGATTGTTGTTTGCAAGCTGCTCGCCAAAACTCCAACCACCCTCAAAAAGGACGGCAAAATAGCAGAAAAAGCCTGCGATAGCTTCTACGGGACCCTTTACTGCGTAAGCTGTAAAAAGCAGAGGAGGAGTCAAAAGCTTTTCTTCTTTCGCTCTGGGAGGTCTTTTCATAATATCTCCGTCCCCTTTTTCTTTTCCCAGGGCAATCGCAGGCAGCATATCCGTGCCCAGGTCAATTGCCAGGATAAGCTGTACAGGCATGGGAAGAGGCAGGGCAAAGAGGACAAAGGCTATGAAAGGCAGGATCTCAGGAATATTGCTGGCAAGAATGTATACGATGAATTTTTTAATATTATCAAAAACCGTCCTGCCCTCTTCTACAGCATTCACAATCGTAGCGAAATTGTCATCGAGGAGTACCATATCTGCAGCTTCGCGAGCCACATCCGTGCCGCTGCCCATAGCAACACCCATATCCGCATTCTTGATTGCAGGAGCGTCATTGACCCCATCTCCTGTCATGGTCACTATCTCCCCTTCGGCCTGAAAGAGCTGTACAATTTTCAGTTTTTGTACAGGAGAAGTGCGGGCAAAGACAATGCTCGGATTTTTTAATCTTGAAGCAAGGTCTGCGCGTGATAGCGTTGCCAGTTCATTTCCGGTAATAATCTCCAGGTTTCCTGAGTTTGCAAGCCCTACGTCCTTTGCTATTGATTCTGCAGTGACAGGGTGATCACCTGTGATCATGACAACCTTGATCCCGGCTGTATGGCACTTTGCTATAGCTTCTCTGGCTTCAGGCCGTGGAGGATCTACAATTCCGATAAATCCCAGGAAAATAAAATCCCCAGTATATTCACTTATATCTTCTATCTGCCTGTACGCAAGGGCTATAATTCGTTCTCCTTTTTTTGCAAGGCTCAGGTGCCGGCTAAGAAGCTCTTGTTGCTCAGTTTCATCCAGCTTCTGGATTCCTCTTGAATCCAAGGATGAACTGCACATTTTCACAACTACTTCCGGGGCGCCCTTGAGATAGACTTCAAGTTTTCCTTCCGGAGTGCGGCAGATAACTTCCATTCTTTTCGTAAGCGAATCAAAAGGAAATTCTTCCAGCCTCGGGTAATCATTCTTGAGCTTTCCTATATCTTCCAGGCCATTTGCAAAAACGAGAAGTGCCCCTTCTGTAGGATCACCAGTATATCCCGGGGCAGACTCGCGAAGTTTTGCATTATTACATAGCCCTGCAACTCTTATGAAAACAGATGGCAATTTTTCAGGGTCCCATACAGGTTTTTTTAGAGCACAGAATTCTTCTGTCCCTGAATCCGCAAGTTTTTCCACATCCGCTTTGTTTGTACTTTCGCCGATATCCAGCTCTGTGGTTGTTTTTTTAGTGCTTGCAGGATTTTCGAGAACGAGACATTCAAAACCAATCATGATAGAGTTTACTGCCATCTTATTCTGAGTCAGGGTACCGGTTTTATCCGTACAGATAACCGTTGTCGAGCCCAGAGTTTCTACGGACTCAAGCTGTTTTATAAGGGCATTCCGAGAGGCCATTCGCTTGGAAGCAAGACTAAGGGCAAGAGTAACTGTGGGCAAAAGCCCTTCGGGCACATTGGCAACAATAATTCCAATCGCAAAGATCAAGCTTGCAAGAAAAACATCCTGAAGAAGAAAAGCAAGTATAAAGAAGACTATTCCCAGGGAAATCGCAATTGTAGATATGACTTTTATGAAATAATTTATTTCTCTTCGAATGGGAGTATCCACGCCTGAAGTCTGTTGTGTGAGTGTTGCAAGGCTTCCGATCTGAGTAGTTTGCCCAGTTGCAAAGATAACAGCTTTTCCATTCCCGCTCTGTATCAGAGTCCCTGAAAAAACCATGTTCCTGCACTCCAGCATATTTGGATGAGTGCATTCAAGGGACCGAAGCTGAGGCTCGGATTCGCCAGTAATAGCCGAGTTATCCACTTTCAGAGTATTAATTTCAATTAAACGCCCATCGGCAGGAACCTTATCTCCTTCCTCAAGAAGGATGACGTCTCCTACAACAAGCTCCGATGCCAGAATATCCTTTACCTTTCCTTCCCTCAGGACTCTGGCATGGGGCGGAAGAAGCTGACGAAAGCTTTCCATTGTTTTTTCAGCCTGATACTCCTGTATGAATGTAAATGTCCCATTGATGACTACAACGCCTGCAAGAGCAATTCCTATATACAGGTTTCCCTGCCCTGGATCAAGGTATTCGCCAATGAAAGACAGAATAGATCCCACAGTTAACAGGATCGAGAATAAATTCCTGAACTGCCTGAGATACTTTTTTATTATACTCTCCTTACCTGTTTCTTCAAGAATATTGGCTCCGCATTCTTTGAGCCGGCTGGAAGCTTCCTGATCGCTGAGTCCGTTTTCGTCAACCCCTAGTTTTTGAAGAAACCCCAAAAGAGGTATACTATGCTCGTTCCCCTGGGGAGAACAAATCTTGCTGTTATCGCCAGTCAGATTCTTCCCCATCGAATCCCCATTGTGATTTAATGTGATACAAGAATAAGAAGCTTGACATAGATTCTGAAAAACATCTCGAAATCCAAAGTAAGAGAAGTAGCAAAGTAAAAGAGGAAATAAGGTAGAGAAAAATTGCATTTGATTCGTTATCAGATGAGACTTGATCCATTAACAAAGTAAAGTGAAAAAGTGGAGAACCCAGCTATCGTAAAAAGCTGAACAATGAGATCGAAATTTATGACCCTATGTATTAAAAATATGGTAAAAAAATATTCTTGACAAATAGCTTTTATAAGTTGTTAACTAAAAAAAATGCCCGTACTCTAATGTAATCAAAGGAGCCTGAGAATTATTTTTATTACTCTAGTTTTCATCTCCTCTCGGGCGAGGTGGAAAGGGAGATTCGAATTTATTTTTGAGTTCCCAGGCAAAACCTGAGATTTTAACTGTGTTTCAAAACTCTGGATTTTCCATTCCGGGGCGTGAAACCTTTTGGATTTAAAAGGTCTAAACAATAATATTGTCAAGTAGGCAATAAAATCCTAATAAAAATAAATTGAGATAACTTAAAAAGGTATGACTATGAGCGAATTTACACTTAAAACGAGACTCTTAGCTGCCCTTGAAGGCAAGCCCGTTGACAAAGTACCTGTCTGCTCCGTAACCCAGACCGGGATTGTAGAACTCATGGACGAAGTTGGAGCTGCCTGGCCTGAAGCTCACACCAATCCCGAACTTATGGCAAAACTGGCAATTGCCAACTATGAACTCAGCGGACTTGAAGCTGTGAGGCTTCCCTACTGTCTTACCATTCTTGGTGAAGCAATGGGCTGTGAAATCAACATGGGTACCAAGAACAGGCAGCCGTCTGTCACAGCTAGCCCCTACCCCAAAAACCTCGATGGCGCAGCCGTCCCTGCAGATCTCCTGCAGAGAAACAGAATTCCAGCCGTACTCGAAGCCATTAAAATTGTCAGGGAAAAAGTAGGACCTGATGTACCAATTATCGGAGGTATGGAAGGCCCGGTTACACTAGCTTCCGACCTGATAAGTGTAAAATCTTTCATGAAATGGTCCATTAAAAAAACTGACCTCTTCGAACAGGCTCTTGATATCTCCACAGAAGCTGCAATCGCCTATGCAAACGCAATGGTCGAAGCTGGTGCAGATGTTATCGCTATTGCAGACCCTGTCGCTTCTCCTGACCTCATGAGCCCGGACACATTTAGACAGTTCCTCCAGTCAAGATTACAGAAGTTTTCCGCTAGCGTTAACTCAGTGACTGTACTCCACATCTGTGGTAAGGTTAATGCAATCCTCAGCGATATGGCAGACTGCGGTTTTGAAGGACTCAGCGTAGAAGAAAAGATCGGTGACGCAGCTGAAGGAAAGAAAGTCATTGGAGACAGAGCAAGATTAGTAGGAAATATTTCCAGTCCTTTTACCCTGCTGCCTGGACCTATTGACAAGATAAAAGCTGAAGCAAAAGTAGCTCTTGAAGGCGGCATAGATGTTCTCGCACCTGGCTGTGGGATTGCACCCATGACCCCTCTCGAAAACATCAAAGCCCTGGTTGCAGCAAGAGACGAGTACTACGCCTGAAAAGGCACAAAAATTTCTTTATTTTTTTACGGACACATTCCATAGCTCTAAAAATTTTAGAATTCCTGGAATTGTGTTCTACATCATATTTTTTTAGTTTTGGCAGGAGGAGTGAAAGCTCTAGAGCCAGACTCTGACAGGCTATGAACTGAGAAGAGTCATTCAGAACAAACAATTCTTAAATAGCTTTAGATCTTATTCAACATAATACTTATCTAAATATATTAAACTAAGAATATGTCTAAAACGTACTGGCTAACAAATCTTAAACTTTTTTTGGAGGAGGTTAAGATATGAGAATAGGAGTTGCAATTGACCTCGGAACCAGCGGCTTTAGGGCCCAGAAAATTGACGTGGAGACCGGTGAGATTAAGAAAACCGTCATAACACTGAGAAATCCCCTGCCCGGAGCAAACGTAATGGATCATCTTGATTTTGCAATCCACTACGGGCTTGACAAAGCCCACGGGCTCTCGGCAACCGCGGTAAAAAATATTCTTGCTGAACTTGGAGTAAACCTGGCAGAAATGGAAAAATTTGCAATTTGCGGAAACCCAATTCAGCTTTCCATCTTCCAGGGTATTCCAATCGAAGACCTGGCATACGCCGGAGAACGTAAAAAGCAAAAATATCACATAGAAGAGCAAAACAGGGATGCTCGCATAATACCCCTGGCCGAAATAGAGGGATTTGAAGAAGCTACAAACTGCAAATTATTTGTGCCCCCGGCAATTAAACACGAAGTTGGAGCCGATGCTCTTGCTCTTATTGTAAAGGCCGGCATGATTGAGAGTAATGACATAGCGATTGCAACTGACTACGGAACAAACGCCGAAATGGCTCTTAAAGCAAACGGCGTTATATATACAGGTTCGGCTGCTGCAGGTCCTGCCCTAGAAGGTCAGGAGATAGAATGCGGGTCCATTGCTTCCCCTCACACAATTTGTGACGTGGAGTTTGAGGGAAATAATCTACGCTGCTATGTACTCGATCGGGATATGAATACCATCAAGGGAGACCTTGTAAATCCTAAAAACGGGGAAGTAGTGGAAAAGGGAGAGCTCACTGCAAAAGGCATCACAGGCACTGGAGTTATTGCCCTTATAGAGACAGCTATGAGAAATAAACTAATTGTGCTGCCAAAGATTCAGACCCCGGATGGCATTCTTCACCTTCAGGACGGAGTCATATTTACCAATAAAGATCTTATTGAAGCAGGGAGAGCCATAGGAGCACTCCGGGCCGGGCATATTACTCTCTGTGCAGCTGCAGGCATAGACATGGAAGAACTACAGACAGCTCACATGTCAGGCGCTGCAGGTACTTATATGGACGCTGCAAAAGCCCATAAGGTGGGAATGATCCCTTACAACGCGAATTATGTTTCCCAGATCGGAAATACCTCCCTGATCGTTGCCAGGGAAATCCTGCTCTCTGAAGACAGGCTATGGGAACTGCAGACAATTGCAAAGGAAATAGTGGGCACCCATGTAATGTTTGCAACCTCCGATGCTTTTAAGGAGGCTTATATGCTGGAGCTTGCTTACTGGAACGAGGGCATGGCTTTTAAGATGCTTCAAAAGTTCCTGAAAAAGAAAAAACTGCCCATAATTGGTGAACCCTCCTCTATTCTCAAAATTGACCGCCAGGTTGAAAGGGATATCCCCGAACTTGGAGAAGAAGGGCTTGAAGTACTGGAAAAGGTCGGGACTTACCTTACCATGGTAATAGAGGGGTGCGAAGGCTGCCATAAGTGCGTAAAGGTCTGCCCTAACGGAGCCCTGAGAATGGAAGAAAACGGAGTCGTAAAAATAAGGACTGACCTCTGTGATGGTGCAAATTGCCAGCGCTGTCTGCACGCCTGCCCTGATGATAGATTTAAATGGGAAAATCTGACAGTCGCAGGAAAGTAAAAATGGTAAGCTTATTGAGATTAAAGACGAATAAAGAAAAAAATAAGCAATAAGCAAGAAGATACGAAGGGAGGAAAAAACGTGCAGGTCATTGTGGTGGGGGGATTTCTGGGAAGCGGGAAAACCACCACTATTATCAATATGGGCAAATACCTGGCAGAGAAAGGGAAAAAAGTTGCCATTATAGTGAACGAGATTGGGGAAGTCGGCATTGACGGGGATGTGATAAAAAGGTTCGGGTTCGATACGAAAGAGATCACAAGTGGGTGCATCTGCTGTTCTCTGAAAGTAGGGTTAAGGGTAACAGTTACTTATCTTGCAAATGAATACAAGCCTGACATCCTCATGATTGAACCAACAGGCATCGCCTTCCCGAATATAATAAAGAAAGAAATTGAACTTATGAATCTTGGCGAGCAGGTAAAAATCGCTCCTCTTGTGACCCTGATTGATGGCAGCCGTTTCAAGTACCTGATGAAAGAAGTAAAAGAATTTGCCATGAGGCAGATTATTGATGCGGAAATTCTCGGGATAAATAAGATAGACCTGATAGAACCTATTCGAATTCCAATACTTGAAGCCTCGGTTCAGCAGTTGAATCCGAAATCCAGAGTAGTCCTGCTTTCAGGAAAAGATACAGGTGAAAGCTTTGAGAATTTTATGCGATTAGTACTTCCAGATCTTGAAGAACTATCCAGAGAAGAACCTGAAGCTGAGATAACAGAAGAAGTAAAACCTTCTGAAGCTGAACCTTCTGCACCGCAGGAGACCGAAAATTCAATTGAAGCCTCAAAAGTAGGCAGTTATTCTGCAGAATTTGCGGTTGAAAATAGGAATCTTAGTACTGAAGCTGCGAGGGAATTAACAACCGAACTGATGAACACAATAAAAGCGAAGGTGCTGCAACTAAATCCCGAATTTATAGGGCACATCAAGCTTTTCCTGGACAATGGGTCAGAAACCGTAAAACAGAGCGTTACAGTATATTATGAAGAGCCCCAGGAAGATGTGATCAAATCAAAGGAAGGAGCCACCCCTACCCTCAAGATACTTTCCGCGGTCTCAAACGTTGACAAGGAAGCTGTTAAAGCTGCTGTAAAAAATTCGGTACATGAGGTCTTTGAGAGAAAACAAATAAAAGTAAACAAAATCGAGCATGAACATAACCACGAACATGAACATAACCACGAACATGAACACCATGAACATGAGCACCATGAACATGAACCATGAACATGAGCACCATGAAAAACATAAGCATGGTGATAAGGAAGAAGAAATTCGTGAGTAAAGAAATTTTTCCTCACATTTTTTAATTGATCTCCGGTTTTAACTGATCTTTGCAGTTTTAATTAACCTTCATTGTTTTAATTGATCTTCGTGGAACGGTCTATATAATACTGGGCCAGTTCATTACCCCACTCCAGGGCACCTGGAGTAAAACTCGTGATCTTCCGGTGATCGAATTCCCCTTCTTTTCCGAAGAGTTTCAGCATAAAGAAATTATCTGTAACCATGAAGGACGAGGGCCTTATTTTGCCGGAGTATATATAAAGCGATACTTTATTTTCAAGCAACACATTATATTCTTCTGTAAAGTCGTTTTTAAATCTGTTATACACTTTTTCATCGAGCATAAGGTGTACTTCGGCCCCATTTTCCGCACAGGCAGCATGGATCGACGGGCAATCAGGACAGAAATAAGAGTAAAAGGATTTTATAGTTTTTGAATCATTTAACTTGTCACGCAAATACCCTGGAAACTCGAAAAGGTGGTCAAGATCAGGCTCGTCCAGGTTACATTTTTCCAGCATATCAATTTTCTTAATCAGGTGTTCGGGAATAGGAGACCTGTCATGCTTTGACCAGTAGTCCTTGTTTCCATCAAAAACGTCAAGAACAGCTTTAAGAGGGAGCATTCTCTCAACAATTACTGTTCCGATATCCGAAAGTTGGTAGATACTTCCCTTCTGCACTATCATATCCATATCTTTCAGTTTTTTAATCTGAGGCATTAGAGCACAGGAGTTTACATTAAGAACTTCTTTTATCTCGTTAATATCCATCGGCCCGTTAGCTAATTGAACAAGAAGATTTTTTCTTTTTTCAGAGAAAAAAATCAGATCTATAAGGGAACTCATGTTTATCAGCTTCCAATTACTCATATATTGTCTAAACCGAAACAAATTCGCCAGAATTTGCCCTAAAACCCACCACTATCATGGAGGCAATAGTTTCAGCCTTTAGTCAAGATGATAAAGTAAAAAGCGTTTCATATCAACGATACGTATCACGTTAATCAATATTAGAAGCAATGAAGATTTTATTCTTGCTTATTTGGATCCTGCTCAGAGACATATTATCCATGTATCAATTGATAAAACTCTCTCATCTTAAAAACGGGGAATAATTTTCAACCAAAACTAAATAAATATTGTGAGGATTATATTTAAGTTCTGATAATATATAATGTATATTGCGGAGATCATATTTAAAGTATATTGAAAAGAAAGCTTCTTTACTACGAATATTATAAATGCCATGAACCTGTAAGCAGGATCGAGTTCTTCAAAACTCTGGATACTCAGGACACTGGATTTCTATTATTAAATATGCAAGTCAAGCCTTCAAATTTTCAATACCCTTCAATATTTAATGACTTCTTTTTTTCTAGCCGGTAGAATTTTGTTATCCCCCTGTAATATTGAAAACGTAATGTGTTGGAAAATTCAGGCAAGTATGAAATTTCAGGAAAAGCTTATTTTCAAAAGGGGAAAATATTGCACCTCAATAAAAAAACAGTGTCGGTTAAGCTATATACAATTGAGAGAATCTTTAATTATAGAGTCAAAAGGAATAACGACCTCTGGAGATAACCCCGAAAAAACGTTTTTAAATGCTGGTGGCAGTGTCTCTCCATTTAAGACACCCTATAGAGATATTGCCACTACCCAGAGGGTTATTCGGACTCTTGCTTAACTTATGGAAGGTGTAAAGGCATGAAATGTATGTTAATCGGAGGATTCTCGGGAAGCGGGAAAACCACACTGATAAGAAAACTTGTTGAACATTTGGGAAAACAGGGACAGAAAATGGCAGTTATCGCTAACGAGGCAGGAGAAATAGAGATCGATGGAGACACGATCTCGGAAGGGGAAGTTGAAACCAGGGAAATTACAAGTGACTGTGTCTACTGCCCCATGAAAATCAGCATGGAATACACCTTGAGAAATCTCATTGCATCTTACAACCCGGACACTATTATAATAGAACCCACAGGAATAACCCCCCCTGGACAAATAAAAAGAAATATTGAGAATATGGGAATCCCGGGAATAACTTTTGCCCCGATAGTGAATCTTGTGGATGCCGGACGCCTGAGTCAGGAGACAGGCGAACTGCAGAATTTCATGAAAAATCAGATAGGTGAGGCTGAGATCCTGGGCATCAATAAAGTCGAACTTATAAATAATCGTGAAGAACTCCTGGAAATCTGCCTGTTCCTGCGCAAATTAAACCCCAGAGCAAGAATGATTCATTTTTCGGCCCTGCAGGGAGGAGAAAATTTAGACAAATTGCTCGGACTGCTGGAAGAAACCAATAGGAGAAAAATAGCCCTGGGCAGAGAAAACTCGATTCAAATGTCTGGAGTTTCGGCCTATTCGTCCTAATTTGAAATCGCTTCACAGGAGATCTCCATCGAAACAGGGATTTCTGTTTCCGAGTAGATTCTGGAAAGCATAAAAACGAACATGATATTCTTTGAATAACATGCACAAACAATGAAAATGCTTGCAGATGGCAGCATTTTCATGCTAAACGAACATGATATTCTTTGAATAACATGCACAAACAATGAAAATACTTGCAGATGGCAGCATTTTCATGCTAAATAAGGCAGAAGAGCTAAACCCTGAATACATAGATCACCAAACCACATAAACCACCAAACCACATAAACCACCAAACCACATAAACCACTCAATCACATAAACCACCCAACCACATAAACCACCCAACCACATAAACCACATTAAGCTTTCTTTCAGGCGTCAGGAAAATCCTGTAAAGAGAAGTGTAACTTCTGCGCATAAAATCCCTAAAATGGAAGCCTTAAAAAAAGAAAATCTCAATCAAGAGTAAAAGTACTTTCTGCGGTAACGTCCGTGCCCAGAGATGAACTTATTAAAGCTGTGGATGGCAATAGCAGATGTCTGAAAGAAAAGCAGCTTTCCTTCAAAAAGTGGAAAGAAAAAAACCAGGTTATAGCAGGCAATGATCATTTCTTAAGCTGAAAAACTTTGGGCGGAAGAATATTTTTGGTTCAGGAAAGTAATTACCGGGTACAGTAGTTTCGATTTACTGTAGTTCCGAATGGCCGCTCTAATTCATTTACAATTTTTCATTAAATTTCTCTAAATTGATTTTTTAATTGCTGGCAATTGATTTCATTTTCCACTGGTTGGTATTTGAATAATATCAATCACGTCGAAATCGATATATACAGACCGAGTTTACATAAGATAAATAAAATCAATATCTAAAGGCTGAGTTTACATAAGATGAATATTTACATTTTGGCCTTCCTTTATTATATGGTTGGTGTTCTTTTTTGGAATACTCTTTATGATGTTTCTGGCCTTTGGCTCTACAATTCGGTTGTTACAGCAGACCTGTTTTAATACGTGAAAAAGAAATAATGGCTCTTCGTTGCCTCATGTGAATATCTTCATAATATTCTCATAAAATCCAGCGCGGTCTTGAATTGCAAATAGTATTCCATAGAGAATGACGAAGAGCCGAAATAATTATTAAACTGGAAACTTGATCATGAAAACATCAACCGTGTACTGGTAGGCGACCAATTTTGCTATTTATATAATATTTGCATTAGACTGTTTATCCCATATAAACCACTAATTTTTAACCATTTTGTGATTTAAACCGACAGTAGCTTCAATAGAACATTTAGATATATGTTGTATGGAGTATACAATAACTATAGAGAATGTGGTGGCATCCACCACTCTGGCGGAAGATTTCGACCTGCTGAAGATAGAGGCCGGACTGGAGGGAGCAGAATATAATAAAGCTAAGTTCCCTGGCCTAGTCTACAGAATTGATAATCCAAAGGCTGCTTTTCTGATTTTTACTTCCGGAAAAGTGGTATGTACCGGAGCTAAGACCGTAAAGAACGCTAAGATGGCTATAATCAATCTGGCTAACACGCTCAAGTCCATTGGATGCGAGAAAATAAATCCAGAACCTGAGGTTCATATTCAGAACATTGTTGCCACCGCTGATTTGAAAACGAACCTGAACCTGAATACCATTGTTATAGCTTTTGGTATGGAGAACGTAGAGTACGAGCCAGAGGTATTTCCTGGGCTTGTTTACAGGCTTGAGTCTCCCAAGGTAGTGGTGCTCATATTCAGCTCTGGCAAACTGGTGATCACAGGCGGCAAATCTCCTGAGGATTGCGAGGAGGGCCTGCAGGTCATAAAGACAGAGTTTGATAACTTAGGACTTCTTTATTGAACCTTCTTAGACCCTAGAGCAAGAATCAATCCATAATTCAGCCTGGCAGGGAGAAGGAAACTCCAGAAGGAAGAATGTTTCCGGTTCAAAAGTTTCCGATTAAGGACGTTGCGGCATGGAAGAAGATAAATGAAGAAGGAAAAATATTTCCGGATCAGGACAGCCTTGACCTGACACACAAAAACTATATATATCATAAAATGGTCATCGCCCCCTGTCCGGAAGATGACCCTTCGGATAGAGAGGTAAGGTATCCTTTCAGCCATCTGAAGAAAACTGGCTCTGGATTAACAGCAGAATATTATACAGTTATAAAGAAGCCTGCTTCGAAAGAAATTACAGACAGAGACTGAATAACCTGCCAGGAAAATAGCTCGCCTCTGTTTAAAAAAGAGTTGAAAAACGGCAAAAAAACGAATCTGAATAAACCCAGAGGACTAAAAGATTGGAGTTATGAAAGCTATCACACACTTCCCCTCGGAAGTAAGAAATTAGGGACTCCTGAAGGGGAACTGAACAGGAGATTCATTTCACTTGTGTGCTTTCAAAAATATACTTTGATCAACTCATTTTGCCTGTTTCAAATCCATAATAAAAAACAAATCTACTTGATAACCTCCTCGCTCAAAATAAAAACTTCCGTATCTTCACCCTCTGCAATAAAATCGCTTTGGAATT
>Ga0183101_1000773_pt1 | contig 39059 bp, 31 predicted proteins | sample Biomet3_FD_127790 | JGI IMG/M metagenome (GOLD analysis project Ga0183101, IMG submission 127790) | Microbial communities from bioreactor (seeded with sewage sludge) at LBNL, California, USA - Biofuel metagenome 3 | ecosystem: Engineered > Bioreactor > Anaerobic > Unclassified ... | reverse complement strand
AATATTTTAGAATTTAAATCTATATAACTTCATATTTTTCCAAATACTCTCTCTACTTGACAACTTTCATATAATTCTATACTATAAAGTCATTATTGTAAATATGTATGGTTGGAGGATTACAATGGAGGAAAAATCAAAAAATATATTAATAACTAAGGAACAAATTTCTAAAAGAATACAGGAACTTGGTGAAGACATTAGCAAAGCTTATGAAGGTAAAAACTTATATGTTCTTTCACTTTTAAGAGGAAGTTTTATATTTGCTGCAGATTTAGTAAGAGAAATAAGTATTCCTGTTAAAATAGGATTTATGACAACTTCAAGTTACGGCCATTCAGAACAATCTTCTGGATTTATAAAAGTTGTAAATGATATACCAGACGACATCAATGGATACGATGTTCTTATTGTAGACGATATAGTAGATACTGGAATAACAATGGATTTTGTAAAAAAACATATCAAAGAACTAGGTGCATCTAGTGTTAAATGTTGTGTACTTTTAGATAAACCGGAGAGAAGAAAGATAGATATAAAGCCAAATTTTTGTTGCTTTCAAATTCCCGATGTATTTGTTGTTGGCTACGGATTAAACTATGGTGATTACTATAGAAATGTACCTTATGTATTTAACTGGGAAGAAAAATAATAAAACAGTTAGATATTTTCATCTTTGTTCAATTTAATCTAGCATAAAAGCCTGTAGCAAACCCACTTTGCTAACAGGCTTTTATTTGCACTTATTTTCATATATATTTCATTAACCCTTTCATTTATGTTATAATAGTTTAAAATTAGTTAATCTCTGAATGGAAACAAGGAGGATAATTTATGGTCGAAAAGCGCAAGAAAGCTCCTTATAAAGCTTTGAAAATTACGCTGATTACTATATTCAGTTTATTTATATTATCATTAGTAGCATCAGGTGGAATAATTTTAGCTATAATACAAAATGCTCCCACCTTAGATGTAAATCAAATTTTAACTTTAAATGAGACATCTGTTTTATATAATGACAAAAATCAATTTATGGATGTGGTGGTTACACCTGAGCAAAGAACAGTAATTTCCTTTAAAGATATGCCACAAGACTTAAAAAATGCCTTTGTGAGTATTGAAGATGAAAGATTCTATAAACATAATGGTATAGATTTAAAAAGAATAAGTGGTGTAATATATATAGACATTAAAAGTAAATTAAAAGGTCAATCAACACTACAAGGTGCATCAACTATAACGCAACAACTTTTAAAAAATACACTTTTATCATCTGAAGTATCACTTAAGAGAAAAATTCAAGAAATATATTTAGCTCTTAAACTAGAAAATTATCTAACAAAAGATCAAATATTAGAAGCCTATATGAATACTATATTTTTAGGTGGCAGAGCCAATGGAGTTGAAGCTGCCTCAGCACAATATTTTAATAAGAAAGCTAAGGATCTAAATCTAGTTGAATGTGCTTTTATTGCTGGTGTAACTCAAAGTCCATCGGCATCTTATTCAGCAGCAATAAAACAAAATCAATCAGTATACATAAATAGAACTCAAACTGTATTGATGAAAATGCATGAGAATGGATATATTTCGGATCAACAGTATAATGATGCTTTAAGTAATTTAGCTAATAATAAACTTACTTTTCAGTTCCCATCAAGCTCTAACAGTAAGCTTAATTATGGATGGTTTTCTCTACCAGCCATTGAACAGGTTAAAAAAGACTTAAAAACTGAATATCATTATAGTGATGCAGAGGTACAGCACTTACTTATGTATGGTGGATTGAAAATATATACTACTATGGACAAAGATGCTCAAGATAACACACAAAATTTATTAAACGATGATAGTACTTTTGGAATTAAATCTAAAAAAGATAAAAACGGATCATTACAACCTCAAGCATCTGCTGTAATAATGGATTATCACTCAGGTGAAGTAAAAGCAATTGTTGGAGGAAGAGGTGATAATAATCAACCTCTTATGACTTATAATAGAGCCGCTTCAGAAAACTTTTTAAGACCTTCTGGTTCTAGTATAAAGCCATTAACAGTTTATGGTGCTGCTATAGATTCAAAACAAGCCACCGCAGCAACTGTAATAGATGACTCACCGTTATCAGATAACATAGCTAAAATGTATGGCTCAGCAAACAATCCATATAACCCCAGAAATGATGACGGTAGTTTTCTTGGGGATATTACACTGAGAACAGCATTGATGCACTCTAGAAACCTAGTGGCAGTAAAACTTGAAAATCAAATAGGAATAAAAACCGGTGCTGAATATGCTGAAAAATTTGGAATAACCTTAGATGAACACGATAGAACAAGTATAGCTGCTCTTTCTCTTGGTCAGCTTCATCATGGTACAAATCCATTGATTATGGCTGCGGCATATGGAACATTTGGAAATGATGGTAACTACGCTTATGCAAAGCTTTATAGTAAAGTCGTAGATAGAACTGGAAAAATCATTTTGGAAAATAAACATAAGACAAAAAAAGTTCTTTCTCCAGAAAGTGCATATATAATGTATGATTTATTAAAAGGACCTGTTAGTTCTAGCGGTACAGGTCCTAGAGCAAACTTTGGCGATATGCCGGTAAGAGGAAAAACTGGTACCTCTGGAGATCAGAGAGACTTGTGGTTCTGCGGTCTTACCCCTTATTATTCTGCTTCTGTATGGATTGGTAATGATGATAACTCTGTTGTTAACAATGTTAGTAGTAATACTGCCGCTGGAACGTGGGCATCTATAATGCAACCACTTCATCAGAACTTACAACCAAAAGATATTGAGATGCCAGAAGGTGTTGTAAGTTCTGTAGTTTGTGAAGCTTCTGGCAAGTTGCCGACTTCTGCTTGCTATAGTGACCCAACTGGTAATGAACCCTATAGCGAATTATTTATAGACGGTACGATTCCGACTGATTACTGCAATCTTTCTCATTCGTATCATCATAATAATTCTATTATTGATAATTTATTAAAACCTTTTAAAGGTACTGATCCTAATAATAATGAGGGAACTAATACAAATAATAATACCAACAACACAAATGACAAAAGTTCAGATAATACTTCTAATGAAAATACGCCATCTGATAATACGGATACTAATCAAGATGATGCAAATACTCCAAATAGCAACAATAATAATGTAAATAATAAACCTAAAAATAGAAATACACAAAATCCTATTATCGGGAATTAACTTCCTTCTTTAAACATTTAAAACCCAGTGCCTTTGGAGCACTGGGTTAAATTTTTACTCTTTGCTTTTAGGATTAAATAACAATGCCATTATATATCCAAATATTATAGCCGCTGTTATACCTCCAGCAGCTCCTTTTATTCCTCCTGTAAAAGCCCCTATGAAACCTTTGCTCTCTACTTCCTTTATAGTAGCCTTAGCAAGAGAATATCCAAATCCAGGTAGAGGAATTGTAGCACCAGCCATACCAATCTTAACTACATAATCATATATATTTAGTGCTCCTAATATTACACCCAAGGTTACAAAGCTTACCAGAATCCTTGCAGGTGTAAGCTTTGTTTTATCCATAAGTATTTGGCCTATAACACAAATTGTTCCTCCTACTATAAAAGACATTAAGTAACCTCTCATTTTTAATCCTCCATCTTTCCATATTCTATAGATACTGCATGAGCAATACCGGGTATACTTTCACCTTGGAGGGAAGATGTAGTACTTAACAATGCTCCTGTAGAAACTAATAAAACTTTTTTAAATTTTCCACTTAGCATATTTTTATATATATATCCAGAATAAACTACTGCGGAGCATCCACAGCCACTTCCACCTGCATTTGTTCCCTGTGTTTTGCTATCAAATATTTCCTCTCCACAATCTATATAATTGTCCCTTATATCATAGCCATATTCCTTTAATAGTTTCTCAGTAATTTCTTTTCCATATTTACCTAAATCTCCAGTAACTATCAAATCATAATACTTAGGATTCCTCTTTGTATCATTAAAATGTTGATATATTGTTGAAACTGCTGCTGGTGCCATAGCTGCTCCCATGTTATTAGGGTCATTTATACCATAATCCTTAACCTTTCCTATCGTAACATTGGTAACATAGGGATAGTTTCCTTCCTTCCCTAAAACCATAGCGCCTGCACCTGTTACTGTCCACTGAGCTGTAGCAGGTCTTTGGCTGCCAAATTCTAATGGATATCTAAACTGTCTTTCTGCTGCTGCGAAGTGAGATGATGTAGCTGCAACTACATAGTTTGCAAAGCCTCCATCCATAATCATAGCTGCCACACCTAAAGATTCAGTCATAGTAGAACAAGCCCCATATAGACCTAAAAAAGGTATATTCATACCTCTAGCAGCAAAGCTAGAGGAGGTAAGTTGATTTAACAAATCACCAGCCAGTAAAAAATCTATTTGTTCTTCCGTAAGTTTTGCTTTTTTTATACTTTGTAAGACAGCAGTATACATCATATCACTTTCTGCTTTCTCAAAGCTTTCCTTGCCATTTAAATCATCTCTTAAAATTATATCAAAATAATCCTTTAAATTACCTTCGCCTTCTTTAGGTCCTACTACACTTGTAACAGCAATTATTCTAGGTTTACTTTCTAACCTTACAGTATGTTTACCTATTTTTTTATTCAAGCAGAACCCCTCCTTTTTAAATCTTTAACAAAACAAAATAAACAATCCCCACAACTACGGAGGAACTTATTCCATATACAAGTACCGGCCCTGCTATAATAAACATTTTAGCTGCTACTCCAAATACATATCCTTCTTTTTTAAACTCCATAGCTGGTGAAACTATAGAATTTGCAAATCCAGTTATGGGAACTACTGTACCAGCTCCAGCATGAGTAGCTATTTTATCATATACACCTACCCCTGTAAGCAAAGCACCTATGAAAACCATAACTATAGATACATACGTTCCTAAGTCTTCTTTTGGTATACCTATATTTAAGAAAAAATTATTAAAAAATTGACCTACATCGCAAATAAGTCCTCCTATTATGAAAGCATTTATACAATTTTTTAATAAGTTAGGCTTTGGCTGAGTTTGTGAAGATATTTTTTTAAATTTTTCTTTTACTTTTTTCTCTTTAACTGACACAGAAGCCACTTCCTTTATTAAATCAGTATGCAACTAAGTTTAGTGTGTACAGTATTTTAATTTTTTAACCAAAAAATTAAACAGGATACAATTTAATGTACCCTATTCTCCTAATGTTTCTCTCATAGTTTTCAAAACTTTTTTTTCAATTCTTGAAACCTGTACCTGACTTATTCCAAGCATTTTAGCTACCTGTACCTGAGTTTTATCTTTAAAATATCTAAGCATTATAATTTGTCTTGACTTTACATCTAGACTCCTTAAAGCTTCTTTTAATGCGATTTTATCTATCATTTCGCTATCTTCCTGAGGATTTTCACTTAACTTATCTATAAGCAATACTGGTGCTCCATCATCTTGATGTATTGTATCATATAAATAATGAAGACTATTAGCTGATTCTGTTGCAAATACAATATCTTCAACGGCTACTCCTGAATACTGGGATAATTCTTCAATAGTTGGATCTCTATCAAGCTTTTTAGTTAGTGCTTCTTTATCATAATGTAATTTTTTTGCAGTATTCTTTACACTTCTACTTACTTTTATCATTCCATCATCTCTTATAAATCTTTTTATCTCACCAAGTATCATAGGAACCGCATAAGTAGAAAACTTAACATTATAACTATCATCAAAATTATTTACAGCCTTAACTAATCCCATACATCCTATTTGAAATATATCTTCATATTCATATCCTCTATTTAGAAACTTTTTGCTTATTGTAGACACTAGTGGCATATTAACTTCCACTAATTTATTCAAGGCACTCTTGTCTCCATTTTTTGCATATTTAATGAGTTCTAGGTTGTCTTCATAATTATAATTCAATTTTTTTACAGCTTCTTCACTCATATTACCCACCTAACTTAAAGATCTGAAAACTTTTTTCATTATCAATCTTGTCCCTTTGTTTTTCTCAGATTCTACTGTTAAATTGTCCATAAAAGTATCCATAACAGTAAATCCCATTCCAGATCTCTCTAAATCTGGTCTAGATGTATATAACGGCTGCATAGCAAGTTCTATATTGTCTATTCCTGTACCTTGATCTTCAATTATGACAGTAAGTTCCTTGTCCTTAATATGTGCTTCAATTTTTACTATACCTTCTTTACTATTCTCATATCCATGAATAATAGAATTTGTTACTGCTTCTGAAACTGCAGTTTTAATATCTGTTAGTTCCTCTATGGTAGGATCAAGTTGAGACACAAAGGCTGCTACCGCCACCCTTGCAAAGCTTTCATTTTCTGATTTACTGAGAAACTCTACTCTCATCATGTTATCGTACATTTCTAATCCCCCCACTAAATATTCTCAACAGCTTCATCAATATTGTCATAAAGCTTAATAATTTTAAACATACCAGATAGCTCAAAAACTCTTTTCACAGAATTTCTAACCTTTGCAATACATATGCAGCCCTTCTTTAAGTTTAACTTTTTATATCTACCAATTACTACTCCTATACCAGAACTATCCATAAACGTTACACTTGAAAAATCCATTATCAATTTAACTATGTTGTCCCTATCTAACCTATCATCAATTTTATTTCTTACTTCTTCTGCACTATGATGATCTAATTCTCCAGACATATAAACTATTAGTTTGTCATCTTTGTTTTCAAATTCTAAATACATACTATCATAGCTCTACTAAAACTATATAAAAAATATTACCATAGTAGTTTTAGCGTTAAAGCTTTTTGCTTTAACTTTAATTTACCATGCTACAATTTTTGGTATATCATAACATGACTGCAATTGAATTAAAATATCAATTTACAGTATATGCAGAACCTTCTGCATAGTCCGAGCCAGACACTCTAACCCCCCTTCTTTTGATTATTATGTATAAATTTCAAAATATAAGCATAAAATATTATACTTATCTATTATTCTATACATGGAATTATTTTCCTGCAAGTTATTTAACATTTTTATTATATATTTTTACCATTTTATATTTTTTTATACACATTATAAAGAAAAATATATATACAATGCTTACCTATGAAGTGAAACGTGAATTAAGTGCCACTAATCCTACGACTTATAAAAGCTGGAGGATTAGTGGCAGTTAGTTATTGGATGAATCCTATATTCATTGTCAATTAATAAAATCATTGTTATAATATTACTTGCTTAGTGAAAACACGGCATATTAAAACTTTTAATTAGGAGGCATGTATTATGGATATATGGTTAAAAGAAGGTCAAATAGCAGATGCTGCTATGACATACAAAATAAAAGAAACTCTTATTACAAAAAAAACAGAATTTCAAGATCTTGCTATAGTTGATACATATGAATTTGGAAGAATGCTAGTTCTAGATGGTATAATACAAACTACAATAAGAGATGAATATGTTTATCATGAGATGATTTCTCATATTCCCCTATTTACTCATCCAAACCCTAAGAAAGTACTTGTAGTTGGTGGTGGAGATGGCGGAGCTATAAGAGAAGTTCTGAAGCATCCATCAGTAGAAAAAGCTGTATTATGTGAAATAGACGGAGATGTTGTTACTGAATGTAAAAAATTCCTACCTGAAATAAGCTGTGCATTAGAAAATCCAAGATGCGAAGTATTTATAGGTGATGGAATAAAGTATGTTCATGAGCACAAAAATGAATTCGATGTTATTATAGTAGATTCTACAGACCCATTTGGAGCTGCAGAAGGATTATTTGGAGGAAGCTTCTATAAGGAAATATCTGAATGTTTAACTGAAGATGGAATATTCATAGCTCAAACTGAAACACCTTTCTACTTACCAGACGTAGTAAAACGTGTTTATGATGACGCTAAGGCCGTTTTCCCTGTAACAAGATTATTTATGGCCGCTATTCCTACATATCCTAGCGGATTCTGGAGCTTTACTGTAGGTTCTAAAAAGCATGATCCAAAGACAGTAGATTTATCAAATACTATAGATATAGCTACAAAATACTATACTAAAGAACTCCATAAGGCTTGCTTTGTACTTCCAAAATTCGTTGAAGATATTATAAAATAGTTATAGGAAACTCCTCTTCCTTTCGTCAGAGGAGTGCTCACAGAGTAAGCGACTACCACCAAATCATAGATTTGGGGTATCTGCTTAACCTACCATAACAAAATCGCAGATTTTGAATGTCTGCTTAAGAGTTAAGACTCGCTCTTAACTCTCCACTATATTAATTTCTTCCTCTGTTAATTCAAAAAACTTATATAAATAAGATTCATCTATTTGATTATTATAATCTTCAATACAGGGTATACATAAATTCATAAGTTTATTAGGATAGTATTCGAATAAATCTTCACCTAACTTTTTTCCAAAGGTTTTAAAATAAAATTCATATAGTTTACTATTTAATATGTAGAGCAAACACTCATAGGAAAACTCAGCATCTTCTTTTAAAACTAATGAATATACATCTGCACTAAAATAACTTCCTTTATCCAAAGCAAATCTATTACTAGCAGCTTTATAAGGGAAAATTATTTTCTCTTCTTCAAATATTTTTTGCTTTCTTCCCCATTGAAGCTCATACCATTGCCTTAAGCCTTTTTTACACTCTCTTCTATTCATTAATTTTTCTTTATGTTTCATTATGTAATTTATAGCGTTAGGATATTCTCTTTCATCTTTTATTGAATCCGAATATATTAAGAATTTATCTTCACCTACAACCTGGTTTTTGTATATATAGCTGCTTTTTATCCAGGGTCTTATTATATTCATTTCTATATTTTCTTTTTTTATTGTACTATAATCTAGAACAAAAGCTTTGTCACATCCTGTTATTATACCTTGATAACTATCACAAATATCCTCCAAAAGAAAATGACTTTTTTCTTCTATCTTTTTTATTATATTCCTCTGTTTTTCATCTACTAATACCCACCCCTTATTATCTAGATTTTTGCTTAGAACATGAAACTTTTTATAATTTTTGTTTTCATTCAGAAATAGTGCTTCATAAAAATCTTTTTTATTTTTACCGGTGCTGGTTATGGGTTTTATAACTTCTATCTTAGCACTCTCAATTTCATTTTTAGGTATTTTCTTATTAATCAAAAATATAATTGCAGGATCAACCCCAACATTTTTAAAAGGTCTAATGCCATAGAAATCTATTATTTTATATAATGTAGTTTTTTCTAATAATATTTTTCTTAATTCTTCTCCACTAGGTGATTCTATAAAATATCTAGATGTAATAAATGCAAGTTTTCCCTTATCTTTAAGTTTCCCTAATGCGCTTTTGAAGAAACAATAGGATATATCTCCCTTATCTTTATAAATACCCTTATATTTCTCTTTAAGAATCTTTGAATACTCTTTATCCACTGATTTATGTCCAACATAAGGTGGATTTCCTATAATAACATTAAAATCAGTATCTATACTATCCAATAAAAAATCCTTATTTTTAAAGTTTTTCTCATTTATGTATCCGCTTATAGTAAACAAATCTAATAGCAGTACTCTTAAAGCATCTTCATCTATATCAAATCCATATAAATTATTATCTATTATATGTTTTGTTATATTCTCCTCTTTCAAATTGATGTGATTTTTTTCATTTATTGAATGAAGATTCTCAATGAAAATTTCTTTTAGATATTCAAAACATGGAATTATGAAATTGCCACATCCGCAAGCTGGATCTAGAACTTTTATGTTAGGATTATTTATTACATCTTCTGCCTTTAATGCTTCTTTTATAATAAATAGAGAAATTTCTTCTGGAGTATATACTATTCCTTTTTCTTTATTTAATCCATAAAATTTATAGTATTCCTCTGAAAACTTACTTTTATCTTCAATATCTAACATAGCCTTGTAGTTATTTATAGCTATCATCTTATATGTATTATCTAGTGGTTGTAAAATTAACTCATAAAGTTCATTTACTTTTTTCACAAAATTTTTATCCATTTTTTTATCCCCATTATAACTAAGTATAAACTATTAAATTAAGTACATCATAAAGTATATCATATTAATAATTGGTAGGTGATATTTTAAATGCATAAAAGAATAATAAGTCTATGTTTATTAACGGTGACTACACTTTGTTCTTGTAGTAGTAAAGCCGGTATTACGAATGATAGTATTCCTAATTCTACAACTTCAAGTAGTTTAGTTGAATATACTAATGATCCAAAGGATTCCAACAATGATACTGACAAAACTGATAAAAAAGATAAGTCCAACACTGGTATAGATATAAAAAGCTTAGATACCGCTAAGTTAAATAGAACAGAGAAAAATTGGTTTTTTCAACCTAAGAAAGACGGCACACCTGCTGGAGAACCACAGGACATACTTAATATCATAAATAAATACTCCGCTTACTATTTAGGGGATACTTCTAAAAAAGTTATGTATCTTACTTTTGACGAGGGATATGAAAATGGATACACTTCTAAAATATTAGACATCCTAAAAGCTAATGACGTAAAAGCTGCTTTTTTTGTTACAACACCCTATCTAAATACTAGTAAGGATTTAATAAAAAGAATGGTTGCAGAAGGCCATTTAGTATGCAATCACACTACAAATCATCCGTCTATGGCATCGGTTGCAGCTAAAGACGCAGGTAAATTTGAAAATGAATTTATTGTATTAGAAAAAGCTTATGAAGATGTTACTGGTCAAAAAATGCCAAAATATTTTAGACCTCCTATGGGGAAATATAGTGAGCTTTCCCTATATTATACACAAAAACTAGGATACAAAACCATATTTTGGAGCTTTGCTTATAATGATTGGGATCCTAAAAAGCAACCTACATCAGATTACGGTAAAAAAATCATAATGGAAAGATCTCATAATGGCGCTATTGTTCTGCTTCATGCAGTATCAAAAACTAATGCTGAAATATTAGACTCCGTAATTAAAGAATGGAAAAGTAAGGGTTACGAACTACAAAGTTTGGATAAGCTCCCATAGACTAATTAAAATTACTATATAACTCATTGTATCCTGCTATTGACACAGAAACCTTTTTTTAGTATATTTTTAATATACTAAAAAAGTATACTTTGTGTATTGGAGAGATATTATGAGAATTACACAAGAATCAGATTATGGATTTAGAGTCATACTTTATTTATCTAAATTAGGTTATGGAGAAAAAATTGAGGCCAAAAGCATATCCCAAGATGAAAATATACCTCTAAGATTTCTTCTAAAACTTTTAAGAAAGCTTACTCAATCGAATATTATAAAATCATACAGAGGTGTTAATGGTGGCTATGCTCTTAATCAGATGCCCGAGAATATAACCTTAAAAGATATCATAGAATCTATTGATGGTCCTATTCATATAAATCGATGCCTTTATGATGTTGATCATTGCAATTTAAAAAGAGCACACATATGTGGTGTTCACAATGCTTTAGAAACAGTTCAACTTAAATTAATTAAAGAGCTAGAAAGCATAAATTTTAAAGATATATTGGATGGCAAAATTTAATAAAAATATTTAATCTTATAATGTATTTTCTAAAATTTCAATAGTAAAAAGAGAAGCTTAAAATCCTTAATAGTAGATTTTAAGCTTCTCTTTTTACTAAACAAATTAAAATAGAGCTACGAAAACTTTACACTTAACTTATTTAGGTATTGCTATGTATATCCTGATGGCACACTTAATATTTTAAAGCTACTCTTGCAAAACACCTCAAAAAATTAATTCTATAATTGTTATATGTAATTGCAATATCTACATATATATGCTACAATGTTGCATACATTTATAAAATCTGAAAATTGATTTTACAAAAATAATATATTTCATTTGCATATAAATATTTACATTTTAATTTTTACTAAAGGGGCTGATTTTATTATGAGTGAAAATAATTTTCCACATCAACAAGGATTATATAATCCTAATATGGAAAAGGATAGCTGCGGTGTCGGCTTTATATGTCATATAGATGGAGTTAAATCAAATTCCATATTAAGACAAGGTCTTCAAATATTAAAGAATTTAAAACACAGAGGTGCTGTTGGAGCTGATCCTACCACTGGTGACGGTTCTGGTATTATGCTTCAAATGCCACATGAATTTTTGAAAAGAGAAACTCAAAAACTTGAAATACAATTACCTGAATTTGGAGATTATGCTGTTGGAATGGTATTTTTGCCAAGAGACCCGAATACAAGGCTTTTCTGTGAAGGTATATTTGAAAAAATACTAAGAGAAGAAAATCAAAAATTATTGGGATGGAGAGAAGTTCCCGTAAATGAAAAAGCTTGTGGTGAATCAGCTAGAGCTACTGAGCCAGTAATAATGCAAGTATTTGTAGACAGAAATGGTCAATCACAGGATATATTTAAACAAAAATTATTAATAGTAAGAAAACAGGTTCAAAACTTAGTTAGGAATTCTAAAAAACCAAATATAGATAGCTTTTACATTTGCAGTTTATCAGATAGTACAATAGTGTACAAAGGACAAATTTTAGGATATATGCTTGATGAGTTTTATTTAGACTTGCAAGACCTAGCTTTTAAAACTGCAATTGCAATTGTACACGAAAGATATAGTACAAATACCTTCCCATCTTGGAAGCTAGCTCAACCTTTCAGGTATATAGCACATAATGGTGAAATTAATACTATTCGTGGAAACATCAATAAAATGAACGCTAGAGAAGGAGTTATGTACTCTAAAAGTTTAGGAGAAGATTTTAAAAAGATTTTACCTGTAGTTGAACCTGGTGGAAGTGATTCTGCATCCTTGGATAATGCATTTGAATTATTTGTTCAAAACGGACATTCTATGGAATACACAATGATGATGCTTATTCCTGAAGCATGGGAAAAGGATTCAACAATGGATGAAAATAAAAAAGCCTTCTATGAATACCACGCTAGACTAATGGAACCATGGGATGGCCCTGCGACTATTGCCTTTACTGATGGTACTAAAGCTGGAGTTACATTGGATAGAAATGGACTAAGACCAGCTCGTTATTTGATAACAAAAGATAATTTAGTTATTCTAGCATCAGAGACCGGTGTAGTAGATATTGAAAATGACATGATAGTTGAGAAAGGCTTAGTTGAACCAGGAAAATTACTTTTGGTTGATACTTCCGAAGGAAGAGTTATTTATGATGATGAAACTAAAATGAAAATATCTAAAACAAAGCCTTTTAAAGAATGGACTAAAAGAAATAAGTTAACTCTTAAGGATATACAACAATCTTGTGAAATAAAAACAATGCGAAGAGAAACTCTATTATTAAAACAAGAAATGTTTGGATATAATAAGTCAGAACTTCAAAATACAATTGCATTTATGGCTAACAATGGTGAAGAGCCAATAGGATCTATGGGATTAGATATTCCTCTTGCAGTATTATCTGATAAACCTCAACTTTTATTTGATTATTTTAAACAAACTTTTGCTCAGGTTACAAATCCCCCTATTGATCCTATAAGAGAAGCAACAATTATGTCTTTAACTCAATATATTGGAAATCATGGCAAAGTTCTTGATGAAATAGAAACTGAATTAGATCAGAAATACATCGAGCTTCAACATCCAATGCTTTCTAATTCAGAACTAGAAGACATCAAACACCTTGATGATGAATATTTTAAAACAATTACAATCCCAATAATTTTTGAAACTGACCGTAAAGATGGATTAAAAGAAGCTTTAGAATATCTATGTAAACGTGCGGAAGAAAGTGTTATGAAGGGACATAATGTTTTAATATTGAGTGACAGAAACACAAATTTATATTATGCTCCAATTCCAAGCTTATTAGCTTTAAGCGCTGTTAATAATCATCTTATACAGAAAAAATTAAGAACCTCAGTTGATTTAATAGTAGAAACAGGTGATGCTAGAGACGTTATGCATATGGCTTTATTATTAGGTTATGGAGCAAAAGCTGTTAATCCATACATGGTATACCATATTATTTTAAATATGATAGAAGAGAAAAAATATTTAAATAATATAGTAACCGTAGAGGAAGGATTTAAAAATTACTGTAAAGCAGTTTCTGCAGGGTTGCTAAAAATCATCTCAAGAATGGGTATTTCCACATTACAAAGTTATAATGGTGCTCAAATATTCCAAAGTGTAGGTATACATGAGAATGTAATAACTCAATATTTTCCTCATACTCCTGCAAGAGTTTCAGGAATTACCCTTGATAGAATTGCAAGTGAAGTTATAGAAAGACATTGCTCAATCTATGAAAATGATTCTAATTTAAACTACAAAGAAGATCATCTACTACCCCCTGCTATTGTAAAAAAACTTAGGGAATTATCTGTAAATAATAATACATCTAATGATCCAATTGAACAAACTGATAGACTTGTAACCATAAGGGATCTATTGGAATTTAAAAACAGAAAAAGTATTCCAATAACCGAAGTAGAACCTGTGGAAAACATTTTAAGGCGTTTTACAATTTCAGGTATGTCCTTTGGTTCATTAAGTAAAGAAGTCCATGAAACAATAGCAATTGCTATGAATAAAATAGGTGCTACAAGCAATTCTGGCGAAGGTGGAGAAGATCCTAATAGATATCAGTTAGGATATAATAGAGAAAATCCTAAAAGTGCAGTTAAACAAGTTGCATCTGCAAGATTTGGTGTAACTACTAGTTATCTTGTAAACTGTAACGAACTTCAAATTAAAATGGCACAAGGTGCAAAACCTGGTGAAGGTGGTCATTTACCTGGTAGTAAGGTGACAAAAGAGATTGCTAAGGTACGTCATTCTATTCCTGGAATAGATTTAATATCTCCACCTCCTCATCATGACATATACTCTATAGAAGACTTAGCTCAGCTTATATTTGATTTAAAGAATGTAAATCCATCTGCAAGAATTGGAGTAAAGTTAGTATCTGAAGTTGGTATTGGTACTGTTGCTGCAGGTGTAGCTAAAGGGCATGCAGATGTAATTATGGTCAGCGGTCATGATGGAGGTACAGGAGCTTCTCCTATTAGTTCAATGAAATATGCAGGTCTTCCATGGGAATTGGGACTTGCAGAGGTTCAACAAACTCTACTATTAAATAACCTAAGAAGCAGAGTCACTGTACAAGTAGATGGAAAACTAACCTCTGGACGTGATGTTATTATTGCCGCTTTACTTGGAGCAGAAGAGTACGGTTTTGCTACTACTGCCCTTATATCACTTGGCTGTATAATGTGTCGACAGTGTAACTTAAATAGATGTCCTGCTGGAATTGCAACTCAAGATCCTGAGCTTCGTAAAAAGTTCAATGGAAAACCTGAACACTTAATTAGTTATCTGACATTTGTTGCTGAAAAAGCAAGAGAAATAATGGCTCAGCTTGGATTCAAAACAATAGATGAACTAATTGGCAGAGTTGACGTATTGGATGTTAAGAAAACTTCTAAAGATAAAATTAAAGATTTAGATTTATCTCCAATTTTATATAAACCAGAGCTTCCATCTCGTATAGTTGGAAAGCATACAATTCCTCAGAAACACAAAATAGATAATGTATTAGACAGAAAATTAATTAAAATATCACAATCAGCTTTAGAAAAAGGAATTAAAGTTGAAGGTGAATTTAGTATTAGAAATACAGATAGAACTGTAGGTGCCATGTTAAGTGGAGAAATTGTAAAACATTATGGAAATGAAGAATTACCTGAGGATACTATTACACTAAAATTAAGAGGTTCTGCAGGTCAAAGTTTTGGAGCTTTTGCAGTGAAAGGCCTTACTTTAATTCTTCATGGAGAAGCTAATGACTACTTAGGCAAAGGATTATCTGGAGGTAAAATAATATTAGTTCCAGAAGAGAATTGTACTTTCAACCCTAGCGACAATGTTATTGCTGGAAATACACTTCTTTATGGAGCAACCTCTGGTAAATCATTTATACTAGGAAAAGTAGGTCAAAGATTTTGTGTAAGAAATAGTGGTGCCGATGCTGTAGTTGAAGGTATAGGTAATCACGGCTGTGAATACATGACAGGCGGCACAGTAGTTGTTTTAGGGCCTACTGGTAGAAATTTTGGTGCTGGAATGAGCGGCGGAATAGCTTACATTTTTGATGAATATGGTGACTTTATAAATAAATGCAACAAAGGAATTGTACAGGTAAAACCTGTAATTAACTCTAAAGATGTTTCTAAGCTTAAGGAACTCATCAGCGAACATTATTCATATACTAATAGTTTAAAAGCTAAAGAAATTCTTGATAACTGGGATATTAGCATAAGCAAATTTTTGAAAGTAACATCCCCTATTTATGAAAAACAATTAGATTTACATGAAAATCTATAATCTTAATTAAAAAGCTGCACTATAAAAAGTGCAGCTTTTTATGTAGAAAAACTAAAGTTTAATGTAATATTTCTACTTTATCAGTATAAGCTGTATTCCAATTATTTAAGAATACATAATCTTTAACGTCCTTTTTAGTGTAATTTTTTTTCTCCTCTTGAATTTCTCCTACAGGTGTTAATCCTACTATTCTATAATTTTCAGGTATACCTAATTCACTTTTAACCTTTTTCTCATCTACTGCTGCAATCCAACAAGTTCCATACCCTTCTTCTGTTGCAGCAAGAATAAAGTGCTCCATCGCTATAGCACCATCCACTAAATAGAATTCTTTATTATCTATTTCACCTGATTCCTGTGGATTAGCTACTACTACTGCAACCATAGGTGCCTCTTTAACTGCAGTTGCAGCCTCTTGAGTTTTATTCTTAATAGCCTCAGCTATAGCATTTTTCTTATGTTCTTCTTCTACTATAATAAATTTATAAGATGCTTCATTCTTCCACGATGGAGACATCATAGCTGCATTAATCATTCTTTCTACTTTTTCTCTATTAAGACTAGTATTTTTAAATTTTTTTATACTAGTTCTATTTTCGATTACATCATAAAACTGCATATAATCACACTCCTTTAAAATATAGTATGCATAACTTATATGTCTATTATTCAATGTAACTGATTATAGCGCCTTGTGTTTTATTGAAATACATCTAGTTGTCAATATTATATTTGAGTAGATTTGTTATATCTTATCACTTGTACTAAAAACTTAGGTATGGAGGACAATCTTTTAATTCTCCATGGCTCCTTTGAAACTCTATACAACCATTCCAGTCCTAGACTAATCATCCACTTTGGTGCTCTTTTAATTGTCCCTGAAAACACATCAAAACTTCCTCCAACGCCCATAAAAACTTTACAGGTTAGCTTATCCATATTATCAATTATAAAAATATCTTGTCTTGGTGATCCCATAGCTACAAATAGAGCATATGGTTTTTTACTTCGAATATCATTTAAAATATGATTACAGTTCTTTAAGTCAAAATATCCATCATGGTTTCCAACTATATTTAAATTAGGATACTTGATTTTCAGCTTTTCTATACAGCTTTCTAGTATATCTCTTTTAGCACCAATCAAATATATGCTTTTACCTTGTTTTTCGCATTTTTTTATTATTTCCTCCATTACTTCTATACCAGCTATTTTTTCTTTTACTGGTTTTCCAATAATTTTTGCTGCTAGTACCGTTCCGACACCATCAGGAATTATTACAGCATTACTTCCAGTAAAGCTAGAAAAGAGCATTTCGCTATTAAGTCCATTATGTAATACTTCTGGATTCCCAGATATTATATTTATCTTTTCAAATTTTTCTATGTAGTCTATAAGTTCTATCTTAGTACCATTAAAAATGTTATATTTTAATATTCTAGTAAACATTGCTTCCTCCATTTATAATTTATATTATATATAGATATCCAAAATCAAACCATAGAAATACCGACGTTAAGCTAAGATTCCCACTTGTATATCTATATAATGATATTTAAAAAAATTAAGTAGGATCTTTCCTACTTAATTTTACATTTATATGATATTAGAATGCACCATCTTCATTTACTACTGAGAATACTGTTCTAAATAAAATTTTTATATCAAACCATACAGAAAATTTCTTAATATAAGTTAAATCATAATAAACAGTTTTACCTAACTCAATCTCTCCTCTTCCACTAACTTGTGCCAAGCCTGTTATTCCAGGAGAAACTAAAAGTCTCTGTCTATATGCTTCAGGATAGTATTTAACTACATCTGGTATTTCTGGTCTTGGTCCAACTAGACTCATATTTCCAATAAGTACATTAAATAATTGCGGAATTTCATCTAAGCTAGTTTTTCTTAAAAAAGCTCCTGATTTAGTTATTCTATTATCACTCTTACTTTGAAATACGAAATTTCCCAAATCATTTGGATCTATCTCTAGTTCTCTTTTCTTTTCAGCATCTACAATCATTGTTCTAAACTTATAAATAGTAAAGTCTTCTCCATCTTTTCCTACTCTAATTTGCTTAAAAACAGCTGGTCCCTTTGAATCCATCTTAATCCATATAGCAAGTACTATAAAAACTGGAGATAATATAATTATTCCTATCATAGATAATATTATATCCATTAGTCTTTTGATGAAAAATTTACTTCTTTTACATTCTATGTCATCTTGCATATTAATCTTTATATCTTCTGCCTGCATAAATATTAGCCTCCTAAACCTTTAAATTAAACTATCTACAATTATACAATATACCAAATATATAATGAGTTTACAATACATTTATAGAAAGCTTTTAGCTTCATTTATTATTATTGGTCCTAAAAATGATACTGCAAAAGCCTTAACTCCAAATTGTAAATTATTTATTGCTAAGGAATGATTTATATAATGTTGTGTAAAATAGTATAATATAATCGCATGAGATAAATATATAGAGTATGAATTTTTAGCAACATAGCTTATTGGCTTCATAAAGATATTCTCTTTCCATTGTATACAAAATATAGAAAGTACAAGAAATATACTATATGCAAATACTGTAGGTCTCAAAAAAGTAGTAGCATAATCAATATCCTTACTTATTCTAATACTAGTAAAACTATCTTGTAGCATTGCATATGTTGAAAGGAAAAATAAAGCATAAATTACTACTCTATATTTTCTTACCTTTTCTAAAAACACATCTAAATTTTCTCCTATAAATGCACCAAGGGAAAAATAAAAAATCCAGTCAAATAAATTTTTTCTCTCTAAGAACCATTTCATATCATCAGACATTACATAGTAATGACTGTAAATTAAAATTCCTAATGTAACCAAAAAGCTTACTAAAAGCCCCCATTTTTTTCCTATAAACCTATATATAAAGGGATATATAAGATAAAACTCTATAATCAAAGGAACATAATAAAAGTGGTAAAAAACTTTTCCATAAACCATATCACGTACTACACCATAAGGTTCAAAGTGTCTAGTTGTTAAGTATATGTATATTAAACACCACAAAATATATTGTGGAACAATTCTACTAAATCTACGTCCAACAAATGCAAAGTATCCTAATTCTTTTTTATTACTTAAAGTTAATCCCATTCCCGATATTAGTATAAATGCTGGTACAGAAAATCTAGAAAGTTGATTGATTATAATAGCTATTTTATATATAGATGAGTTAACATCACTTCCATATATCGGTGTCGCGGAGACATGAATAACTACCACTGCAATAATAGCCACTGCTCTAACTACATCCATTCCTAAAACACGTTCTTTACTAATTTTTTTACCCTCCTTCTCTGCTACCTAAAATATATTTAGCATTTTTTATGTATTATCTTATTTTTAATACTTTCTCTTAGATATTTATATTCTTCAATTTTAACAAAATATAAACAAATAAAATATGTAATACTCCCTAAAACAAATGAGATAATAAGCGATACCAAACTACCTCTCATTTCATCCACAGCTCCAACCTTCAACATAACTACTTTATTCACAAAGAATAAAGTTATCCCCATAATAGCTGAAGAAAAAAATATTTTTAAGAAGCTATTCCACATTTTTCTAAGTTCAATTCCATTTAACTTTTTATTTAAATCTAAAGCCATCAAAATAGTTGTAACAACCGCTGATATTGTAGTAGCTAAAGTTAATCCTGATACCTTCATATACTTCATAATAATAATATTTATAACAATATTCATTATTATTCCTATAAAACTATTTATCATAGGAGTTTTTGTGTCTTTAATTGAATAAAAAGCTTTATTAAGTATATCTCTTATACCGTATGCAATCATTGCAGGCGTGTAAAAAAGTAATGCACCAGCAGTTAAATTAACAGCTTCATTACCGAAAGCCCCTCTTTTAAAAATCACTGTGATTAATGGAACCCTAAGCACTGCAATGGCTACAGCTGCAGGTACCATTATAAGCATTATGATACTTATAGATTTTCCTAATGCATTTTTATATTCTGTTTTATCTTCTTTGGCAGCTAACTCTGAAAGTGTAGGATAAACAATCATAGCTATTCCTATAGCGAAAACCTCATATGCAAGGGTGTTTATTTTATTTGCACAATCTAAAACTGTAACAGCTCCAAAAAATATATTTGTAGCAAAAGACCTATTTACAAAGGCATTTAGCTGTACTACAGATGTACTAATAATAACTGGCGTCATTAATTTGAACATATTTAATATTTGCGTGTCCTTTAAGTCTAAAATTCCTTCATATCTATATCCTAACTTTTTATATTTAGGTATATTAATTAGAAATTGCATAAAGAAACCAACTACTGTAGCTATTGCAAATCCTTTTATTCCAAATTTATTAGTTAAGAATACCAAGTATATTACATAAACTATATTGGAAACCATAGCCATAGCTGCAGGTTCGTAGAATTCCTTATGAGATTGAAGTACTCCTGTAACAACACTTTGCAAACTAACAAATATCAAAGATAACATCATTATTCTATTAATTTCTACAGCAGTAGAAAATATGCTTGGGTCCTTTTCAAATCCGTGTCCAAATACATATATTATGTATTTACTAAATACTATAAACAAAACTGTAATTACTATAGTAAAAATTGAAGATACATTTATAACATTATTTACAAATCTGTCCCTATCCTTTTTTCCACTCTTCTGGAGATGCTCAGTGTGAAGTGGTATAAAAGTAGTAGTAAGCCCATAACTGATTGTAGTAAGCAGATATACCATTCCTAAAGCAAAATTATATATATCTGTAACATAAGTAGCTCCAAATTCAGCTGCTATCAGAGCATCTCTTACTAATGCTAAAACCTTTCCCAAGATTATTAGTATCATTACTATAATTGAACTTTTTATTACTCTCTTACCAGCCATTATTTTCACTCCATTTATTTTCTTAAAAGTATTTCTTTATAAGCACTATAATATTTACTACAGAAGCTATCTATAGAATATGTATTCTTTACGAACTGGCAAAGATTTGCTCCTATAACATCTAACTCTTCTCTTCTATCATAAGCCTCTTTCATCTTCTCATATATATCTTCAACCGAATTAGGATTTATTAAAAATCCTCTTTGTTCATTTATAGTCTCTTCTATATCACCAACTTTTGAGCATATAAAAGCTTTTTTTACAGCTGCACTTTCTAATATTACTAAAGGTGGCGAACCCCCTTCACTAAAAGAAGTTAGAATACTTACATCCGCTGCATTTACAATATCTATTGGTCTATCTGTAAACCCAGTAAGTATTATATCTTTATCTACATTTAAAGTTTTTATTTGCCCTTTTATTTCTTCTTCTAGTTCACCGTCACCTACCAAGAGAAGTTTCACTCCTTCTCTTTCTTTTTTCAGCTTACTAAAAGCTTGTATAAGCCCTAAGTGGTTTTTAACTGGATGCATTCTGGCTACACAAACATATACAAAATCTTTTTCCTCTAAGTTATACATTTTTCTTATACATTCTCTATTTTTAACAACATTTATAGCCTCATAGTCTACTCCGTTATTAACTATGAATCTTCTTCCTCTAAAATTATCATCTTTAAGTAACTTACTTATATAATTAGATACACATATGTAGTAATTAAAGCTTTTTAGCCCTTGAATACTTAATGGTGTAAAAAATACTTGTTTAAACTTATTATTCAAAAAATCTTTTTTATAATTACTGTGTATGGTAGCTACCGCTGCACTTGGAAGCTTATGCTTTAAAAGCCAGTGCATAAAAAAAGCTTTTGCTCCATGAAAGTTTACTATATCTATGTTATTTTCCATAACATATTTTATAATTGTGCCATCATAAGCAGCTCTACTTCCAAACTGAACCATAGATATACCTAAGTCTTCTCCTTTTTTATAAAGATTTCCTTCACCTATACAACCTACAGTACATTCAAATTTATCTCTAGAATAGAAGCTTAAGTTTAAGACGTGATTACCACCGCCTCCATTATCATTACCAGATATTACTTGCAAAACCTTAATGTTAAACACCTCCAAGAACTAATGAACTTTTATGTATGGAATAGGTAGGATTTATTACTTTTTGCCCTAAACATTATTCCTTGTGATATAGCTAAAAGTATCCAAAAATATGAAGTTGTTTTAGGAACAAAAAATAAGTTATCAGATAAATTCATAACATAGAATGAAATCATAGATGCTAAAAATCCTGTATAGAAAAATTTATAAAATTCATCTTGGGTAGTAGAAATAAATTTCTTTACTGCAATTAATGATGATATTAATACGCCAGCAAAAGAAACTCCTCCTATTATGCCAAGTTCACTCTCTATTTTTAAGTATGAGTTATGACAAGGAAACCTAGTATATCCATAGAACTTAAACTGTGGATATATTTCGGTATATTTATCATACAAACTTACATAGTTTCCATTTCCAACTCCAAATAGTGGATGATCCTTTATCATTCTCTTTGCGATTTCCCATAGATATATTCTAGATTCATTCTGTGTTTTATCAGTTATAGCCATTAATCTAGTTCTAATTACAGGTATAAATATAGATATACCCCCTAATAAAGCCATAAGTATAAATAATCTAAAGCTATAGACAATAGCTAATATAACCACCCCAACCATAATACCTATTATAGCATTACGAGATCCCGTTAATATTAAATCAGAAAATATCAAAAGACTTAACATTATATAGAAAAGCTTTTTTATTTTTTCCTTTTCATAAATAGCTAGCATTATCATAGGAAATATAGCTAGTATGAGAAATGCAGCTAAATTATTAGGATTATCCATGTTTGCCATTATCTTATATCTCAGGTATCCATAATTTTCTTTAAATTTTCCTTCTAATCCATATCCGGTAAAGTATTGATATATACCAAATAGAGATAAAACTAGTGTACTAAATATATAGGATCTCATCATACCTATTGTACATTTTTTACTATTTGTATCATATTTAATAATAAAATAAATTATTATATACACGATAAATCTTATGCTCTCGCTTAAAGCTAATTTTTTCTCTACAGCATAACTTACAGAAATAAGCATCATTAAAGCCAAAACACCCATAAATATACTTAAATAATTAGTGAAAAAATCTTTTATACCATCTACAAATTTACTTCTACTTTTACTAAAAGTAACTATCTTCAATATGTATGTCAATATTACTAAAGCTAAAATAACATCTGCTGGTGAAATTTTTCTACCAACAATTTCTGTTTTTGTAGGTACTAATGGCAGTACTATTATATATAAACAAATGAACCAATAGGAAATTTTATCTAAAAACATTTTTCATCACTCCTTTCTTAAAAAGCTACTTAAAAATAATCACAAAAACAAAACTTATTTAGCTTTTGTTTTTGTGATAATTAAGTATATTGATTTAAATGAAGTTTTACACTTAAATACAGCTTATTTGCATGAATTTAATAACATTAATATTTTTTCAGAGGCATGACCATCTCCAAATATATCTTCCTGCTTTTTCTCTGGATAGAAATTAACTATACTATCTAGTATTTTATGCTTATCTGTTCCAACTACTCTATTCCAACCATTTTCTACAGTCTCTACCCACTCAGTTTCATCTCTCATAGTTATACATGGCTTACTCATAAAAAAGGCTTCTTTTTGAACTCCACCACTGTCCGTAACTATCTTTTCTGAGTTCATTTCAAGATTTATCATTTCTAAATATCCTACAGGATCTATTACTTTGATGTTATCATTGAAATTTAGACCATAGTCGGTAATATACTTTTTAGTTCTTGGATGAAGTGGTAAAACCACATCTTTTCCACATTCATTTAAAGCTTCAACTATATTTTTTAATCTACTTATATCATTAGTATTTTCAGCTCTGTGTATAGTTGTTAAAATAAACTTACCTTCTTTTACTTTTAAATCTTTTATTATACTATTCTTTTCTTCTGCTAACTTTTTAAAATTAAGTGTAGCATCGAACATTACATCTCCTACATTATGTACTCCATTTTGAATACCTTCATTCTTTAAGTTATCTAAAGCAGATTTTGTAGGAACAAATAGTAGTTTAGAAAGGTGGTCTGTTAATATTCTATTTTGTTCTTCTGGCATATTCATATTAAAACTTCTAAGACCAGCCTCTACATGAGCCACTGGAATTAATAGTTTGCTTGCACATAGAGCTCCAGCTAAAGTTGAATTAGTATCTCCATAAACTAATACTAAATCCGGTTTTTCCTGTAAATATATTTCTTCTAGATTTATAAGCATAGTCCCCGTTTGTTTTCCATGATTACCAGACCCTACTTCTAAATTATAATCTGGTTTTGGTATTTTAAGCTCATCGAAAAATACCTTTGACATATTTTCATCATAATGCTGTCCTGTATGAACAAGTATTTCCTTATGCTCTTTTCTTATAATATTTGAGACAGCAGCAGCCTTTATGAATTGAGGTCTTGCTCCTATTACAGTTAATACTTTCATTTATTTCCTCCTCAATGCTTATTTAAATCAAATTCTACTGATTTCTAAGCAACTGATCTTCTGGAACTGCTTTTAATTTTTTTGCAGGAGTTCCAGCAACTATTGTTTCACTTTCTACATCTTTTGTTACTACACTTCCTGCTGCTACAAATCCGTCCTCATGTATTGTTTTTCCAGGTAAAATTGTTGCTTGCGCTCCTATTCTTCCACCTTTTTTAACAGTAATACCTTTAAAGTGGTTATATCTTTCTTTTGAACGTGCAGCAAAATTATCGTTAGAAGTTACAACTCCTGGTGCTATAAATACATTATCTTCTACTTCTGAATAAGCTGTTAAATACACATTTGTTTCTACTTTACAGTTAGAACCTACTTTACAGAAGTTCTCAATTGCTGCTCCTCTTCCTACAATAGTTTTACTTCCAACTGTAACATTTTCTCTAATTGTAGCTAAATCTGCAACTAATGTTTTTTCTCCAATTTCACAGCCACAGTAAATTATAACTCCAGCACCAATTAAGCAACCTTCAGCTATAATTGCTGGTGGAAATTCTTTTTCATCTTTAAATATACTATTTACGGATCTCATAGGTTGTTTTCCAAGAACAGAGTTATCATCTATTCTAACATTATTGCCTATTTTAGTTCCTTTACGTATAACTACATTATGTCCTATAAGGCAATTATCACCTATAACCACATCATCCTCTATGACTACAAACTTACCCATGCTAACATTATTACCCAAGCTAGCTTTTTCTGATACATAACAGTCAACCATATTTATTTCTCCCATCTATAATTACTTATGTAACTTCTCTACTCCCACCATTTCCATAGTTGAAAAACTTTCCATAGGGAATTTTACAGGCATTCCAGTAAGTCTTGACTTATATGCTGCAAGAATAATAGACATACCTTTTTTACCTTCTTCTCCATTTATAAGTGGTTCCCTATCTTTTTGTATAGCATCAATCATATCTTCAAATAAAGGTGTGTGTCCAAATCCATAAACACTATCTGGATCTTCCCCTTGAGCCTTTAATATTTCATCTTCATCATCTTTATCATCTGCAAATTTCCATGTTTCCATCTTATTTACAGCTAATCCACCAATACATACGGTTCCTTTTTCTCCAAATATATTTAATGTTTCTTCTAAATTTTTAGGATATACACAAGCAGTTCCTTCTACTATTCCAATAGCGCCATTCTTGAAACGTATAATTATAGCTCCAAAATCTTCCGCTTCTATATCTCTTAAGAAAGTATCACACTGAGCATATACTGTATCTATCTCTCCACCCATCATCCATTGAAGTAAATCTATATTATGTATACACTGGTTCATTAAAGTACCACCATCAAGCTTCCATGTTCCCCTCCATGGTGCTTGCTCATAATATCCCATATTTCTATTCCAAAGTATTCTAGCAGTACCATTTATAAGTCTTCCAAATCTATTTTCTTCAACAGCACTTCTTAATTGTTGAATTGGTTTGTTAAATCTATTTTGATGACTTATACATAATTTTACATTATTATCCTTTGCAGATTGTATCATTTTATCCGCATCTTCTATAGATAAAGCCATTGGTTTTTCAACTATAATGTGTTTCTTTTTATTCATACAATATATAGCTATTTCTGGATGGTATCCACTTTCAGTAGCTAATGCTATTACATCTATATCCTCTTTATCAAGCATGTCCTTGTAGTCTGTATATACTGCAATAGAAGCATCTTCTCCTAATTTAGTAATATACTCTTGTTTCTTAGCTTCTGCATGTTCTGCAATTACATCACAAGTAGCAACTAAAACTGCTTCCTTTTTATTAGCAATCAACGCTTCCACATGCTTATATGATATTCTTCCACATCCCACAATAGCAAATCTTAACTTTTTCATAAAAACACCCCTTCATTTTAATAATATACATAGATATCCAACTCTAATAACATTAAGTTTTCTGGTTAGATATCTATATACAATTATAGTTTATGGATTTTTTCTCTATTATTCTTTACATTTTTTGTAGCATTTCTTGTATCATATACTATCTTAGCTCTAGATACAATTTCTTCGTAATCATAGCTGCTGTGATCTGTAGTAATAATAACTATATCAGAATCATCTATTACTTCTTTCCAATCTACTGTATAATATTTTTTACCACTGTGCTTAAATTCTGGTATGAATGGATCGTTAATTATTAGTTCTGCACCATTCTTCTCTAAATGTTCCATTACTTTTAAAGTAGGTGATTCTCTTGGATCATCTATATCCTTCTTATAAGCAACTCCTAAAAGAAGTACTTTTGCACCATTCATTGCCTTTTTATGCTCGTTTAAAAGCTTCATAGCATTGTCTACTACAAATTCAGGCATTACATCATTTATTTCTCCAGAGATTTCTATAAGTCTTGTATGATAATCATATTCTCTTGCTTTCCATGCTAAATAAAATGGATCTAGAGGTATGCAATGTCCACCAAGTCCCGGACCTGGGTAGAATGCCATAAATCCATAAGGCTTTGTCTTTGCCGCATCTATTACTTCCCAAACATCTATGCCCATTCTTTTACATAGTATAGCCATCTCATTAGCTAATCCTATATTAATATTTCTAAAAGTATTTTCAAGTATCTTTTCCATTTCTGCTACTGCTGGTGATGATACTGTATATATTTCTCCTTCAAGAACATTCCTATAAAGAGTAGCAGCAACCTCAGTACATTCAGCTGTACATCCTCCTACTACCTTAGGAGTATTTTTAGTCTTAAATTCTTTGTTACCTGGATCAACTCTTTCTGGTGAAAATGCCAAGAAGAAATCAACACCACATTTTAATCCGCTTTCTTCAAGTATTGGTTTTAACACTTCTTCAGTAGTTCCTGGATAAGTAGTACTTTCAAGAACTACTAGCATTCCTCTGTGTAAGTACTTTGCAACACTTCTAGTAGAATTTACAACATAGGATATATCCGGTTGTTTATATAAATCAAGTGGGGTAGGAACACATATACATACTGTATCTACATCATTTACAAAGCTAAAATCTGTAGTTGCTCTTAGTTTTCCTACTTTAACTAATTCTTTTAAATCTTCATCTACTACATCACCTATATAATTGTGGCCTTCATTTACTAAATTTACCTTTTCATCTTGAACATCAAATCCAATTACTTCATATCCTGCTTTAGCCTTTTCCACTGAAAGTGGAAGTCCTACATAACCTAATCCAACTACACCAAGTTTAGCTGTTCTATCTTTTAGCTTTAATATTAATTTCTCTTTTAATTCTGACATATTTTTTAAACCCTCCTGTATTCCTTATAGGTGCGAAATAATTATTAATTGTTTCGTCTCCTGTATTCCTTTTAGGTGCATAACAATTATTAATTGTTACATCTCCTATATTGCTTATATGCCCATAACAATTATTAATTGTTATGTCTCCTGTATTCCTTATAGATGTGTAACAACTATTAATTGTTACACATCTTAGCTCTACACACTATTACGTTTTTTATTATAATATAACCAAATTTTTTTGTCATCTTTTGTTTTTTATGGTTTATATTATTTATCCGATGACTACCCGCTCTAATACTCCCATCTTCTTCAAAGTGGGAGCAAAGAGCGGCTACGTCCCTGGATTCGTTCAACTAAGAATCAGATGGGGTTTGAAACCCCACCTGATTCAAGTTTCCACTTCATTGTTTCTCTTTTCTTATAAACTCTCTTATTTCATTTTCTATTTTATCACCGCATTCTTTTGGCGATATTTTCCCAGCCGTAAGAAGCATAAATATTTTATTACTGCTCTGCAATGCTTGTATTTCTGCAACATTAGGTATTAAATCACCATACTCTGCTTGTTTAACAAACATTTTTTCTTTGTCATTATTTTTTACTTCAGATATTGTATTATCAAGATTTAAAGCTGGTAGCCTACCTACTGTTTTAAATAATCCTTGTGGGGTTTTGTCTAATAAATATTTGAACAACTCCCACACTTCTTTTTTATCTTTAGATTTACTTGATACAAAAGCATCTTTACAGGAAACAAAAGTACTCATTTGTTTTCCGTTATAAGTAGGAAGCTTACTTACTGCATAGTTAATATTGGAAGTATCAATATCGCTTATATCTGAAGATGCACTAAAATAAAAAGCTATTTTACCTTCTTTAAAGTTATTTCTTGCTTTAATACCCTCAATGTTCTCTGGCATTAATTTGTATTTTTGAACCATATCTTGAATCATAGAATATCCTTTGACAGCACCTTCATTATTTAATCCTATATTATTAACTTCATACTTTCCATTGACATTATTAAATATATAGCCTCCATTAACCTGTATAAAAGGAAAACTTAAATAAAAATTATTTATATCATATTCAAATCCTAACTTTTGACTTTGAGAAATCAACTCTTCTAGTGTTTCTGGAGGAGTTTTTACTTTATCCTTATTATAGTATAGTGCATAAGTTTCTATAGATATAGGGGCACCATATAACTTATTGTTAAAAGACACCGTTTTTAAAGCAGATGATATGTATTTACTTTCATCTAAAAATCCTTTTGGAAGTTCTGCCAATAGTTTTTCACTATTTAATTTATCCATTTTATCGTGAGAAACTCCAAATTCTATATCTGGCTGCATATTTTCTTTCGAAGCCGCTATAAATGCTCTGTTATCTCCTTTATCAGATAACACTTTAACTTTCTTTCCATTTTCTCTTGCCCACTGTTGTGCTACAGAATCTACTTGTAGCACTTCATAATTTGATAGACTGCACCAAACTACTATCTCATTATTATTTTTGCTTTCTAAACTTGAACAACCTGACAAGCTTAGTAAAAACATTACCATTAATAGTGTTACCGCTACAACTTTATAATACTTTCTCATGAAAAAATTCCTTTCTCCTCCAAAATACTTAACCTTTCACCTGACTAACTTGGCGTAAATCTCCCTCTGAATTAAGATCTTGCTTCAATTTTCGACTTTACTAAATTAAGTATGGTAATAAGTTCTTTTACTCTCAAAATCAAAAGCATAATTACATATATTATAACTCCTACAATTGTACATAATATAATTATACTCAGTTGACCTTTAGTACCAACTAGGAATACTTTTAGATAATGGTTTATAAAATATATAACTACCCCCATAACTCCTGAAGCAATAACTATCTTAGAACCAGTTACAAACATCTCCATTCCGTTTATACTGCCAACTTTTTTCTTCAAATCAATTATTAGTAATACACAGCTTACAAATGCAGATATAGTTGTAGCCAAAGTAAGTCCACCTATACCCATAGCCTTAACCAAAAACACACTAGATATAGCACTTACTAAAACTCCAATAGCTCCATTTATCATAGGAGTTTTAGTATCTTGTATAGCATAAAATGCTCTATTAAACACATCCCTAACTCCCCAAAATATTATACCTGACACTAAATATAAAAGTGCTACAGAAGTCATTCTAACTCCTCTTTCATTAAATGCTCCACGCATAAACATCGCACTTATTATAGGCACCCTTAAAACCAATAATCCAATACAAGCTGGTATAGTAACTAAGTTAATGTTATTTACCGCATTGGTAATGTGTGTTTTGAAACTTTCATATCCATCTGACTTGCCTGCTCGTGTTAAAGAAGGATAAATTACTGTAACTATAGCTGATGCAAATGTAAAGTAAATCAGTTGGTTTAGTTTATTTGAGAGATCTAATGCATATATACTTCCATCTGGTAAGCCTGAAGCTAAACTTTTTTGAATTACTTCATTAATCTGATTAACTCCTGTGCCAATTATAACCGGTGCTATAAGTATAAGCATCTTTTTTATTCTTTCGTCTTTGAAATTTATTTTAAAGCTATATTTATAACCATTCTTCTTTAGCCAAGGCATTTGAATTAATATTTGCAATCCATAACCTACCATTGTTACAATTGTTAGCCCTACAATTCCATATTTATTTCCCATTAGTATGTAGGCTATAATTGGTACATTAGCTACTATACCAACTAAAGCTGGTGCAATAAAATCATCTAAAGCTTGAAGTATTGCTGTATAACCGCTATTTAAACTCAAGAAAAGTATATTTATCATGCTTATTTTTGTTAAATATACTGTTAAATCATGTTTTTCCCCAGTAAAATTGGATGCCGCGATTTTTACAACTTCAGGTGTAAAAATCCAACCTAAAAAGCAAAGTGCTAAAGATACAATCATTAAAATATTCATTATAGAATTAGCAAATTCAAACATTTTCTCTTTTCCACTTTCGCTATAAGTTTCAGTTAGAATAGGTATAAATGTAGTAGTTATAGCCAATCCAAATAATCCAAATAAAATGTTAGGTATAGTTAAAGATATAGTGTATGCATCTGATGTACCAGTTGCTCCAAAAGCACTACTAATTAAAATATCTCTAAAAAATCCAATTGCTTTACTTATAAGAGATACCACCATTATTATTACTGCGGCTTTTGCAAGTGTTTTTTTACTCATATTTTCCTCCACAACTCTCTATTCTCGTGTTTCCTAGAAAAATTTTATCTAATATAGATACTTTTTTTATTATTAAATCAGATAATATAATTGGTAAGAGTCCTGCAATAAGCATCATTATAGTTACAAAAGTGTAGTTTAGCTTTAGCATTTGAAAAAGCACTACTCTAGCCCCAGTCTGGAAAAACCAAGAAAATAGATATATGTCGTAATTGTAGTTTCCTATGTATTTAAATATTTCACCTAATTCATTATTAGATATCAAGTAAGAAATATTTATAAAAAGTATACTTCCAATTAGTGCTGTAGTTAAGCTATACACATTGTAGAACTGAGCTGATACACCTTTTAAATTAATTAACACAAGTGCTATAAATGCAATAACTACTAAAAGCTTCTTATATTTGAACTTTTCATACTCTTCATAAATTCTATTGAAGTATATTCCTAGATAAATATAGAATAAATAGTGGATTACTCCCCATGCATAAAATAGCGGCATCGGCTTAAAATGTACTATATTTAAAATAGCAGTTATAATTAGCACTACTTTTATAGGTATTTTATTTAACAATGGTGCAACCGCAAAAATAAAAAATAATGTATATATAAACCAAAAATACTGTATAGGCGTACCTGTGTGATATACTGTACCGTTTCCTGCAGGATATAATAGTACATCAACAATCAAATTGTTTAAATCAATAGGTCTTGCTGCATATCTGTTCATATACAATTTAATTGGAATTGCAATTAAGGATATTGCAAAATAAGGTATCATTAGCCTTTTAAATTTACCTTGTATAAACTTGTTGTATTGAGATAAATTTAATATATTATATATTTTATAAGCAAAAAATCCTGATATTATAAAGAATAAAGGCATATGGAAAGAATAAATAAACTTATATATATATGCATAAATAGGATTATTGTTAAACTTATCATCTGGAAAGGAATGTCCTAACACTACCAGAAAAATCCCTATACCTCTAGCTATGTCCATATCCTTGTAATACTTCTTCATTACATTCACTCCTAAACTTCCTATATATTAAAAAAGGGAAACTTATTAATAAGTTAATCCCCAAAACTTAGTATGTGTCACATCTCCTCAGGTAATAAGTAGGCTAAAAATAACCCTATTCCCAGTCCACTAGTAAGCAAAGTAGTTAACAGTGGTCCGTTAAATAATGCCATTATTCCCCCAAAGAGCAGCGAGGATACAAGACATACATTTTTCTTTTCTACATACTTTATCATAAACAATACAAAATAAAGCATTAGTGCAAAAACTATCATTCCTAGAATACCAAAATTCATATAGGCATCCCCATACCAGGTCACATTTAATCTCATCTCTGGCTTTCCATAATAGAGGGCCCCTAGGTAAAGTGAGGGCTCCATCTTGTATACATTACTGAAAAAATGACCTAATATACTATGAGACAGCTTTACTTTAGGATACATCCAAAAGAAATCGTAATACTCCAAAGCTATTAAAGATGGCCATATAAACATTCTTACAATAGTAGGAAGATATAAAGTATAGTAACTAGGATAATGTCCAAGTATTGATGTCAAAACTTTTGAATGAACTAAAGAAAATTGTTTTACCATTGATATAACTCCATCTATAAATGCCAAACCTGTAAATGTTACTATAACCTTTTGTATAAAGCCTCTATTTATCCCTTTCTCTAATATAAGACCAAAGAAAGGTGCTAAAATAAGTGTAACAAATAAACTTTTATATGCAGTAAACATATATAGTATAAGTTCTAAAAATACAGGTATAGGTGCTAACTTATACTTTTTCTTGTATATACAGTAAGTTAATATAAATGGATTAACTACATTTCCCATCCACTGAACAAAGTAGTCAACAAACCTTCCACCAACTTCCCTATAATGTAAACGTACAGCATATACATCCTTAAAAGCTAATTTAATATCCTTAGGTAACCCTAAAGTAATAAATAAATAACCATATGCCACCACTATAAACATAACAATAAATATCCAAAACAGTCTTTTACTAAGACTGAAATTAGGAAAGTTGATACTAAATTTTGATATTAAGTACATACCTAATATACACAACGCTTCGATAGTATATATATATATTAAAACATTCTTATTATCAGCAACACCACTAAATACATAGACAACTAAAATTGGAATAGCACTTAGTAATGTAAACAGAAACCAATACAAATGAGTAATTCCTTCAATTTTATCTGGAATTAAAAAAATACAACCCGCTATTATAAAAATAAGTGCTGGTAATATCTTTACAGCTCTTATGAGTTCTTGTGGATTAATAAAAAAATTAAAAGATAGATAGGGCTTTGATGCTACCAAGTAACCTCCACCCAAAATTGCCACAAACAATATGTAAAACGCCAATGTTACAAATTTATTTTGTTTTTTATCACTACTAAAAATACTTAAGGGTTTCTCCAAATAATTTTTCATACCACTTCTCCAACCTCTCCTAGCTATGCTGCCCTCTATTTGGTTTCAATAGTTGTTGAAAGAATCCAATAAAAGTTCCTGCTCCATAATATACATGTAATAAAAAGAATAAAATAAACATTAACGGCAAATATCTTATTCCTTTTTTAAATCCTATCCTAAGAGATTCTAATAAATCTATAGAAAAGTAGCTACCCAATACAAGCAACTCAAGGATTTTGCTAAAATAAAAGCAATTATACATAACTCCAAACAAAACCATTGATGCAAAAAAAGCTGCCGGTACTAAGTGTCTAATTCTTATGATTTCTCTGTTACTAAGTAAAGAATTACCTATCTCCTTACCATTTTGTAAATTTTGATTTAATACCTTTTTCACGCTAACTCTTGGCTTATAATATGCAATCACATCTTTATTTTGATATATTTTGTATCCAGCCTTGGTAATTCTATTATTCATGTCATTATCTTCGCTTCTTTTAAGCTCTTCGTTATAGAATCCAACTTTATCAAATGTCCATCTCCAAAATGCCCCATTCCATACTGTGTCCACATAGCCCTCATAGTCTTTTTGCCTAAACTTAGCTACTCCTATTCCAAATTTACTTTCATGTAAGAAAACTATGCAGTCTTCTATATAATTGCCTGAAGTAACTAAGTAAGTTGGGCCTCCAACATTGACAACATTTTCATTTTTTAATTTATTTAAAGTTTCAACACATTCTTTTACATAATTTTCATCATAAACAGCATGAGCATCAATTCTTACTATTATATCTCCTTTTGCCATTTTAATCCCTGTATTTAAGCCTGCTGATTGTATTTTTTTCTCATTATCAACTAAAACTATTCTTGTATCATCAATATTATTAATTATATTTCTTGTATTATCATTTGACATACCATCAAATATTAAAATTTCAATAATGTTTTCGTAACTTTGTTTAAGTATAGAACTTAAACAAGTTTCTATATATTTTTCTTCATTATATACCGGTACTATTATAGAAACCGTATTATTATAACCCATATTTATCTCCCTTTTTAAAAGCAAAAACTATCTATCGTATATATTTTTCAGCTTACATTCATTAGATTCCCAAAAGCAATTTCCCTTAAAGTTTCTCATATTTTCTACAATATTTTTCTTTTCGTTCTTATCTTTAACTAACTTATCTATAGCTTCTCCAAGCTCTTTTGTTAAGTTTTTTTCTGTTATTCCGTATCCTAATTTGTTTTTATGTACTTCATATCCAAACTCCGTATCTCTATTAGCAATTATAGGAGTTTCTGTAATAACACTTTCATAGAACTTATTAGGCATAGAAATAGTTGCAGTATTTCCCGGGTAAAAAGCATATGTAACATCTATATTTCTATATAATTCTTCTAATTGTTTTATGTTATAAGCACCTTTTATCTTAACATTTGACAAATCTTTTGAGTACTCGGCTAACTTATCTGAATGTATCCCTCTACCACATATGATAACTTCAACATCTTCCTTATACTTTTGACATATATCTATTAATGCTTTCATTTCATCATAATATCTAACAGAACCGATAAAACCTATTCTTAGTTTGTTACTCTCAGTTTTTTCTATGTTGTTAAATAAATCTTTATATGGCGCATTGTTTACCACAACTACTTCTTTACTTGCTTTCTCATAAAGTTCTGCCATTTTAGGAGTTACTACAATATGTGTGTCCACTGATTTCAACATCTGCTTTTCTCTAATCACAATAAAATTACTAATAAGTTTATTTATAATACCCGGTCTGTCATAAAAATACAAATTAAATAAATCATGCTCATCATAAACTAACTTTAATTTTAATTTTTTATTTATAGCATAACCAATAAATAATCCATCAAAGTCATGACAGTGAATTACATTAAAGTTTTTATCTTTTATATAATTGTAAACATCATCTTTAAAATTTAAAAACTTAAAAGCCTGCTTATAGCCACTACCATACTTAGTATTTCCAAAAAATCTAACTATATTTATTCCCTCTATATTCTCTGTAGGTTTATCTATGTATTCTCCCGCTCTATCCCAACATAAAATAGTTACACTATGCCCTAGTTTAGTTAGAGACTTTGCCTCTTTATATACTCTTGGATCAGGATCAAATCCGTTAGTTAAAATCATTGCTATATTCAAAATTTCCTCACCTCATAAATTCACGTTAAAATTAATTATTGTATATACCTTAGCTAACCTCTGTTAATACCACATCTTATTTAAGCTTCACTCAATAATAGAGTTATATATATCAACGGTTTTTTGTGCATTTCTTCTCCAAGTATATTCACTAAGAACAGTTTTTCTTCCTTCTTCACCAACTCTTCTAGCATCTTCTTTGTTATTTAATATATATTCTATAGTTCTAACTAAATCTTCAATATTGTGTGGTTCTACTAGAAATCCATTTTCTTTATCTATAATAACATCTTCTATTCCTTGACCCTTTACCCCTATTACTGGTACTCCATTATTCATAGCTTCAATATATACTATTCCAAAGCCTTCTTGCCAACTTGGCAAACTAAAAATATTACATTTACCCATAAACTTTATTGCTTCTGAGTGGGGCAATCTACCTAAGAAAATAACATTTTCAGTTATTTCTAAATCATTTACAAGTTTTTTTAGACGCTTTGCCTCTTCTCCGTCACCAACAATATAATACTTTATATTAGGATATTTTTTCACCAATATTGATACAGCTATAATATTTAAATCAATACCTTTAGTTTTTATCAATGAAGATACACTCAATATAACATAATCTTTTTCACTTTTTGTAAGCTCAATATCTTCATACTCTTCAGGGTTAATTCCATTATTTATTACAACAATCTTCTCTCGTATCTTATTCTCTTTAATAACATTTTTAAGCTTAGTGCTTACTGTTATTACGCTATTAGATTTTTCTAATACACGGTATACGTTCTTTCTACATTTATCATTTTTGTTTATAGTGTATTGAAAATCTTGCCCATGTATAGTTACTACAAAAGGACATTTGTACTTATTACTTAATAGCATTGCTGAAAATCCAACAGGAATTGCTGTGTGAGCATGTATTATATCAAATTTAAAATTTTTATGTATTTTACTTATTACTTTTTTTATTCCAAGGTACATAAAAAATCCTGAATGCTCAAGGAAAAATCCCCTAGGAAATTCTATATACCTTGGGTAAAAAACTTCAACACCATCAATTATTGCAGTTTTAGGAATTTCAATATATGATTTTAGTTTTTTACTTATACCTAGAAAGCTAGGAACATAAGGTACAGGACATATAACCTTAACCTTACATCCCTCTTTTATCAACTTCTGAACTTGTTTATGAACAAATATGCCCAAGACTCCATTAGCTGATGATGGATACATATGTGATATAACTAGTATATTTCTCATTAATTTATTCATCCTTTTGCTATTTTTGTGAGTTAACTACTTTTTTCTCTTATAAGTTGGCACTTTTTCTTCAACAAGCTTGAATATGTCTTCTTTATCCATAGAGGCTACATTTTTAAACTGCTCTATAGACTTTTCTACAAATTCTAAATCAATATTATTAGGTTTTTCTACAAATATCTTATCGTGTTCTGTGGATGTCAATGCCACTTCATCCATTAAAAGCTCTTCATATAATTTTTCCCCTGGTCTAAGTCCTGTGTATTCTATTTTTATCTCAACGTCTGGCTTATATCCTGATAATGTTATTAAATCTCTTGCTAAATCCACTATTTTGACAGGTTTGCCCATATCAAGTACAAATATTTCTCCACCCTTAGCTATAGAACCGGCTTGAATAACTAACTGAGCTGCTTCTGGTATAGTCATAAAGAATCTATTTATTTCAGGATGTGTAACTGTAACCGGTCCCCCCTCTGCTATTTGCCTCTTAAATAGGGGAATAACTGATCCATTACTTCCCAAAACATTTCCAAATCTTACTGCCACATATTCTGTAGTACTGACTTTATCAAAGGCTTGAACCATGATTTCACAAAATCTCTTAGTAGCTCCCATTATATTAGTGGGGTTAACAGCCTTATCTGTACTTATTTGAACAAACTTCTTAACCTTATATTCCTGTGCACATTTAAGCACATTATAAGTACCAATTATATTGTTTTTTATTGCTTCTGCTGGATTACCCTCCATTAATGGAACGTGTTTATGGGCAGCTGCATGAAAAACTACATCTGGATTATATGTTTGGAATATTTCCCTTAAACGTTCTAGTTCTCTTATAGAAGCTATTATAACTTCTTTATTTAATTCAGGATGAGTACGATTTAATTCCATTTGCACATCATAGACATTGTTTTCATATATATCTAATATTAATAACTTTGCTGGTTTAAATTTAGATATTTGTCTACACAATTCAGAACCTATGGATCCACCTCCACCTGTTACAAGTATTGTTCTATCTTTTATATATTTATTTATATTTTCACTATTAAGTGTTACTTCTTCTCTTCCAAGTAAATCTTCTATATTTACATCTCTTAACTTTGAAATATTTACTTCACCATCAATTATTTCATATATTCCTGGAAGAGTTTTTAGTTTACACTTTGTATCCCTACATATATTTATAATCTCCCTTTTACTTTCAATGTCAGCAGAAGGAATTGCCAATATTATCTCTTCTACGGCTTTCTCTTCACATACATCAATTATTCTATTTCTTCCACCAATTACTTCTATTCCATTTATCAATCTTCCTTGTTTTGATGCATCATCGTCTATGAGCCCTACTATATCATAATTAAAGCTTTTATGTCTCTTTGTTTCTTTTATCAATAAAGCAGATGCATCTCCAGCTCCAATAATAAGAAGTCTCTTATTTCTATCTATTCTATCTTTGCCTAAGTTATTGTCTTCAACAACTCTCCACATAAATCTCATTCCACCTAGGGCAATCACTGATAAAATCCAAAAAATTATATGAACTGAAAAAGGAAATCTATAGAATCTATTCTCCAAAAACTTGTAATTTATAAAATAACTATATATTATAAATATAATATTAG
>Ga0183101_1000772_pt1 | contig 39087 bp, 38 predicted proteins | sample Biomet3_FD_127790 | JGI IMG/M metagenome (GOLD analysis project Ga0183101, IMG submission 127790) | Microbial communities from bioreactor (seeded with sewage sludge) at LBNL, California, USA - Biofuel metagenome 3 | ecosystem: Engineered > Bioreactor > Anaerobic > Unclassified ... | reverse complement strand
TTAATAAAAGTCGTTTTGACTTTTAACCTCTGTTTAATTTTCAAGGATCATGTCGACTCATCTCGACAGCTTATTTAGTTTATCATGCTTATTTTATCTTGTCAAGAACATTCGAAACATTTTTTATCTTCTGTCGTTCTTAACAGCTTTCACATAATATCATGAACAATTACTTAGTGTCAACAACTTTTTAGTTGCTAACTTATGTTCATTTGTTTATCGCTCATCAAGCGACAAGTGTTATCTTATCACCTTTGTTATTATGTTACTATCCTAGTATACCTCATAAATTCAATTTATATACGTTATATTTAGTTATTCTCTTAATTACTTTATATTTAATATATAGATACACCTAGGTCAGTTTATGACATTCAGTATCTATATTCAGTCTAAATTCATTTACAATCTTTCCTATATTCTAATCTCCTGTGTGAATATTACCTTAGGACATACAAAGAACTGCAACAAGTTTAAGTTACAGTTCTCGAAATAGAGTCCTTTGTACATCAATATAATTTTTCTATTTTCTAATAACATTAATCTTCACTTAGATGATAAGGATATGTTGTAATAACAACATTCTTATTTCTTAGTAAGGTTTCTCTTATAAAGAAGCTTGTGTGATTGTGTAGTATTTCTCCCCACCATTCATGGGATATAAATTCAGGCAAAACAACAGTTATTTTCTCATTTTCTCCTGCGGCATTAGCTATATCACCAATATACTTTAACAGCGGAGTAACTACAGCCCTATATGGAGAATATTTAGCAACAAGCAGTATATCTGTATTTAACTCTTTCCACCTTGTATTTAGTTTTTCTAAAGATTCTTTATTTATAGAAACATTCAATGCTATTACGTGAGGAGTTATACTTCTAGCATACTGTAGTGCATTCAATGCAGCTTTATTTAAACTTGCTATAGGAACTACCATAATATGATAAAATTCTTTATCTAATTGAGCATTCACCAGCTCATCATGAGTAGTTCTCAAATTACTTGCCACTAAGTTGTAATGTCTTCTAATTGATACCATACCAACTACAAGAATAGGTATAAGTATTAAAACAATCCATGCACCTTCAGCGAATTTTTCATAAATTATTATCAGCATTGTAATAATTGATATAACCGCACCGAAGCCATTGATTGCAACACGCTTTCTCCATCCTACTTCCTTGCCATTCTTCCAATGAATTACCATACCTGTCTGTGCTAGAGTAAAGGATAAAAAAACTCCTACCGAATATAGAGGTATTAACCTATGAGTTGTTGCATTAAATATAATTACAAGTATACCTGCCACAACTGATAGAGCTACAATACCCGTAGAAAAACTTAACCTCTTCCCTCTTATGGTAAATTGTCTAGGTGCAAATCCGTCCTTTCCAATCACATACATTAGCATTGGAAATCCAGTAAATGCAGTATTGCATGCCATAATTAATATAATAGCAGTAGTGAATTGTATAATATAAAACATAAAGGTCTTACCGAAAACACCATATGCAATTTGAGCAATCACCGTAGGATACCCTACTGGTATAGCATGGTAAAACCTAGCCAATATGGAGGTTCCCCCAAAAATAAATAATATTAAACTAGATAATAAAATCATAACAACTTTTGCATTTTTTTGGCTTGGTTCCCTAAAGTTTGGAACTGAATTACTAACAGCTTCAAGACCAGTTAAAGCAGAACAACCAGATGAAAAAGCCCTCAATATTAAAAATAAACTCAATTCTCCTGTGACTTTAATTTGCTCATCAACCATAGGAGCAGGGGCACCATATAGTGAAAACTTTATTAAACCATAAATAATCATCAAAATCATACTTACTATAAATAAATATGCAGGTAAACTAAAAATTTTTGCCGATTCACTTATACCTCTTAAATTTAAAATAGTTAATATAACAATAAGCCATATTACTAATGCAATTTTATGATGAGCAATCTGTGGAAATGCGGATATGATTGCAGCGACACCTGCACTGGCACTAACAGCAACAGTAAGTGTGTAATCAATTAGAAGTGCCGCAGCTGCGATTAATCCTGCTCTTACACCTATATTTTCTTTCGCTACTATATATGCTCCTCCACCTTGCGGATATGCCCTAATAATTTGTATATAGGAAACTGTAAGTATAAATAGCAATCCTATTATCATTAAGGAAATCCATCCAAGCCATGTATATGACATCATTCCTATTACTGCTATCAGTACATAAAGAATTTCTTCCGCTGCATAAGCCACAGAAGAGACTGCATCGCTAGCCATAATTGCAAGCCCAAAAGGAATATTATATTTTTCTTGACCATGCTGTTCATTTGATAGTGGTTCACCGATTATTACATCAAGAAATTCTTTTATCATTTTACACCTCCCTCTAAATAAACTATTTGAACGAAATCTATTAATGTATATATTATTGCTTTTTGTGCTAACATTTATTAGTTTTTCTTAAATACCTCAGAATATCCTTTTCACATGGCCCAAATTTAATAAAATATAAATTAACATTGTAATCATCAACATATAAAAAATCACCCTGAAAACAGGGTGATTTTTTATATGTTGTCCATAACTAAAGAGATAGATATAAAATACCTACCTCTTAAAATAAATCTTATTGTTTTTTAGGCGCTAAAATCATAGTCATATTATTACCTTCTAATTTAGCTGCCTTCTCAATTATTCCTACATCACCAATTTTGGCAATAAACACTTCAAACACCTTAGATCCTAAGCTAGTAAAGTTATTTTGTCTTCCTCTAAATCTTATAGATACTTTAACTTTATTATCATTAGATAAGAATTTTATAGCATTATTAGCCTTAATCTGTATATCGTGTTCCTCTATAGTAGGACTTAATCTTACTTCCTTAATTTCTACAATCTTTTGGTTCTTTTTAGCTTCTTTATCCTTCTTAGACTGTTCATAAAGAAATTTATTATAGTCCATTATTTTACACACTGGTGGTTTAGCTCCTGGAGAGATCATTACTAGGTCTAAATCTTGCTCAATTGCAATATTCAAAGCATCCCTAGTGCTCATGATTTTACTTTCTTGGTCTGCAGCCCCAACCAACCTGATTTCTCTTTCTCTAATACCTTCGTTTAGATTAAAATTTTTATTAATAATACAGCACCTCCAAATTTTTAACTTTATAATTTTATATTAAATATATCTTATTATTTAACATATTCTAATATTTCTATTCTCTTAGTAAACTAGAACTGTCAATATAGTATAGATTTAATAGTCTAAATTTAAATATAGTTTACTGTGTTTTCGCACCAAAGAATGGACTTTATAAAATTATTACATAATATTGTAATAACACTTTACGACATTATACTATTATATCATAATATTTGATATTTAGTTATACTAAAAAATGGATAACTTAAAAAATTGTTTCATACCTAATATGTTACAGTTATATTTGGATTTATTCCAGCTAACTGAGCTTCATATTCACACTCCTCATATAGTGCTTCTGCATCACCATATCCATTGAGTATATTTTCAAAGTATAACATAATAACTTTTTTAACATATTCAGCATAATGATATTCTTTTGAATCTTCACCTTCTTGCAAGCATTCAAAGTATAGGTTTTTAAATCTCTTTGCCATTTTGCCCATGTCTTCAGCCTTATCATCATTAAATGCTTTTTCTACTAGTTCTCTAGCCTTACTTAATCTGTTTATCATTATTATAACTCCTTCCTATTACAATAAACCTAGATATTTAAAATAAAATTTCTCATATTAAATTTAGCTATAGCTTCAATTAAACCTTTTTCTATATCCACATTTTCTGCAAAGCTCTTCTACTACTTCTCTCCTTGAAAAGCCATCCACAATTCTATTGGCTCTCTCGCCCTCAATTATTTCAGCAAAATGAGTTTTGTGGATATTACCAAGGTTAATTACTCCCTCTCCATCAAGACAACAAGGCACTACTGTTCCATCCACCAATATAGCTACTTGATTTCTAAGACTATAGCAGAATCCTTTGCTGCTATCTTCATCTTTTTCTAAACCTGGCCATGAAAATTCAAAATCCTGATTTAAATATACTCTATCAGAAATTTTAATTCCCCTACTTGGATCAATCTTTTCTTCTATTTTATAAGGCAAATTAAATTCTTGCTCAATTATTTTGAGCATATGACGATTTCTTTGCTTTTCAATGTTTGTTGTATTATCTTTGTCCAGATTCCATAACCTAAGTGATACCAAAATATTAGTGGCATCAGTATCTTCCTTCACAAAAGAAATAATATTATTAATATATTCATCTTTATTAGTTGTTCCTTCATTTCCATCGAAGCTGTGTAGTGAAAAGTTAATCTGTCTTAACGCAGGTTTCATAAGTAATTTATCTTTAACTTTATTTATGAGAGTTCCATTTGTAGTTATATTCACCTTAAAGCCTTTTTCATAGCTCAAATTCAAAAATTCATCTATTTGCGGATGCAATAGAGGTTCGCCTTTTACATGAAAATATATATAATCCGTATGAGGTTTTATCTGTTCTAGTATCTTATTAAAAGTTTCTAGCTTCATAAATTCAGGCTGTCTCATTGTTTGTGGACAGAAACTACAGGCAAGATTGCATACATTTGTAATCTCAATATAAAACTTTTTAAATTTTTTCATTAGTTTATACTCCAGTTCTATCTGTATTTCTATGTTTTGCACTCGAAATTATCATACATATAAAATGGACAAAGTTCAAGTGATTTCTCTGTTAGAAATTTATTTATACTATTCCCAAGTATCCCAAACGCCCCGTTCATATCCTACTGTTGCTTTTTTTCCATTACGTACTATAGGCGTTTTATAAAGCTTAGGATTATTTAAAAGTATCTCTTCTTTAACACTACTATTAATAATATGTTGAATATTTAACTTTTCATACTCCTTAGATTCTTTATCAATTAAATTTACCAAACCTACTGATGCTTTAACACTTTGTAACTCTCCTTTGCTCATGCCAGTGCTATTTAAATCAATAAGCTGATATTTAATTTTTCTCTCTTTAAAATACCGTTCAGCTTTTTTTGTATCAAAACATTTTTTTACTCCAAAAATTTGAATATTCATTTGATGCTCTTCTCCTTATTATAACTAAATAAAAGTAGAAGATATATTTTACTTGTCTTCTACTTTTTACTTTTATCTATTTATCAATATGAAGTGGAAACTTGAATCAGGTGGGGTTTCAAACCCCATCTGATTCTTAGTTGAACGAATCCAGGGACGTAGCCGCTCTTTACTCCCACTTTGAAGAAAATGGGAGTATTAGAGCGGGTAGTCATCGGATAAAACATATTTCAATATTACAAGCTTATTTATTAATAAGAGGAATATATTCCATCTCCTCTTTTCTTTTTTGCATTCTTGCTTATATAAGATCCTTCTACTACATTTTTATAACCTTTTTTTGAAATAATACCTTTAATATAGTCAAGATGAGGGCATCTGTCATAATGATGATTATCAGTTACCATACAAGATGATAAATGAATTGCAACTTCATCTTTACTAATATTATTTTTGCTTTTTAATTTTCCAGAAAAATGTTCTAACTTTGCTGCAATCCCCTTACCACAACACCCACCACATGTAAAAGAAATGTATCTTGTAGCATCATCATAATTTTTAAAGCTTTCTTCTTTATTGTAAAAAGCATTTGTACAAGCAAAACCGCTACACCTTCTATGTGCAATATCACACTGAATAATAACAACATATTTTGTATTCATATATTCCCCACCCTTTTAGCATTAATATAAAACTATTTAATCATAAGAGTAGAAAAACATCAATAAGTAAAAATTCATCTCCTATAAATGCTCTATCTTTCCATCTGCTTTACTACTAGCTTTACACAATGCTAATGTTGTTATTATATCTAATATACCGATTATTATTTCTTTCATACTAGTACCTTCTAAAGGAATTTTCTCTAAGATCTAATATCCTAGGACACTTATTATTATAAATATCTATTATTACAGTATTATTAGTAACACTTTATAAAATAATAAGCACTTGGAGTTACCCAAGTGCTCTGACAAGTAAATGGTTGGTTTATGGTTGATCTTGATGTTGTTAAGATCGCAATTATTATTATAAACACCTTTTGTTACATTATTGTTACAAAATCGTGTCATTTTTGTGGCAATAATTGTTTGTTTTAAAAATTAAAAAAGAAGGCTATTACTCTTCCTTCTCTTTTACTTTCTTTATTCCATCAATGTTTTTCTCCTCAATCTTAATTAAATTACTAAAGTCAGTTAAAGTTTTACCTTTACCTCTACCATTTTTACGTCCCAAATCAATCACCTCTTCACTATATTATATCACTATCTATTCTCTGTATGTATTTTAGGTATGAAAAAAAGCATCTACAGTCTCCTATATTTTTTAACTGATTTATATTTTTATCCTATGGTTAGTATATGTATAAATGAATTTTTTATGTTTTGGAGATAAAAAATAGGGGCCTATTATCAACTCTCGGTTATCTTAATACACAATAGTAAAACTAATACCAAATTTAACCTAGTATTAAATTACTTCATATACACAAAATAACTTTAAATATATTTTGAGGTGATTTAATTTGAAATTTTTAGGGATTTTTAGTTCATACAATTTCCATCACCATTTAATATTGTTTATGCTTGGTATTACATATTTAATTGCTAAATCAGCGATTCTTTTATGGTTATTCTTTAGAGCCTTAAGTTCTAGACTCAAGCATTAGATTTTAATCATACTTTATCTTTTATTTACTTGTATCTTCATAACTACTTTAGCATACCAACCTCTGTTAGCTAGTCTTTTTTATTGTGCTTAAACACAGCTTGCTGGATATCTATTCCTTCATGATGTAACTTATCCAATACTCCTATATCAGTTTGAATTATATCCAGCGTCTATTCTTTCTAACTATTTCTATTGTAATGTAACTAACCTTTTAAAATAATTTAATAAGCTTGCTGGTTTTTCTTCTCCATAATGATAGTATGAAAGAACATCATCCAACCATATTATTACTACACTTAACAGATACCAGTAAATACAGTTTTCCAAACATATCTGCCCTAAAAAATTAAATTTATCATAAGAATAATCCCATATACTTAAACGTAAATATAGATTGAAGAATACCCCTGAAAGCAATTCTGCTGCAGTAATTAAAGAACCTCCCATAAGTACCTGTTGCCACATTTTTAAATTATAGTATCGTTGTCTATCATTCAAAGAACCTATTAATACAGCACAAAAACCACCTATCGGAAACATCCATAAAGAAGTCCATCCGCATAAACTCAATTTACTTATTCCATTAAAACCTACTAATGCACCACCTGAAGCTCTTGAAAATATCTCTATATTTAAATATATACTTCCAAAAACTAAAAAGTGAATTATTTTATTTTTTAGATATCTACGTGAGTACCTCATGTTATTTTCTCAGCACCCTCTCTCTGGTAGTTGCATTTTGTATCATCTACTGTAATGTGTGACATTTCTTTATTCTGTTAGTTTTGAAGCTTTCTGCATCTGTAGAAAGTTGAATAAATTGTTGTACAGTACAATCATTGTCACCTATAGTTTGCTCACTATTTTTCTATTCTATGATACCTGTAAATTCCAATTAGACCAGTACTTTCAACTATCTTATTTTGAATGCCGTTCATATTAATTTAGTCATCCATTGAAAAATCATAGAAATGGATACAGTTCAAAAAATATTTAAACTAATTTTGGAGAGATATATGTCCCAAGAGATAGAAAGAAATAAAAAAACAAGAGAGCTTCAAACCTTGAAAACTCTCTTGGAATATTTTGTCTTACTATCATCTATTAATATGCATTAATACACATAAGTTTTCAATAACGATTAAAAGCATCCCTAAAGAAATGCTTTAATCGTTATGTCTTAAATATATTAATTATAGTTGCTTGTACATAAACAATGTAAAAACTTGATTCCCTCTTCTAATGTTATACCTGTTTGTAATGATGCTTTCTCTACATTTTTAATAATTTTTTGATATTCCTTTATATTTTCACTTACCTTAGATTCTATTTCTTCTTTATCTTGTATATCCATTATTATTTCTTCCCCCTTTTACTTCATAATTACGTATATATATATATACGTAATATTGCAATAAATATTAAGGGGTAGTATATAATTTTTTTTAAACCAAACTTAATTTATAATTAAATCTTGTCTATTTTTAGATATTAAATAATTATATATATCTGCTGGACGCACAATTAAAAAGCGCCTACAGATTTACTGTAAGACGTTTTTAATTAATAAGTTATATTACATTAGGTAAAGCATTTTTCAATGACTGTTTATCAGTATCATTGATTGAATTACTACTTAAATAAAGAAACTTAGAATTGTTAACAGTAACAGAACAAGAAGCAGACTTATTTCCATCGGCTATAGTTGCTGTAATAATAGCAGTACCAACACTTACTGCTGTTATTACTCCATTATTTACAGTAGCTACATTTGGATTAGACGATGTCCATGTTACAGCTTTATTAGTAGTATTACTTGGAGCTACTGTTGCTGTTAGAGTATCTATTCCTTCTTCATAATATCTATCCATTATTATTTCTTCCCCTCTTACTACATAATTACGTATATATATACGTAATTATGTAAAAATATTAAGGGGTATTAATTATAAATTTAGTTGTATACTGTTCTATTTTACAAATATATCCATAACCGCAGATATGTATACCCATGTTATGCCTAAGGAAAAAACTAATTCTGTAAAAAAATTAAATTCATTATTTAACTAACTTTCTATATCTATCTAAAACTAATGTGGGAAAAGTGTGGGAAAACAAAAAAATATAAGAGCTTCAAACACTTGAAACTCTTATATTTCAATAGATGGTGCCCCCCACACAAACCACCTCTTATCATTAGTTTATGTAAGTTAAGTTAACTTTCTCATACTGATCTATAAGGGAATCTATATCTCCTAAAAGCTTAAATCTACAATATTCATCATCAAATTCTGGTATATCTATATCATAAAATAAAAGAATAAAAATATATAGTTCAAAGCTTTCTGGTGTGTACATCTTTTTAGGATTTTCCATAAATTCGCCAAACTCATCTACAGTATTAGCTATAGTTAGTGCAATAATTATAGCTACTAGATGCTCTTTATCACGAGCAGAATCATATACCTCTTTATACATTTTTAATGAGTCTAGTTCTTTAATCTTATTTTTTATTTTTTCTTTGTAAAGTTTTGTTTTACGACCTATCATTTTTCCATACCCCAAATCTACTAATTGAAAAATTGTAGCTTTATCTAGTTTGTTTTTCATCTCCCATCCTCCTTTTGCTTTCCCTTATATATTCTATTAAATTACATAAAATTCCTTCTTATACAAAAAATAAAACGCCCGCATTCTTAGCAAAGAATACAGGCATTAGTTACTATAATAAAATTCTTAAAGCAAGGGGTAAATATAGTTTATACATTTCTAAAATAACTATACTATAAGTTATATAAAACTATTTATTAATATGAATATATTTTTATAATGTGGTTATAATCTAAGATACCTCGATTAAAATTATTTTATTCAAAGCTCCAACTAAATACATAGAGCTGACAAATAGCCTTAGCTTAGTCTGGGACTATTTGTTTTTGTGCATAAAAATAAAGCCAGCTTTATGCTGACTTAACATTTAAATAATACGTATATATAAGGTTGTCCAATTCTTGACTAAGCTTTACTATGCTATCAGAATACAAACAACTACTTTCTTCTACTAATCTATTTAGCTTTTCCCTTAATGTTTCAATTTCTTTTTCCACAACCTCATCCCCATGTTACAAATTTATACAACATTAATAATTATAGTATAATTGTTTTAACAATTCAACATTTTAAAGTATATTTTAACATATATTTAATGTTTTATATTGGAATAGATGCTATATGATAAACTTATAGTTAAAGCTGGCGGTATATTTCCAGTTATTTTTTATACTTGTATATTTTTTATTATATTGTAAATAATTCTTAATGTTATTGAAACTTTTATCCATTTGTATCTTGCATTACTGAATACATAATAATAGTAGAGAGGATTGAATATATATGAAAATGAAAAATTTAACTTTCTATTTATCAGTAATTGCAAGTGCTGCTGTATCTAGATTAGATTTACTCTCAAAGTACACATACTACATTTTCTTTTACCTCTGATAGCTGCCTTTCTAGTTTTTCAATTCTAACGTCTTTTTCATCCATACATACGCCTCCTGTAAGTGTAAATAAAAAGAGCTTGGACTTATTTATCCAAACTCTAATTTTACTTATTCTGATTAGCTTTGTTTATTTTACTTGCATTATTTATATAACTAGGTATTTTTGTCCACAATTCTCTAGATGGAATTATCTTCTCCATTTTTGTATATGCCTGTTTTATTAAAGGAACATTTATAATATTTGTACTTTGAAGTGACATCAGTATAAACCAACAAATAGCTATGGAAGCTATAATCTTTATTATATTACTCATTACTTTTATTAAGATATAAAAAGCAACAATAGAAATAATTATAAAAAATAATGTATTAGTTGTTATGCGTGGTAAATTTTGGTTAATTATATAATTCATATTTTCCACTTAGTGATCCTCCTTTTTTGTAGGTAATTCTACACAAGTCTGATATATAATTCTACATAAAAAGAGAAATACCTTTGTTTTATATTCAGTTTTTACGATATTTACGTATAAGTTTTCGATTATGACGTAATTGCAGCTAATATTTCTGTTTTTTTTGAATCAGTAAGTTTAGTATATTCAGCTATTATACTCATGTAATGAAAAAAGAAAAAGAAAAGGCTATTGATACTTTAAGTTTACTAAAATAATTTTATGGCGTAAAAGCAAAAAAATATAAGAGCTTCAAACACTTGAAACTCTTATATTTCAATAGATGGTGACCCCTAGGGGAATCGAACCCCTGATTCCACCGTGAGAGGGTGGCGTCTTGACCGCTTGACAAAGGGGCCATGTTACTTTAGTCTTTTCATCTCAGCTTTAACTTAGAATGCTTTGACGTCGACTCCTTTTGTATTATAGCGCTATTTTACGATTATATCAAATAATTTAATCAAATAGCGCCACTTCCATCTATTACAAATTAAAATACTAATCATATTTCAATTACTTATCAATCAATAACTCCATCAGTAAAGAATAATAAAATCTGTCATTAATCAAAAGTTCCTTTTCAATATTCTTATTTATCTTTTTCATCTATAATTGTTTTTTGTTCAATTATGTCTTTTAGTTCTTTTATTTGTTTATTCTTTAAGTTTATTACCTTATCATACTTTTCTTCCATTTCAATCAAGTTTCTATTAAGCAAGTTTATAAAGGAAGCCATTTCATCAGAACTGCCAGCTATACGATTAAATAATAGAAGATTTAACGCTAATATTTCTGGAATTTTGTTATTAGAATATCTTAGTTGGTGATCAATTTCACCATAACCTTCCTCAAATATTGTTCTTACTTGAACTTCTGCTATAACCTTCTGATTTGTTGGAAAAAATTCAATCAAATAATGTACGGAACGATATCCTGATTTTCTAGAGTAAATTTCGATACCTAATTCTTCAAACCTTTGTGTATCGTCTCCTTCTCTAACATTAGCAGTTATCTCTATGACCTTCCAGGTATTCGAAATAAAATTATGTATGTCATCCCAATCCTCTTTAAAGATGTGTATTGCTCTAACCCCAATCAAATCTGTTACTTCTTCTTTATAATTATCAACAGAGAACTGAAATTCTTTACCATATTTTTCTCTTCTACTACCTGTTTTCCTAATAATTTTTTCAATTAATCTTTCAGAATCTTTTACTCTAGACTTTACTGAATGTATTTTTTTGTGCGTTCTAAGGGTATTTGCTATAAAATCAGCTTGACTTTCATAACTACCTTTATATCTATTGAAATCAATATATATGTCATTCAAGACATTCCAATCTATTTGATTTTCTTTAATATCATCTTCAGTAATATTATATTTATTTAAAAAATCTTCTTTTGTAAGATTCATATTTATATTTAGTGAAAAATGGCATCTCAAATGCTAAACCCACTAAATACTCACCTCTTTCCTTTATTTTTGCTATCTCTTCTACTTACATTCTTCCCCCTACTTATAGGCTTTTCCTTACTTTTACCTTGTTTTTCCGTAGGTTTATCTTTAATCTTACCTTGCCTGCCTACAGAATTATCTTTGCCCCTTGTTCCTCTTAATTTACCTTTTCCATTACTGTCCTCTGCCTTATTTTTCTTTCCTCTCGGTTTTATCAAACATTTTGGTCCAAATCCAATAAGGTCTTCTCTACCTGACTGTACTAAAGCTGAATATATCAAATCATATTTCATAGGATTTCTATATTGAAGTAAAGCCCTTTGCATAGCCTTTTCATTTTTAGTTTTTGGAATATATACTTCTTGTCTTGTAAAAGGATCAAAACCAGTATAAAACATTGTTGTTGATAGTGTTCCAGGGGTTGGATAAAAATCTTGCACCTGTTCTGGTTGATAATGAATATCCCTTAGATATTCTGCTAGTTCTATCGCTTCCTTTAATGAACTTCCTGGATGGCTAGACATCAAGTAAGGTATAATATATTGTTTTTTACCTATTTTCTCAGTTATTTTATAAAATTTCTCCATGAACTTATCGTAAGTTTTTCCTGCTGGTTTTCCCATGAATTTTAAAACCTTATGAGAAACGTGCTCTGGTGCTACTTTTAGCTGCCCACTTACATGATGCTTAATAAGTTCTTTTAGAAATGTATCATTTTTATCTGCCATAATGTAATCATATCTTAATCCTGATCGTACAAAAACCTTTTTAACACCAGGTACTTCTCTTAACTTTTCAAGTACTCTTAAATATTCCATGTGATCTACATCTAAATTTTTGCAAGGACTTGGATGTAAGCACTGCTTATTTTTACAAGCACCAACTTTAAGTTGATTCTTACATGCAGGATGTCTAAAATTAGCAGTAGGTCCTCCAACATCATGTATATATCCTTTAAAATCCTCAAAGGTTGTAATCTCTTTTGCTTCTTCTACTATTGACTCTTCACTTCTGCTTTGCACAATTCTTCCTTGGTGGAATGTTATAGCACAAAAAGCACAGCTTCCAAAACATCCTCTTGAACTTACTATACTAAATTTAACCTCTTCTATAGCAGGTATTCCACCTAACTTTTCATAAATAGGATGATAGTTTTTTTGATAAGGCAACGAATAAGCCTTATCTAATTCCTCTCTAGTAAGAGGCATTTCTGGTCTATTTTGTACAACATACTTATTTGTATGCTTCTGAACTATAGTATTTCCTCTAATAGGATCTTGCTCTTCATACTGTATTTTGAAAGCCTCTGAATATTTATTTTTATCTGCACAGACATCTTTATAGGATGGTATTTCTATATAGTCATATACCTCTTCTATATTATCTACAACATAACAGGTTCCTGGTATATGTCTAATATATTGTATATCTAACCCGTTGTTCAAGTTATCTGCAACCTCAACTATTTGTCTTTCACTCATCCCATAAACTAATAAATCTGCTCCACTATCAATTAACATAGATTTTCTTACTTTATCACTCCAATAATCATAATGAGCAAATCTTCTTAAGCTTGCTTCTATTCCCCCAATTATAATAGTGATATCTTTGAATGCTTCTCTTATTCTATTACAATAAACAATTGTGGCTCTATCCGGTCTCAATCCCATTTGTGCTCCCGGTGAATAAAAATCTTTTTCTCTCCTTTTTTTACTCACCGTATAATGATTAACCATAGAATCCATATTACCTGCATTTACTAAGAAACCTAATCTAGGTACCCCTAGTTTTTTAAAATCTTCTGCGTCCTTCCAATTAGGCTGAGGTATTATTCCTACTTTATATCCTGCATTTTCTAAGACTCTTGAGATAATTGCAGTTCCAAAACTATGATGATCTACATATGCATCTCCTGTAACTATAATAAAATCTAACTGTTCCCAACCTCTATCTATCATATCTTGCTTACTAATTGGCAAGTATTTGTTATCCATCATATTATCCACCTTCTTTTATATCGACTTATTAAGGCATCTTCAAAGAAATAACTAGTCAGTATGCTAGTATATTTGACTTGTTATTTCATTTCAGATGCCTAATTAAAATATTAAATTCTAGTTCAAGCTACAATTATAACATTTTTTATAAGATAATTCTTTAAAAAATTTATATCCCAGTTATTGCTAGAATTTTACACTCTATTACTAGTACATTTAATTTAAAAAATGTTATTAGGATAAATATTTTATATTATAAGTAAATAAACTATAAGTTCTGCAAGAAGTTTTCATTAATAAACATTGATATATCATTGAATACCTCATCCTTATCTTCGCTCTTGCATATAATATGATTCGAATTATTATAATACTTAATCATCTTTTGTTCAGATGCTATATTTGAATATATGTAATCAGCACTTCTATGGTGTACAGTATCATCTAATAATCCTTGTGTAATAAACATTGGGCATCTAACTTGTTTAAATAGAGGTTTTGTTTTAGCTAACAATATTTTAAAATTTATCATCGCTGTAAAAGGAATTCTAATGGCTGCTTTTGTATAGTGATTTAGATTTTTAAACTTTCTTGTTTTAAAGTCGCTTAATATATTTAAACCTACTCTTTTCATATCCCAGTGATATATTGGCGTACTAAGAGTTATAAGTCCATCTACATTATGTTTTAAGGCAAGATTTACTGCTATAAGCCCTCCCATTGAAAAACCAATCACAATAACCTTCCTACATTGTGATGAAAGTTTCAGTAAACTCTCCTCAGCTGAACTAATCCAGTCAATATAATTTACTTTAGCCAAATCCGCTCGTTTTCCTGTATGGCCCTTTAATTTAGTACATTGTGTAATAAAACCTTTATTTAATAAATAATTATTTAGAGGCTCTATTTCATCTACATTTCCAGCGAAACCATGTATTATAAGGAAACCAATCTTTTTATTCATATATTAAATAACTCCTATCTTATTGCATTATTAATCTATTTTATGACTGGCTTGTTATATTTTTATATTGAAATTTACAGATATAAGCTACAAAAATAGTAGCCATTGGAAACATATAGCATAATATGGCATAAGGTGCATATGCAACTGTAGATACACCAGTAATTATTAAAATAAATAATGAATTTACATTCCATGGTATTAGCGGAGCAATAATAATTCCTGTATCTGATATGGTCCTAGCCAAAATATTATTTTTAATATCAAGCTCTTTATATTTATTCTTTAGAAGTCCTCCTGGCAATATTACTCCAACAGTTTGATCACAGGCTATTGTCAATATACTACTTACAATACCAGTTTTTAAAATTAATTCTCCCTTTGACCTTGCTTTAGATGTTATTTTGTCTATTATAGGTTTTATAAACCCAGTACCCTGAAGAATACTACTTAAAGCAATGGCTCCCATTATTATTAATAAAACTTCAGTCATAGAAATAACCCCACCACCAATTAATATCTTATTCAGTTCACTTGAATTTGTATTTCCCTTATATCCAGTAAGTATTGCTAAAATAATATTTATAAAACTTAGTTTCTGCAAGCTAAGGGTTATAATTATTCCGCCTATTAAGCTTAAGGATATTGCTTTAATTATTTTCACACCTAAGAATGTTAATATAAAAATGCCTATAGGAAGTAATAATAATAATGGAGAAATAAAGAAACTTTCTTTTATTGCTAGTCCAAAATAATCCAAATTTGAACTATGAGAAGCTAAGCTATATTTTTTTCCGATATAAAAATATATTATTCCAGATAACAAATATGTTGGAAGTAATGTTGTAAACATAGAAATTAACACATTCTTATAGGATGTTCTTGTGGTTAATAATGTAAGATTTAATAATCCAGAGATTGGAGACATCTTATCTGACATAAATGCTCCTGATACAATAGCACCTAAAAGAATATAATCAGGAATTCCAAATATTCTTCCTACGCCTAACAATGCTATCCCAATAGTACTAATTGCTCCAATAGCTGATCCCATAAAAATTGCAAAAACTGTGGTAAGTATAAAAGCTGCAAATAAAAAATTCATTCCCTGCATATATTTAAATCCATAGTATAACATAGAAGGTATAACTCCAGATGATAGCCATACAGGTATTGCCCCTCCAATCAATAATATTAAAATAAATAATTCTTTGCATTCAACAAGTCCATTTTTTATCATAATTACTAGTTCAGTTATAGAAAATCCCTCTTTTACAAATAAAACTGAAGATATCACTATACTAGCAAAAAAGCTGTAAAATAAAGACAACTTAAAAATTATACAACTTCCAATTGATAAAAGTGTAAAAATCGATATAATCCATGTATTCTTTCTCGAAATTTTATTTTTCTTCACCTAATCTCCCCCTAAAATTTATTAAAAAACTCTCATCCCCATAAATATATAAGGATGAGAGCTCAAATTGACTTATATCTTTTATCACTAAATCTGTTACATAGAAATTACCTAATATCTAGTTTATAGAAATTATCAATTTATCTATTCTCTTTTCATTCATTTTTTCAATCTTAAATATCAAATTATCATACTCTATAACACTAACATCATTTTCTTTAGGTATAGTTCCCAAAAGATTAACTACAAACCCGCCTATTGTATCTATATCATCAGAAGGCAAATTAATGTTTAGATTTTCGTTAACTTCACCTATTGGTATCAATCCATTTACCAGATAACTGTTTGAATCAACTTTTTTTATATAGTCTGTACACTCATCATATTCATCAAATATATTTCCCATGATTTCTTCTATTAAATCTTCAATTGTCACAATACCAGAAAAACCGCCATATTCATCGATTAATATAGCCATATGGTTCTTAGTACTCTGTAACTCTCTAAATAGAGCATCTATATTCTTTGTTTCTGGAACAAAATAAGCTGTTCTTAGCATTTTCTTTATATTTATATTACTAACATCACCACTTTTTAATTCCAAGAACAAATCTTTCATATATAAAACACCAACAATATTGTCTATATCAGTTTCATAAACAGGTATTCTTGAATACTGTTCTTCTGATATTCTATTTATCTGTTCTTCAATTGGTGTATTTAATTCCAAAGCAAATACGTTTCTTCTAGGTGTCATTATTTCTTTAGCTAATGTATCATCAAATTTAAATATACCATCTATCATATCTTTTTCAATCTCGTTGATAACTCCATTTTCCTCTCCAACCTTAATCATTGATCTTATTTCTTCCTCTGATACCTTTTCTTCAAGGTTATCTAAATTCAATCCAAACATTTTAACAAGTATGTTTGTTGATGCAGTAAGCATTTTTACAAAAGGAGAAGTAATCTTATAAATAAATAGTATTGGTTTAACTGCGAACATAGCTATTTGTTCAGATTTTTGTAGTGCTACTCTTTTCGGAAATAACTCCCCAAATACCAATGTAATATATGCTAATAATATTGTTATAACAACAACCGCAATCTCATCACTTCCTGGTATATTGAATTTTTCAAGTACAACAGAAAGGTGCTTTGATATATTTGTTGCTGCAGAAGCACTAGCCAAAAATCCCGCCAAAGTAATACCTACCTGTATGGTAGCTAAAAATCTACTAGGTTCATTTAGAAGTTTTAGTAAGTATTTTGCCTTTACGTTGCCTTCTTCAGCAAGAATACCAATTTTATTTTTATTTAGAGATACTATAGCCATTTCTGAAGCTGCAAAAAAAGCATTTACTAAAACTAAAACTAAAATCAATAACAACTCTAGTAAAATGCTACTCGGGCCACTGTCCATTAATAATTCCCCCTTACACAAATAAGAAATATGAAGTGAAACTTGAATCAGATTGGGTTGCAAAACCCATCTGATTCTTAGTTGAACGAATCCAGGGACGTAGTCGCTCTTTATTCCCATTTTGAAAAAATGGAAATATTAGAGCGACTAGTCATCGGGTAGATTAAATTATAACATATATTTGCAAACATGAAAAATGTAACTAACAATCATACTAGACCTATAAGCTCCTAAATTCGCGCCTTTAGCCGATGACATAATATTTATATATATGATTTAAAGTTTTTATTCATAACTCTTCTAAAAACAATACTTCTTGCTAAATAGTTTGTTTTCCTTTGAGATTACTAGTAAGGAACTATTAGGAAATATAAATCTTAAACATTCACCACATTAGATTTTTGCTCTCCCCTAAATCTGAAAAATACTAAATTTACAATAGGTAAAATATACATATATATAATAAATATAATATACTATGTACCATTATAGCAAAGAATGGAATATAATTAAAATATCTAAAGGCTATCTTTAATGTTTATATGCGCATTTTTTTATAACAAATTAATAAAATAGTGCATAATATTTTATTAGTAAAAAATCATATATATTGACAAGAAAGTTAGGTGGTGATAATTAATGAAACCTGTATTTATGTTTATAACAGACTGGTGCCCTTACTGTAAACAAGCACTTTCTTTTATGGAAGACTTAAAAAAGATAAATCCGGAATACGCAAACCTTGAAGTTAAAATAATCGATGAAGAACGTCAACCAGAGATAGCTAAACAATACGATTACTATTATGTGCCTACATACTATGTTGATGGAGTTAAGATACATGAAGGAGTTCCTTCTAAAGATGTTGTTCGCAACGTATTTGAAAAAGCATCCAAGTAAAAAAGAGAGTATCTCTACTCTCTTCTCTTAAATAAATATCAAACTTTAGGTTAAATATTCTCAAATCATATATACGACGTATCTCTTAATATTGAACATCTTTTAAGAATAATCCTTTTGCTTGAGCTATTGGGCCAGCTTCCGATCTTTTCTTTTCATTTAATATTCTCTCTACATCTTTTGGTTTAAGCTTACCTTTACCTACCTCTAAAAGAGTTCCTGTAATTATTCTTACCATATTCAATAAGAAACCATTTCCATTGACCTCTATTTCTATGATGCCATTATTTTCTGTTATATTTATATAATTTATAGTTCTAACAGTTGGTTTAGTATTTGGCTTTAAACTAGTAAAGCTCTGAAAATCATTAGTTCCAATTAAAACCTCTGCTGCATTTTTCATTTCACTTAAATCAAGTTTCTCATCAGTATGATAAGTATATTTTCTATCAAATACATTTCTAAATTTATTGTTATTTATTCTATATACATAAGTTTTTGATATAACATTATATCTTGCGTGGAATCTTTCACCTGTATCCTTCATAGATTTTACTACAATATCATCAGGTAAAAATTCATACAAATAATTTATCATAGTATCTATTGTAAACTCACAATTAGTATGGAAGTTTGCTATATAATTTTCAGCGTGCACACCTGAGTCAGTTCTTCCACAACCTACTACCTGAATCTCTTCTCCTGTCATCTTTGATAAAACATTTTCTATTTTATCTTGCACAGTTAAAACATCAGTTTTTTGTTTTTGCCATCCTTTATATCTACTTCCATCATATTGTATTGATATCTTTAAATTTCTCATATTAGACCGCCTTTAATTTATTTTCTTGTTTATTATTTAATTTTTTCACGAATAGTTCAATTATATCCTTAATATTAAAATAAATCTATGTATATTTTTCATAGGCTTTATTTTAGCTAAAAATCTTTGCAAAAAAACTCTTAATTGAATTCCATATATTATTAAAGAACCCCTGAGCTTCACTACTTGTCAAAGTTCCTTTTAATTGTTTTGTAACATCATTTAATTGGTCTTTTAATTGGTTAAAATCTAAATTTAAACTATTTATCTTTCCCATTAGTGAAGTTATATTTTTAATATCTCCATCACTTAAATTTATATTATAATTATTAGTTACATTTATCACTATTTTTTCTATCTCTTTATCAGTTTTAGGTTTTTCCTTTATAACTTCTTTTTTAACATCATTAATCAAATTAGCTGCTTGATCTTGTCCAATCTTTTCTCCTAATTTACCTGTCACTACTAATTCCTCATTAGCAGCTTTCTTTTTGTTTTCGTCGATTTTTTTTCCGCCATTACTATTTTCAAAACCTTTTAGTATTCCTGTAAGAGCTGCCGTACCTGATACCTTAAAAGGAGCTGCTGCCTTAACATTTGCATTCTTTATACCTGCAGTTATTAGAGCATTTCTTATCATACTTTCGCTAACCCAGTATATATTATTTGTAGATATATTTAATCCACCTTTATCAGTAGGCTCTACATAAGAACAAGATATAGATTTTGTACCTATTTCTTTTTCAGATGCTACACCACCTAAATATTTAACTTCTTCATCTCTGTTAACTTCTAGTACATTAACTTCATTTTTATTAACATTAAAATATTTGAGCATTTCCTCTTTTTGTTGGTCAGTTAAATCTGCTCCTAAGGTAACTACTTTAAAGGCATCTGCATAAACTTTTTTTACAGGTATAGCTGTTATTATAGACATAGTAAATAACATAACCAACAATCTACTTATGATTATTTTAAACTTCATACTTCCACTCTCCTTTATTGTTTAGGTGTAATTCAAAAATGAACTTTTGTGGTTATCCAATTAACATATCATATTCTATTATATACATAAATATAAAAGGTATAAAGAAGGTTACAAATAAATTTTATAATTATGATTAAATTCGGTTTCAAATAAATCACCCATATATTCATAGTGCATATCATTATTATAAGGAGTGATTTGCTATGTATCATGATAAAACAGGATATTATTATAGGGATATGATTGTCGGTGTGAATGAAAAAATACCAGATAAAAATGGAAAGCTAATAACTGCGATAAATTTTGATAATGCAGCTACTACTCCACCATTCAAATCTGTTTTAGCAGAACTAATAGATTTCTCAAAGTACTACTCTTCAATTCATAGAGGAACAGGCTACAAATCTATTCTTTCCTCTAAAGTTTATGAGGATTCCCGAAAAATTATATGTGATTTTGTTCACTGCGATTATCACAAAAACACAGTTATTTATGTGAAAAATGCCACAGAAGCCATAAATAAACTATCCTATACTATTTCATGTATAAATAAAGATTGTGTGATTCTTTCTACCCGAATGGAACACCATTCTAATGACTTACCTTGGAGAAATAAATTTAAGGTTGATTATGTTGATGTAGATGAACTGGGAAAATTAAAAATAGAAGATTTAAAAACCAAATTAGAAAAATATAATGGAAAGGTTAAACTTGTATGTGTTACAGGTGCTTCTAATGTTACTGGATATAAAAATCCAATATATGAAATATCTAAAATTTGTCACAGTTATGGTGCTAAGATATTAGTAGATGGTGCCCAACTTGTGCCTCATTTTCCTATTTATATGAAGTCTTCAAACAAAGATAAATGTATTGATTTTCTTGTATTTTCAGCGCATAAAATGTATGCACCTTTTGGTATAGGAGTTCTTATAGGTCCTAAAGAACTTTTTTTACGTGCAGAGCCTGATTATGTTGGGGGAGGTACTGTAGATATAGTAACTGATGACTCGGTAACTTGGGCAGAACCACCAGATAAAAATGAAGCAGGTACCCCTAACATAATGGGAGTTATAGCATTAACTGCTGCAATTAGAACACTTAAATATTTAGGTATGGAAAATGTAGATGATCATGAAATGAATATCTATAATTACGCTCTGGATAAGTTTAAAAAAATGCCAGGCATTACAATCTACTGTGATACTGATTATAACTGCGATAAAGTTGCTATATTACCATTTAATATAGATGGTATTTATCACGAGATTGCAGCTAAAGCATTATCTGAAATGTCAGGAATTGCAGTAAGAAGTGGATGTTTTTGTGCTCAACCATACGTTAAAAGATTACTAGGAATTCCACAGGAAGAAATGGAGTATTATCAAAAAAATCCAGATGCTAATCGTCCTGGAATGGTTAGACTTAGTTTCAGTTTTTATAATACTTATTCAGAAATAGATGTATTAGTTAAGGCGTTGAAGAAAATTATTAAAAATAAATCCCATTTTCAATGATAAATATGTTTATAACAAATGTATACAGTTTTAGTAAATGAAAATTGTATACATTTGTTATAATTTTTCTATTGCCATATTAAACTTAATCTTCTGTGACATTACTTTACATAAGTAATCACATCAGGAATTGTACTCATATTTTCTGGTCCTTTTTCTGTCATAACAAAACTGTTCTCTATACCAATTGCTCCCTCTGGAAATACAAACTTAGGTTCCATTGCAAAAGTCATTCCTGGTACAATTGGCATTTTAAATCCTTTTGCTAGCACTGGCCATTCGTCTAATTCTAAACCAATACCATGTCCCAAAAACTTAACCTTATCTTCCTTATACCCCATAAAATTATCCTTATAGCCCATCTCTTCTGCCATTTTAAGAGCCATAAAATAGGGTTCCTCTGCGGATATTCCTGGCTTCATGGCCTTTACTACTTCTGACTGAATAAGCACTGCATCTTCAAATGCTTTTAACATTTTCGGATTAAGTTCACCCATACAAAATATTCGGGTTTGATCACCAGAATAACCTTCAATGATACATGTATAATCTATATAAATTACTTCATTTCTTTTTATCTCTTTCCACCCTGCACCCTGAGGATGTGATAGAGAAACTCCTGAACCTCCCACTGGTCCATCAAAAAAACTTGGATAAAAACCACTATCTCCAGTACATACATTTCCATAAAAGAACTCTTGATTAAAAGCTCTAGTTCTACAGCAACCAGAGTAACCTCCTTTACGCATTTCAGCCTCAAATAATGCTGCCAGCTCAATCTCACTCATACCTTCCTTTAAAAAAGAAGGTACTGACAAAAATGCCTCATCAATTACACCAATTGCATTGCGCAAAAGTTTTATCTCATAAGGTGATTTTATAGCCCGAATCTCCTTTATTAAATGAGAAATATCATAAAATTCAGCCTGTGAAAAAATATTCTTATATGTTTTATAAATATTAAATGGGACTACATCTAATTCCATTCCTATTCTATTAGTGTGTGTATATCCAAATGCAGACAATATTTCTGGAATTTGTTTAGGACTTTTAATAGATACAATATTTTTCAAAGATGATTCCTCTAAACCACGCTGCAAACCTCTCTTCACCATAAGAACTGGTTCACCGCTAGCAGGTATATATAGAAATGAATTCTGAACCGTACCAGTAAAATAAAATATATCACTATTCAATAAGACAATTGCTCCATTCAGCTCTTGTTTTATTAATTTTTTCTGAAAACAGCTAATTCTTGTGTAAATTTCTGATTTTGAAGTATAATCCATACTTTATTTTCCTCCTACTTTATTATTTTGTGACCATATTATACCAAACATTTGAGTATAATCCATACCTTATCTTCCTCACAAGATGTAAAAACCAGTACCTATTAGTAAAGTACTGTTTTTTACATTTAATAATGCAATCTTATAAAAGAGTATTATGTGAATTTATCAGTGATTTTACTGTTTTGAACTTCAATTGTTGCCGTTATTTTAGATAAAAAATTATGAGATATAATATTGTACTCCCTAATATTATTAACTTGGAATCTAATTTGGTAAAGTGCAGCATAATAAAGGATAGTACAAACAATATTAAAGTATAAATATCACTAAGCGTATGTCTTCCTGTATTTATTACTACTAATGCCATAATTCCTACAAAAGATGAAAGTAACCCACTTAATATAGAATTTATCCAATTATACTTCTTAATTTTTGTATAAACTCCAATGGTTATCACAACAAAAAGAAAAGATGACGCATATATTGATAGAGTTCCAACAATTGCACCTATTAAGCCCATAACCTTATATCCTATAAAAGTAGCTGTAATAGTTACTGGTCCAGGTGTCATTTGACCCAGTGCTACACCAATCATGAATTGATTTTGGCTTAACCAATGATGTGTGTTAACAACTTCTTGCTGTATTAGTGGAATCATTGTAAAACCATTACCAAATGTTAATGCTCCAATTTTAAAAAATGCTACTGCAATACTTAATAACTCTCTATTAAAAGCAGTTAGAATAAAAAACAATAAAATTGTGATACAAATTATTATGATATTTTTCCACTGTATCTTAGTTTTCTTAAGTACATTTGTACTTTTCATATCATCTGTGCTTTTAGGAATAAAAATTATTCCTAAAAATGCTGAAATAAATAAGATTAAAAAAATGTTATTATATAATACAGAAATTATAAAAGCGGTGACAGATATTATAATTGTTGGAATATTAGAAGTTGTTGTTTTAGCCAAATCCCATGTAGCATTTAATATAAGTGCAGTAACCACTGCTTCAAGTCCTTTAAATAGAACATTTAAAAATACCATATTCTCATACTTAAAATATAGTAATGACAACATTAACATAATAAAAAATGGTGCAAAAATAAAACCTACGAAACTTGCTAATGCACCCAATAATCCCTTTAATTTATAACCTATATAAATAGAGAGAGAAACAAAGGTTGCCCCAGGTAATAGTTGCGCAAGTGCAAGTCCTTGAAAAAGTTCTTTTTCATTAATCCACTTTAACTTTTTTACAATATCTTTTTTTATTTCTGTTATCATGGAAGGGCCAAAGGATGTAAGTCCTATTTTAAAGAATAATAAGAATATTTGCATTGAGTTAATATTCTTGTTAAGTTCTGCATAGTTCTTATCAAGTATACCTAGTGATAGTTTTTTTGTGTTTCCATTGTACTTTTTAATCTGATCTTTACAGCACTTTTTATGTTTAAAGTTTAATTTATTACGTTGGTAGGCACATTTACACATTTCCGTTTTTCTCCTTTTTAAGTAGTACCTAGTAAATATAATTGTATATTAGATATTATTTGAAATCAATATATCGTATCCTTGTTTATAATTACTTTTGTTGATTACTGTTTGTTTTACTTACAGGGATTGGTATTTGAGCAGAACAAATCAACACCTTAACTGAAGAACTATCAAATCTTGTTAAAAAGATTTAGGAAACATTTTGAATCTAAAAATATTAGACATTGACTTATAAAAACATAATTAGTATCATATTCTTATAACACATATATAATTACTATGATTTTTAACCGATTAAATTTTTTACTAAAACTTTAATCGGTTATGTTTTTATAAGGAGAGGTGGATGGGATGACACTATGAAGTCCAACAACCAACACTTATCTTTAAGACATATTAGTGCTAATTAAAAAGAATAAAGTTCCAATTTTCTTATTCCTCGTAATTATTAGTTATTTAATGGAGGTGCTGAAATGTATAACAATACCGTACTTGACCACTTTGCTAATCCACGAAATGTTGGTTCAATACCAGATGCTGATGGTACTGGACAATCAGGGAATCCAGTTGACGGAGACAAGATTAGGATTTATATTAAAGTTTATAATGAAACACTAAGCGACGTTCGATTTAAAACTTTCGGATGTGCTGCTGCTATAGCTGCAAGTAGTATGTTAACAGTACTTGCTACTGGAAAAACCTTAGAGGAAGCTATGAATATAACTAACGACGATGTGGCAGAATCATTGGGAGGTCTTCCCCCTCAAAAACTTGTGTGTTCAAATATAGCTGCTGATGCTCTTCATGATGCCATAAATGATTATCTAAACAAAAATACACAAGATATTGTCAAAAATGAAAAACTCCCACAAAATACACCAGAAAGATTGGTAGACGCAAATCAAGGCTTAGATGATAGTAAACAAATTCAAAGATATTTACGACATATTATTATGCCAAAAATAAGTGGTGCAGGTCAAAAGAAAATAATACAAACTCGTGTATTATTATGCGCGCAGTCAATAGATGTCTGTGATGTATCGTTGAATTATATGGCTGCATCTGGTATTGGACAGATATATTGCTATTTGGAAAGTAAGAATAGATGCGAATCTGTCTTAGCACATGTTCGTGATTTAAATCCGGAGGTAAATATAGAGCTGGTTGAAAATGTTAATCTGCTAAGGAATCAATTTTCAAGTATTGAAAATACAGCAGACTTCAATATACTTATTGGTGATTTAGTTTTTGTGACCAAGATAAGTGACTTGTTTATTCAGCCAGTTTCTTATGAATTCTCTCCAACTTTAATAGCTGTTTCCTATGCTTGGCAAGGTTATGTAAACTTATGCAATCAAACCCAATCAATTAAAGACTTTTTAACTAAGATTTCAGAGAAACCTGTTTTCATCAAAAATATGCCATATTATGAGGATTTTACGCAATTAGGTATGTCTATGTCTAATACTTTCATGGGTTCTCTTGTAGCCGTAGAACTCATAAAAGCACGTCTTAATATAGGAAATATATTAAATGATACGATATATTTTAACCTATTAGAGATGTCATTCATAAATAATCCTTCTATATCAGACTGTAAACTTGAAAACATACAGAATTTCCTTAATAATTGTGCATCTAGTCCTAGTCACTTAAAAGAAGAGATAACCAAAGCAAGGGTATTGATAGTTGGTGCTGGAGGTCTAGGTTCTCCTGCTGCTTTCACTTTAGCCAAGGCAGGCGTTGGAGCCATTGGTTTGATTGATTTTGATACCGTAGACATTAGCAATTTAAATAGGCAAATACTTCACAGTACCTCTGGGATTGGTTTAAAGAAAGTTGAATCCGCAAAACAAACTTTGAAAACGATTAATAAGGATGTTAATATAGAATTGTATGCAACCTCTTTCTCTAAGGAAAATGCAATAGATATTATTGAAAATTATGATATAATAGTCGACGGATTGGATAACCTTCCTACTCGTTACCTATTAAACGATGCTTGCTTTTTTAGTAAAAAGCCTCTTATTGAAGCAGGAGTATTGGCCTTTTATGGACAGATAACAACAATTGTTTCTGGTGATGGACCATGTTATCGATGTATCTTTCCAGAATCAATAGAACCACGTAATGCCCCAAGCTGTTCCGAAACCGGTATTTTAGGTCCAGTTGCAGGATTATCCGGTATACTTCAAGCCGTTGAGGTTTTAAAAATGATCATAGGAATAAATTCAACCTTGAAAGGAGGATTACTTATGTATGATGCCTTGGAGACTGAATTTAACTTGGTAGAGTTTCAAAGAAACAACAGCTGTAACCTATGTGGAGAGCATCCATCCATTTTGGAACTTGGGGAGTATACCTTTGTTTGTAAAGATACAAAAATATAATATATAATAATAATTACAACTAAAAATGCGAGGTAAGGTGATAAAATGCTAAAAACCAAGACTCTTGAAATGGGTGGAATTTATCGAGAGGATTTCGTAAAATACTTTCTTAAAATTGGAGGTAAGATGGAATATCAGGAAACATTTAAAGGACCTTACTGGGAGGTACTGGTAGGTTTGGAAACTTGGAGAATGCTTGGCTCATTAAGAATACATCATGTTTCAATTACATTTAATGTTGAGGAAGATAAGTTTGATGAGTTTCTTGCCGAATTTCGTTTAAATTTCCTCAGAGCTGGTGGCTAGGTTATCTTATATTTTGTACATGAGTATTTAAATTTTAATTTAGTTATGAATAGAAGAGTTGTAAAAGATAAATGCTTAAAATAACGTTTTTAGCAAACTACTTGTATAACTTTTACAAACCTTCTATTCAAGTAGAGTATTTTATTCAAAAGGTTGTTTTTAATTTTGTCAACTTCCGCAAATTGTGGCTATATTTTACGAGCTTAGAGACTTTATATAATACCTAAGTGCCATAACTTAACACTTATGGAACTCATCTCTAAAAGTTAAAGAGAGCATTTCCATTCCCAATATTATACTCCCACAAGAAAAATATGCAAATGATTTAGATTAGATTAATATAAAATTCATTAGATTTTAGAATACCCAAACCAAGACATTGTAAATCACCATCTGTGATTAGGTTAATATAAAGGTCATCAGATTTTAGCATACCTAAACCAAGACAATGTAAATTCCTATCGTCGATTAGATTAATATACGATTCATTAGATTTTAGGATACCTAAACCAAGATTCTGTAAATTATTATCAGTGATTCGATTAATATAAGATTCATCAGATTTTATGATACCTAAACCAAGATTGTGTAAATCACCATCCATGATTAAACTAATATAAAAATCATTAGATTTTACGATACCTAAACCAAGATTCTGTAAATCTAAATTGTTAAACTTCATAATAGAAATGTCCCTCCGTATTTATTAGTATTTATTTGTAATTAATTACAATTCTACATTAACTATTTTAAACCTTATTCTGAACATACTTAAATCCTAGCTTTATTGACATTTCAGCTTTTGTAAGTTCTTTTCCAACATAAGCATCATGGCTCATTTTAGTTATTCATCCATTTTCTAGAATAATCCAATAAATATTCTTTCCATCATCACCTTTAATAATACGAAATAATTAATTAGATTAGTACCATTTGTTACAGGAAATATTAGTGTATTTCCACTATAATTGCCTTCAGATTTCACTTCACGATGGATACCCTTGTCTTAAGCTAACAGTTGGCACTATCACCCCCTGTATCAGACTTTCACCGACAAGTAACCACCCATTCTGGGCGCACCACATAAAGAGGATGTTTCATTTACTTTTGAAACACCCTCTTAGAAATTTCTTTAATTTTATCCAATTGGAACTATATCGTATTCACTAGAAAGAAGATCTATAAAAAGTATCTTTTTTCTTAAAAGTTCTCCTCTTCCTAATAAAAGCTTTATTGCCTCACTGACTTCAATTGATGCTGTTAAGGCCGGCGTAAAGGATGGATTTCCCATCTCTTTTTCAATTCCCTTTGCTTCATTTTTGTCTTTATTATAAATTTTGTTTAAGGTATCATCTCCAGGAAATATTGTAGTAACTTGACCATACCAACCAGCTATGGCTCCATGAATCATTGGTATATCCAGTTTTTTGCAACTATCTTGAAGCATCAGCCTTGTTGGTATACTATCCAATGCATCTACTACAACATGGTGATTCTTTAAAATGTCTAAGGAATTTTCTTCAGTAAGCATCGCTTGTACTGGCTCTACCTTAATTAAAGGATTTACCTTTTCCATTCTGAGCTTTGCCACTAGGGCTTTGCTTAGCCCTAGTGACTCACTGCTAGAAAGTATCTGGCGATTTAGATTAGATTCCTCAAATACATCTCCATCTACTGCAGTAATACTTCCCACTCCAATTCTTCCTAACATTTCAATAACATACCCACCAAGTCCTCCACAGCCTACAACACAGACTTTAAATTCCTTTAATCTGTTATTTTCTTCTTTTGACAGTGTTTTCATATTTCTGCTATAACGTTCCATCTTTAGCCGCCTCCTACTGGAGGAAATAGTGACAATACATCATTATCCTTTAAAATAGTCTCCAACTTACCGTCTCTTCCATTTATAAGAAGTATAGCCACCTCTTTTTCATCTATTTTAAGCATATTAACAATATCTCTTGGAGTTGTATCTTCATTTAAATCTAAAAAATACTTTTTTTCTCTTCCGTCTCTAAATGTTGCAAACAGTCTTACTTCAAGTTTCATGCTGCCCTCCCTAATTTAGATTTTTCCGATATACTCTTCTAATCCAAGATTCTTTAAAGTCTCTTCTGTAGGAATACCATTAGCATCCCATCCTCTTACTGAGTAATATTCAGGAAGAAGTACATCTAATCTATGAACCTCTCCTTTTGATGGTCCTTCTACAACTGGTTCCTCAAGCAATCTCTTTGGAAGAGTATCTTGTGAACTATCTATGCCTGCCTTTAAGTTAAATATTTTTTCTAAAGTCCATATTCTATCTCCAGCTAACATTAAAGAGTTTACGTCATGTAATTCTCCCCCAACTACTGCATTGTACATATCAACATAATCCTGTGCACCAAGACCAAATGTTGTGAAAATACATAATCCAAGGGAATCTATAACTGCTGTTAAATCATGAAATACTCTAGCATATGCTGGTTTTCCTTCTAATGCAAATCTATCAAGTTTTTCTGGATATCCAAGTATTTCAGGACTTATCATATATCCTTTAATATGGCAGCCTCCTCTATTGTTAACGGCATAAGTTATACCATGTCCCTGTGCTCCTCTTGGATCGTATGCTGGAAGCTCTTGTTTTTTAACAGTCATTGAATACTCAGGTGCACCATAGGATTCACAAAGTCTATATGAACCATCTGACATCTTGTCTCCGAATCCTTCTCTAAGTCCCATTTTCTTTACCCATTCAACCATGGACTTAGCATCACCCCATTTAAGTGATAATCCATCTGCAGCTAATTCCTCATCTTTAATGTAACCTCTTTGATAAAGTTCCATAGCAGCTGCAATAGTTGCTCCTGCTGAGATTGTATCTAATCCATATTCATTACATAGCATATTTGCTACATTTGCAGCATTTAAATCATATACATCACAATCAGATCCAAATGACCATAATGTTTCATATTCTGGTCCTCCACATTCAGTTCCATCATCAAGTTTTACCCATCTTCCACATGCAATTGGACATCTATAGCAAGGATTTTTTCTAACCAAGCAATCCTTAGTCATAGTTTCTCCACTAATCTTATCTGCATTAGCTGTATAGGATTCTTGGAAATTCTTTACTGGGTGTATACCATTTTCATTTATGATATTAACTAATACAGCTGTTCCGTATGTTGGAAGTCCGCCTCCTGCTACAGGGTCTTTTCTTAAAATATTTGTCTTCTCAAGTGATACAGCTTTTACTTTATCTTCATCAAATAATTTTACTTTTCCACTACCTTTTACAACTATAGCTTTTAAATTTTTTGAACCCATAACAGCTCCAACGCCACCACGACCTGCTGTTCTGTCAACTTCGTTCATAACTGCTGCCATAAGTGATAAGTTTTCTCCAGCTGGTCCTATACATAAAACCTTAGCCTTTGCATCATTTTCACTTTGAAGCATTTTTGTAGTTGCTTCTGTTAGTTTTCCCCAAACATGAGAAGCATCTTTGAATTCTACTTTATCATCTACTATATTTACATAAACTTCCTTATCTGATTTACCTTCAACGATTATCATATCGTATCCAGCCATTTTTAACTCTACTCCCCATTTTCCACCTGAGTTTGAAATCGCAATAGCTCCTGTTAAAGGTGATTTAGTAACTACCATAAATCTTCCACTTGTTGGAACAGGTGCTCCTGTAAGTGGTCCTGCTGCTATAATAAATTTATTATCAGGTGATAGTGGATCTACTTTTGGATCTACTTCATCAAATAAAGTTTTTACCCCTAATCCTCTTGCTCCTAGAAATTTTTTAGCCTGATCAATTTTTAATTCTTCCACTGCAAAAGTTTTGTTAGTTAAATTAATTCTTAATACTTTACCATTATATCCGTACATAAAAACCCTCCTAAAAATTAAAATTATTAATATTCTGTATATTTCTATATAAAGCATATTTCATGCCAACAATAAGAACCTAGAGTTTTGAGTAAACAATCACAAAAATAAAATCATTGCTCCACTTCGGAACATTTTTTAGTTAATTTATTGTTCCGAAGTGGAGCAATGTACCATCTTAGGACACTCAATATGGTATTTCTCCATCTTTCTATATAATGTGTTTCTTCCAATTCCCATTGCTTTAGCTGCTAAACTTATATTTCCACTAAAGCTTTTAAGTACCTTTATAATATGATTCTTTTCTACATCTTCAAGTTTCATACTTTCAATTTTTATAGGGCTTTCGATAATACCTTTTTTAGCCATTACAGGATCTTTGTATATCTGAAGAATATCTTCTGGAATCTTTTCAGTATTTACTATAAGTTCAACAACATTTTGTAGTTCCCTTATATTTCCTGGCCATTCATATTCTAAAAACTTATTCATAACAATCTTGTTAATTTCAAACTTCTTCTTATTTAGTTTTTTACTTATTCTATTCATATAATAATCCACTAAAAGAGGAATATCGTCTTTTCTATCTCTTAGGGGTGGAAGGCAAATAGGAATTACATTAAGTCTATAAAACAAATCCTTCCTAAAATTGCCTATTCGCATTTCTTCTTTTAAGTCTTTATTTGTAGCTGCTATAATTCTAACATTTACAGGAATCTGTTTGGAGCTTCCAACTCTACTTATAATCCCTTCTTCTATAACTCTTAAAAGTCTTACCTGAGTATCTAAAGGCATTTCCCCTATTTCATCTAAAAAAATGGTTCCGCCATCAGCGATTTCAAATTTACCAGCATTTCCACCTTTTTTGGCTCCAGTGAAAGCTCCATCGTCATATCCAAGTAACTCAGATTCTATAAGATTTGAAGGTATAGCCCCACAATTTACTGCAACAAAAACCATATTTCTTCTACTACTGCAATTGTGTATAGCTTGGGCAAAAACCTCTTTGCCTGTACCACTCTCACCAGTTATTAATATAGTAGATGTGCTATCAGATATTTTTTTAGAATATTCTATTATGCTTGCAAAATTTTCATCTTTCCCTATTATCTTATCAAAAGTATATATAGCATGACCACTGGATAATTTTTCTGCTGACTTTCTATATATTTTTTCATCAAGACTTTTCATAGTATTTCAATTTCGTCTCCTTTTTTAATCCATCCAGCCTTTAGTACTTTAACAAATATGCCTTCTCTTGGCATTACACAATCCCCAACTAACTTTCTTATTTCACATCCTTGATGGCACTCCTTGCCAATTTGAGTAACTTCTAAAAACACTTCTCCAATTTTCATTTTTGTACCAACAGTCAGCTCATAGAGAACTATCCCTTCAGTGGTGAGGTTTTCGGTAAATTTAACTGTACAGAAGCCTTTTATTCCTGATTTCTTCATCTTAGCAATGGTTTCCTGTCCAAGTAAGCTTACCTGTCTATTCCCTTTTCCTGCATGAACATCTCCTACCAAACCATGATTTACTTCAAAATATCCCTTTTCAATAGGACTTTTTGCAACTCTTTTTTTTTCACTTATGTTTACTGCCAAAATACTAGCCATTGTAATCTCTCCTTTCATCAGATTTATCCTATGACTACCCGCTCTAATACTCCCATCTTCTTCCTCTAAATGATGCTCAAAAGGTTTATCAAGCATAAATATTCATCTTCTAAATATATATTATTTTACATATATCTGAATAATCATAACCTCCAAGTTTATCAAGTTCTTTTAAAAATTCGCTACTTTTCATAACCTCAATTAACTCTTTAATTATATCAAGTTCTAAATGCTCTACAGGTACTGCAAAATCATATTCTTCATTACATACTGGAATAAAATCAAGACCCATCATTTCTGCTGCAGAATATACTCCAAGACCACAATCTACATCTCCACTAGCTACTGCTGCCGCTACTGAAAGATGAGTGAATTCCTCTCTTTCATAGCCATTAATTTCTTCTGGTGAAATATCAAGCTTTTTTAAGTAATAATCTAAAAGTAATCTTGTGCCTGCTCCCCTCTGTCTATTTACAAAACGCACATTTTTTCCTGAAATATCTGAAATATTCTTAAGTGATAAGGGATTTCCTTTCTGAACCATAAGTCCTTGAATTCTCTTTACTCCCTTTACTAATGCCATATTCTTACTCTTTAAATATTTATTAATATAGGAAATATTATATTCCCCACTTTCCATATCTAATAGATGAATTGGAGCAATATGTGTTTCTTGATTTTTAAGTGCCATTATTCCTCCCATACTTCCTGTATGAGCTGAAGACAAATAATAATGGTTACTTTTCACATGAAGCATATCTGCTAATATATCTAAGATTGGATCATGGCTACCTATACACACAATAGTATTTTTTATTTCATCCATATCCCTCATAAGATTTATTTGAACTTTACTTCCCGCTTCAATTCCTTCTACATTTTGAGGAACTTCTAATATTCCGTCCGCTCTAACAAGTGACATAGTAGCACCAGCACCTCTTGACAACGGTGTAGCAATAAGCTTGTTTCCCACATATCCAAGCTTCATTCTTACAAATTCTAAGTACTTTAAGGATGACATAACTCTTCTTGATAAGACTGCCTCCACCATTTGTGTTTCCTTAATTTTTAGCCCTTGGTAACTTTCTATTATTCTTTTAAGAACTTTCTCCATTATAAAATAAGCAGAAACAGGATATCCAGGTATACCAAGAACAGGTTTATTGTTAACCACTCCCATAATAGTAGGTTTTCCTGGTTTTATAGCAACACCATGTACATAAACTTTTCCTAAGTCAGCAATTATATCACTTGTAAAATCTTCTCTGCCTGCTGAAGAACCTGCATTGATTATAACAATATCACACTCTAAAGCAGCTCTTTTTAAAGTTTCCTTCAAAACTTCATAGTTGTCTTTTACTATGCCGTACCTTTTTGGTATTCCTCCATATTCAATAACTTGTCCACTAAACACTCTTGAATTAAAATCAATTATGTCTCCAATTTTAAGGTCACTTCCTGGTTCCACCAGTTCAGTACCGGTTGGAATAATACCTACTAAGGGTTTTTTATAGGCTTCAATTGTATTTACTCCTCCAGCTAGCATCGCTCCTATATCTACAGGTCTCACAACATGGCCGGAAGGAATGATAAGTTGATTTTCCACTATATCTTCACCTAATGGACGTATATTTTGCCAAGGGGCTGCACTTTTATATATTTGAATTTTATTTTCATCTATATTAATTATATCTTCTACCATTATTACACAATCGTATTCTCTTGGAACTGGATCTCCTGTATCTACTACTATATAATCTTTTTCTTCTTCTAATAAGATAGGACGTTTTTCAGATGCTCCTATTGTTTTTGAGCTATGAAGAGCAATTCCATCCATAGCAGAGCAATTGTAAAAAGGCGAAGAAATTTTTGAATAAACTGCCTCTGCAATAATCCTACCTAAACTTTCTTCTGTATTTATTACTTCTTTATTAAGGAATACAGAACTTATTTGATTTAAATATTTATTTAGAGCTTCTTTAAATTCATAATTTGATAAATATACTTTCTGTGTCATAATATCACCTCTGAAATCTATAAACATATACCTTTTGATCTTTAAGAATTCCCTCTACATTCTTATCAATCTTCACATAACCCCAAGCCTTTGTAAATCCACTAATAGCAGCAGACTTAGTTAAAACAGGTATAGCTATATATTCTCCCTCTATATTTTCAATAGTAACTGGAAGATATTCTTCTCTTCCTTTAGCTTTATGATAGTTCGTACTAAGTTTGCAGGGAATAGGATATTCTACTTCTTCAAACTTCATCATTCTCTGCAAAAGATATCTAACTAATATTCTGTAAACTACTGCACATGACAGTGGGTGTCCTGGTAATCCAAATATAGGTTTGTTTTTCACTTTTCCTACTATCGTAGGCTTACCTGGTTTTATAGATATTCCATGAAGAAGTATACCCGGTTCTCCAAGTACATCAATAATTTTTGCAGTTTGATCCTTCTTTCCTACTGAACTGCCCCCAGATATAAGAACTATATCACATTCTTGCAGAGCCTTTTTTGCAGTTTCTAGTAGTTTATCATAATCATCCTTTATAACTCCATAGAATATTGGTTCTCCTCCATCTTCAATGACAGAAGAATAAAGAAGATATGAATTTATGTCTCTGATTTGACCAGGTTTTGGATATTCCTCTGGTGATACAATTTCATCTCCTGTGGAGATTATTCCTACCTTTGGCTTACAAACTACTGGTACTTTAATAATTCCTAAACTTGACAGCATACTTATACTATAAGGTTTAAGCAGTGTTCCTGCTTTAAGCACAGTTTCTCCTAATTCCACATCTTCATCTTCGTCCAATACATTTTCTCCAAAGGAAACTGGTTTATTCACAAGTATAGTAGTATCATCCATTTTGTCAGTATACTCTATCATTACTACACTATCCGCTCCCTGAGGAAGCATTCCTCCAGTTGGAATGTACATACATTCTCCTGGAAACTCCAATGCCTTAGAAGGCATTTTCCCCATTGTAACTTCTCCCTTTAAATCCAGCATAGAAGGTATACTTTCACTAGCTCCCTGCACATCTTTCCACTTTACTGCGTACCCGTCTACAATAGATCTTTTAAAGCCTGGAATATTTAATGGTGAAGCAATATCCTCATATAATATTCTGTCGTTACATTCTTTAAGGTCTATTAATTCTTTTTCTAAGATTAGAGAAAAATTAGAGTTAATTGTGTCTTTTACTTCTTCAACTGATGACACTTTATAAAAGTCCATACCTTAACGCCTCCTATCTTGCATCTTCAGACTGATGCCTTTAACAATTGATTCTGTTTTATATCGCCTATATTTAACAAAATTTTTACTTTTTCATTTGAAGGATTGGTAAAAAATTGTATTTCATCTCCATATTCGATAATTTTACCTTTATCCATGTATAGAATATAATCAGCTATTCTCTTTGCCTGATATAAATCATGAGTAACCATTATCACAGTTCTACCATCTAAAGCCATATCCTTTATTAATTTTTCAGCAACTAATGTGCTTTCTAAATCCATGCTGCCAGTTGGCTCATCTAGTAAAGTTATCTTTGTCTCTAGCATAGCTACTCTTAAAAGGGCTGTTTTTGCTTTTTCTCCACCAGACAAAGTTTTTGCATTTTTATCTAATAACTCTTCTATACCAAAATCTTTAATATAGGAATTGTACTTTTCTAAAAGCTCTTCCCACTTTTTTTCTTTAAATAAAAGCCCTTTTATTATATTTTTCTTTACAGATGTATTAAAAATATAAGGTTTTTGAAGCAGCATTGAAATTTGCTCTTTTGCATCATTATAGCTTTTATTATCATAATTTATACTTCCATTATTAAATTTATTTATTCCTGATATGCACTCAAGAAATGTACTTTTCCCGCTTCCATTCAATCCTAAAATTAAATATAACCCTGGTTTTTTAAAGTTAAAGTTATCTATATTTAGTACTACTCTGTCTCCATACTGTTTTATAAGATTCAAAACCTCAATATTCATTAGTTTCACTTCCCTGAAATTTATGCAGAATAATATTTATAATTAATGAAATAGCAAGTAGTATTACCCCTATAGTAATAGCTCCTTCAAAATTTCCTTTTCCTGTTTCTAGAGCTATATAAGTAGTCATTACTCTTGTATGGTCTTTTATATTTCCTCCTACCATCATTACTGCTCCAACTTCTGAAATAGCTCTTCCAAAACCAGTAGCAATTATAGTAAGTAATTGACCTTTCATTTCACCTATTATGGTTAACGCTGCTTTAGTTTGTGAAGCACCCAGCACTTCACAATTCTTTTTAATTTCCCTACCTTGTTTTTCTGTTGAGCTAATGGTAAGACCAGTTATTATAGGAAATACCAATAGTGTCTGTGCTATAATCATAGCAGTTGGAGAAAATAAAAGCTCCAAGCTTCCTAAAATACCCTTTCTTGAAAGTATCAAATATACTAAAAGCCCCATGAGTACTGGAGGAGTACTCATAAGGGTTTCTAATAATCTTACTATCAGCTTTTTCGTTTTAAAATCTCTCAATCCTACTAAAATACCTATAGTTATTCCTGACACTGCTGCTATAACTGTAGATGACATAGATACCATTAGAGACATACCTATAACAGGAAGTATTTCTTTTATAAGCATTAGCATTTTAAAACTTTCTCCTATTTTTTCAATTATTTTTTAGCATTTGGAATAAAGAGTGACTGACCATATTTTTCTTTTCCAAATTCACCTATAGTCTTTTGAATTTTATCAGATAGAATCCAAGCAATAAATTCATCTGCTTCCTTTTCCTTAAGTTTAGTATTCTTACTAGGATTTAATTTTATTACTCCATATTGATTATACAGTTGTTCACTTTTCTCTGTAACAATTTGAAGCTTAAACTTATTTTTCATGGATAAATATGTACCTCTGTCAGTTAATGTATATGCTTTCATTTCATCTGCCATTTGTAATACTGCACCCATTCCTTTACCTGCAGATACATACCAGTCTCCACTAGGTGTAATTCCTGCAGACTTCCACAAGCTTTTTTCCTTGCTGTGGGTACCTGATTCGTCCCCTCTTGAAATAAATTTAGCACCACTATCTTTAATTACCTTTAAAGCCTCTGCAGCATTATTGTAAGCCTTTTCTTTAACTTTAGCAGAATCCTCAGCTGGCCCTACAATAATAAAATCATTATACATTACATCACTTCTTTTAAGACCATAACCATTTTTTATAAACTCTTCTTCCTTTGCCTTATCATGTACCAAAAGACAATCAGCATCTCCATTTTCAGCAAGCTTTAAAGCTGCCCCTGTACCTTTTGCTACCACCTTTACATCTATTCCAGTATCCTTTTTGAATAAAGGAATTAACTCATCCAGAAGTCCTGTATCTTGAGTACTGGTAGTAGTAGCTAATACCATAGTTCTAGCTTCCTGGGATTTAGTTGTAGTTTCCTGTGTTTGGGTAGCTTCCTGGGGTTTGCTTGTACACCCCACTAGAAAAACAAAAATTAGACCTAATAATACTGCAAGTTTTTTTCTCATAAAAAAACTCCTTTCATATTTTTTATGAAGGAGAACACAAATAAGCCTTCTCCTTTTCAAATGGAAGGCAGAATCGTTTTCAACTCTACCCTATTAATCCTAAATCCATAGACTTATCCTTAGGAATTAAGATTCAGAGAGCTAGATATTTTATAAATTTTTTTAATATTATGTCTATAATAGTACACCATTTTCACGGTTTTTGTCAACAACTAAACTACATTAGCTTTTGTTGCATGAAATAACATAATATCAAATATATTACAATTGCTAGGACTGAATGGTGATAAATTAGCCTTG
>Ga0183101_1000240_pt6 | contig 39203 bp, 37 predicted proteins | sample Biomet3_FD_127790 | JGI IMG/M metagenome (GOLD analysis project Ga0183101, IMG submission 127790) | Microbial communities from bioreactor (seeded with sewage sludge) at LBNL, California, USA - Biofuel metagenome 3 | ecosystem: Engineered > Bioreactor > Anaerobic > Unclassified ... | reverse complement strand
CTGCTTTGCCTCAAGAACTTTGGTATTGACATTGATAGTATCTGAGGTCTGGTCATGTCCATCAGCGTCTTCATAGAAAATCTCGCTGCTTATAGAGTATGGCTTTGCAGTTGCAGTCTCATCTACACCCATATCAAAAACAGCAACTGCACTGTCTCCGGGTTTCAGATTTCCAAGGTAAGCCTGGTCATCAGTGGTACTGAATGGATCAGATGCACTAATTCTAACGGTTGCATCTTTTGCAGTTTCTTCTCCTGTGTTTTTATATGTAACGTAAAGCATCCCACCTTTATCGGGGTAAAGGTCACCTGTTACATTTGTAACTTCAAAGTAAGGTTCCTTCTTGACTTCGATGTTTATGGTCTGCGTCTGAGTCTTATTTTCATACCAGAGACCTACTTCCTTATTTGTCACAAGGCCTGTAACGCTGTCAAAATCGTCTCCGCCTACCTGAACATTATTCTGGTATTGATATGAAAGGTCGAGAGTCAGGGGATATATACCTGCAGGAGTATCTTTATTAATCTCAATTGTAAACTGTGTGGGACTTGCACTCTGTTTTCCCTGCTTGAGAGTACCAGCTTCCTGGGAGCCAGACTTAACTTTAATGTTAGGATTATCAGATTTAAGGGTTGCAAGAACGCCTATTGCTGTCGTAGCCTGCGCTTCATACTGCATCTCTGACTGCTGTAGCATCTCATCTGCATAATTTCCAATATCTGCATCCTTTTCAGATTTAAAGCCGGAAATTTCACCCTTATTCATCATATTTAGATTGAGAGTTACAGTATCTCCTCTAGAGTACTGATTATCTCCAACAAGTGTTGCATTAAGGTCAGGCCCTCCGTATACTGAGTAGTAGTTTTCACTAATATCGAAATTATCTGGTACAGCTGCCTGCGCTGGGAAGACTGCCCAGCAAAGGATCAGAAGAGTTGTGACAGTAATAAATAATCCATTTTTATTATTCATTTTCATCACCTGATACATTCTCATCGTTCTGGTTTCTTTTCCGGTGTACGCTTACTATCTGGTAAAGGGCGATAACTATAATCAATAAAATTGCTATTCCTGTTATGCTGAATTTTTGTTCTGTTGCTTTAAGAGGTAAGTCTACTTTCATACTTTCTGAAAATTTAGTATCTCCATCGTCATCAAGATATTTTATTTCACTATTAACTCCATACTTTTTTACAGTAGCATCCGAATCGGCCTTAATTTCAAAACTGGCAGTCTTTTCTTCTCCCGGTCCAATATCCCCTAATCTTACCGTAGCTTTTTCAGTGCTTAGAGGGCTCATCACAATTATCCGGGCAAAAGCGTCTTTTGCTACAGTTTCTCTTGTGTTTTTATAAGTAACCTTAACAACCTTATTTTCACCCTGCACCAGGTTGCCAGAGACGCTGGTTACTTCGAATTTAGGCTCACTTTTTATGGAAATAGGTATTTTGAGAGTTTCTGTTTTCGTTTTGTACTCTCTTGCATAGTCTACATCCGTAATCCCAAGATTTACTGCATCCGCAGTTACAGTTCGGACATTTGACTGGTATTGATAGGTCACTGGCAGAAGAAGTTCATAATTTCCAGCAGGTGCATTACCATCAACTTTTATTGTGTAACTAAGAAGCGCTATATGTCCGGTTTCAAGTTCTTCAAGGTTCTGGAAATTGCCTGTCGACTCTACTTCAATGTACTTCGTTTCTGATTGAAGAGTAGCTTCTATATCCTTTGCTGTCGTACATTCTTCTTCTTCTCCCATCTCTTTTAGTGCAATTGTTTCTTCAATGGAATCGTTTATTCTTTTCTGATTTGCGTTTAACCTCTTAAAACCAGATATAGCTCCGGCATTTGCGATTTTTATCTTCAGATCTGCAGTTTCTCCCCTTTCAAACTCGGGATCTCCTGTAATTGACGCCTGTATTACTGGCGCCCCGTAACACTTGTAGTAATCCACAGTATACCCATGATCTAGAGCAATGAAGTTGTTTTCATCATCATCGTCTTCTCCGAGAGCTGGGAGTGCAGTCACTGATACTATTATTAGAATTAACGCAAACGTAGCAATTTTTTTAATATTTCTTTGCCTTATTTTTGTTATGGGCACTCGTATCATATCTCGGCCCCCTGAATTTGTTTTTTTGTCTCTGTCTGTTTTTCTGCTACCTTAGCTCCTTTTCTTTTATCGCGCCAGGTATCAAAAGTAACCATAAGCGGGGGAAAGACTACAAAGGTTGCCAAGAGAGCCAGCAAGACATCGATAACCGTAACTGTACCAAAGTCAGTTATTATGGGGAAAGGAGAAGCCAGCAGAGCCATAAACCCGAATACCGTCGTGGCTCCTGAAGCAACAATTGCACTTCCTATTTTAGAACTGATCAGCTGGATAGCCTCTAAAGGACTTGCCCCTTTATCCTTTTCTTCAAAGTAACGTTCCATCATGAGGATAGCATATTCTGACCCTACTCCCAGTATCAGAGCTCCCAGGGTTGCTGTGAGGGGAGTATAGCTGATATTAAGAAGGCTCATAACTCCGCCTGACCAGCCAATAACTATTAACATTGGGATTACAGGAACCAGGGCTTTCACCCAATCTTTGTATACAATAAGAAGCCCTGCGAGCACGAGAATCAGACCAAGGAAAGTCATTGCTATTCTTCCGCTGGTAAGAGCAGAGATAACCTCTATATACACAACCGAGTTTCCGGTAATTGTGACAGCGGTACCTGGTGGAGCCGGCATCCACTGCATATCCTGCTTGACAATATTCCTGAGTTCCTCAATACCTGTTACCTTTATGTCCGCAACCGCATTTCCTATGTTGAAGTTCAGGAGAAGCATATTATTCCCGTATACATAGCGGTCTTTCTGTGTCTCAGGAATTTCGGAGTAAATATTCTCTATTTCCTGGCTGGTATCGGGAATTACTCCGCCATTATACTCCTTTACGAGATCTACAATGCTCGAAGCACTGTAAATGTGGCTATTGGAATCTATTTCATGTTCGGAAAACCGGTCAATCCACTTAAGGACATCTGGATCAGCTACATCCTTAACCTTGATGATAAGGTTTAATTCATCGCTGTCGCCCATGATATCTCCCATATGGTGAAGATCCACGAGTGCAGGCATGTCCTGAGGCACAAAGGTTTCAACGTCAGTCTGAATAGGCACGGACCTGTCGAGGTAAAGTCCGCCAACGCAGAGCAAGAGTGCAACTCCCAGTACGACAACGTCATATTTGATAGTTAGGTTTGTAGTTTTCTGGAGGACCCTCCCTATCAAGCGATCACTTTCGTTTCCATCCTCAGACTTTTTCTTCTTTTCCGGATTTGCAGGTTTTATCTTACTTACTATCTTCCTCAGGGGGTTTTTATCCGAATATTTGTCAAATAAAGAAATTGTTATAACCCCTACGAAGATAGCAGAGAAGTAACACATTAAAATGCCTATCATGAGCAATTTACCGAAATCTCGGATCATTGGTACCGTAGATGTAAAAAGGGAGAAAAATCCAAGGGCTGTCATTACCAGAGCTGTGAGGACTGCAGGCCCTGTATGCTTTACGGTTTCTATAACTGCTGTTGTTTTGTTCCCTTTTTCCTGAAGTTCCTCCTCAAGTCGGTTGTGGAACTGAATAGCATAGTCAATTCCTAAACCTATAAGGATAGGGAATGCAGCCATGGAAACCATGGACATGGGAATTCCTATATAACCCATAGCTCCGAAGGTATAAACAATACCAAGAAGAACTATCGGCAGAGGAAGAAGACACCAGCGAACATGTCTGAACACAAGAAGCAGTACAATAACCATGAAAACCGCTGAAAGTCCTAGAAGCACTCCCATACTGGAATTCATCTCATCGTTCATGGAAACTCTGAATGCTGGATCGCCAGTAACAATAATGTTGTAGGAAGGTGGAAAATCCGCCAGCGAAACAGCTTCTTTAGTGGAAGCAAGGATATCTTCCTGATTTTTTTCGCTAGCTGAACCGGCCATGACTACCGAAATTACCATATGAGTATTGTCAGGAATAAGCTGACCGAAAATATCAGGGTTTCCATCTACAATGGTTTTTATTTCTTCATCGGTATCAGGGATTTCAGATTTCCCTGTCATTTTATAATTGATCTTTTTGATCAGTGAAGCGGGGCTTGTAGTTTCAATTACCCCATTGGTTGCCTGGACCTGATGTTCTAACCTGTCTACAGATTTCATCACGTCAGCAGTTTCTACATCATTGCCCTCTACCATTACCACAACAGATTGCGTCTGGAAAATTTTTTGATAAAGGTGATCATAATCCTGGTAGAGAGGAGAGTCTTTTCCGACAAAGGTTTCTGTTCCTGATTCCATCTCAATGAGCTGCGCTCCCTGCGCTGCTATAAATATACACAGTAAGGCTATCAGGAGTACGGAAAAACGGTTATTCTGAATGAAAAATCCCAGTTTTTCAAAAATATTTTTAATAGTAGATTCCCCTCATATATTTTTAATATGAAATACAATTTAAGGAACTTGGTGCACGTCTTAAATTTGCCTTTTTTCTCTGGGCTGAAGGCTCATTATCTGGCTCATTATCTAATACTTGTGTACATTTTAATAATACTTGCCTTTTTTTCTCTGGAATGAAGGTGCATTATTTAAGCATTACATATATTTAAACAAAGCTTGCCTTTTTTTATTTCTTAGCTGAAAACATATTATCAAATATTAATATAAATATTAATAATTATATTATTTTGCTAAAATTACACTATTTTGCGGCAAATCTCCTGTGACTTAGATCTTTTGACGTATACAGACAGAAAAGATTTAAATCTATTGTTACATTAGGGGTAACAGATGGTATTACAAACTAATCCTCAGTTAATTCGTAACCTTGAAAATCTAGGGCTAACCGAAAATGAAGCAAAAGCATATGTTGGGCTCGTTAGTTTGAGAGAAGCTACAGCCCGCGAGATTCACGAACTTACAAATGTGCCAAGAGCCAAAATATATGAAATTCTTAAAGTACTTGCGAAAAAAGGCTATCTGGAAGTGAGACAGGGATCTCCAACATATTTCCGAGCAGTTGATCCTAAGAAGGTAATTGGAGAAATAAAAAACGAGTTCTTAAACTGTGCAATTGAGACACTTGGCCAGCTCAATGAATTGAGTTATGAACTTCCAAAAACTTCTCCTGTATGGTACATCCAGAGTGATTGGGGAATAAAGAACCGGATACGTGAAATCATGGCCGGAGTAAGAGAAGAATTAATTATTTTTTCGTCCAGCCCTGAGTTCCTCAAGGAATTTAAGCAGGAAATAAAAAAACTAGAAAAAACTTGTAATCTAACTCTTATCGTTGATGAACTGGATAGGTTCAGGTCGCTTCCATTTGAGTTCAAAGAAACTAATAAAGAGTTTGCGGATTTCATGAATAACATTGTAATTGACGGCATCCAGTATAAAGAAGAATTTTTTATGATTGCTGATGGAAAGGAATCAATAGGGGTTCACAGCGCAGGAAACAAAAGAGAAGCAGTGATAATCAAATTGCCGATTGTCTCCTATATGCAGAAAATGATCTATGAGAGGGTGCTTGAACCAGATTTTATCAAATAAGACAGATAACCAGCATATCAGTAAAAATTCCCTAATTTTCTCAAAACCTCTTAATGCTTCTGTGAGTAATAATATTAAGCAGGAGTTTGCTAGCTTTTTAAAGGTTATTTTTCTCTTTGAAAATAGAATAAACTCTTTTGGGCACCATTAATATAATCAAAAAACAATTCTTCTATAAATATAGTCGTGAAATAATCTTTCTCTAAGATTTCTCATTAAACTCAGTTACGGAAGTCCACAGGTGTATGAAATGAACAGAGTAACGATTGGAAATGTTACAATTCAGTGGTTGGGTCACTCTGGCTTTTTACTTGAGGGGGATGAAAAGAAGATTTATATCGACCCCTACGACCTCAGCGAAGAGCCAGCTTTTGAAGATAAAGCTGATATCCTGTTAATTACTCATGAGCACTTTGACCACTGCAGCCCTGATGATATCCGAAAGGTCCGGCGGTCGGACTCAACCACCCTGATCCCTGAAAATTTATCCCTGCAATTCAAGGGGGACGCAAGGCGGGTTGCTGAGGGAGATGTACTGGCCGACGGGCTTGAAATAAAGGGAACCAGAATTGAAGTAGTTCCGGCTTATAATCTCGATAAACCCTATCATCCCCATGGCTTGGGAGTGGGATATATAGTAGAACTTGGAGGAATCCGGATCTATCATGCCGGAGACTGCGATTTTATCCCTGAGATGAAAAATATCAGGGTCGATGTCGCCCTTTTGCCTATAGGGGGCACGTACACAATGGATGAAGAGGAAGCAGCAAGTGCAGCCGCAGCAATTTCCCCAAAAAATGTAATTCCGATGCACTACGGGAAACCAGACATAACAGATGGAGATCCCGAAAAGTTTAAAGCTCTTGTACACGGCAAGAACCCAAATATCAATGTGATTATTCTTGATTCCTGATTTTGATATTTAAGAAGCTTAAATATCAAGATCTGAGACGAAAATGCAGGATCAATCTACCCATGTCCAGAATAGCAAGAAAACAGCAGAAAAACCTGATTCAGGGAATCGCAATCCAGCGAATGTGGCGACTTTTTGAGCTTGCAAAAAGCGAGCATGCAGAACATCCTGACCGCAGCGAGCGTTACGTGCAGCTTATCAGGAACATCTCTATGAGAAACCGTATGAGTATTCCAAGAGAAATAAAAAGCAGAATTTGCAAACACTGCTATGCTTTTCTCGTGCCCGGAAAAAATGCCCGTTACAGGCTGAAAGAAGGATACATCGTTGTTTCTTGCCAGCGCTGCGGAAAAGAGATGAGGTATCCGTATAAAAAATTAAAATAAAGACTAGCTGAGCTTATTAAAGCTTACAAAAGCCCAGACAAAAGGATTCTCAGGTATCTGGGGCTTTTTGGACATCTCAGGATTTCTCAAAATCCTTTTTTCTCTGTTAACGTTTCTCTGTTAACGTTTCTTGATTAACGTTTCTTGATTAACGTTTCTTGATTAACGTTTCTTGATTAACGTTTCTTGATTAACGTTTCTTGATTAACGTTTCTCTACTAATGTTCTCTATTAAGAAGCAATTAAAATTTAAGCTTTAGCAGAGCTCTCCGGCCCTCGCATCTTTTTTATGGTTAAAGCTATCTGTTTTGCAATAACGGTTTTCGGACCATTATCATCCACGAGCACTCTCCCGCTTACTTCCCACCAGGACTTGGGATATGCTTTATGAGGCTCTACTTCGGGATTCAGGCCAAGTTGTCGGGCTGCTTCTTTTATCTCATTAAGCTGCGGTTCCTTTATAGCATTTTTCCGGGAAATTATTCTGCCGCTGCTCCTTGATTTTGTCTGGTCGAGATATACAGGCCAGATTACAAGTTTTCCCCTATCTCTCATCATCATGGTTATCTTTGTCCTAAATTGCTTTCATGAAATTTAAAACTGCCCCGGAGACCTCTACAGACCAGGACTTTTTCCTGTTTATGAGAAATTTTATTATATTGAAACTATAACCTGTAATTATTTATCTTTCCCGGACAAGTTCTGCACGGTGTTAATATGATTCCGTCGTTTACAATTGATGAAAAGGTAAGAGCTTATATAAGAAAGAGCGGTCAGGATTTCAGGCTCTGCACCTCCCCTAAGGGCCCTGTGCTTCTTCCAATCGGTACAGCCGAGCCCAAGCCATCAGATCTGAAAATCCTGATTGGCAGCAATGTTCTTTATATTTCCAAGCTTCAGGCAAAGTACATAAAGAAAGTTGAGTGGGCTATGGTGGAAAGGTTCCTGAATCAACAAAGTTAATTATAGATAGATGCAAAATTTCGGAACTTGAAACTTAGCAATATATTTATGTAGAAAAGTCAGAACAAATTGCTAGGCTCAGTTCCATTTCAAGCTCTAATGACTGTTAGCATAAGACTATGCATATTTGACACATTCCAGTTGAGCGAGTGACTTGTAGTCACCAGGTCGCGTGACCATAAGGCCAAAGCAATGATAATTGCACCTGAGAATCATGCACAGGGCTTCTAAATTTTTGTTCAAAGCACCATAAATATGTTATAATGGACCTACTCAAGAGTTACAATTCATTTAAAGATAATTTAGTATCGTTTTATAGTCCATTATTCATAAGGTTGCCTTAGCATTTAAAGATTCGAATGTAAGGCTGAAAACCTAAAACTACTACCTTCATGAGCAAACATCGTTTTAAGACGTTTTAAAGCGATTTCTAAGTTAGTTTTGTTACCCTGGACTGTTCTAAAGACTCAATGGTGAGGCTGAGAATAGGCTAAATTTTTTGTTACTGGTTTTATCTTCCCCAATCCTCAACTCTACTTCTGTACTTGTTAGTAGAGAAATAACTCACACAAGTTTCCAAAATATTGGGATATTAACATAAATTTAGAAACATTTATCGGTACAAATCACATTCAAAGAAAATACTGATTTTAGCATCCCAATCACGAAGATGAAGAAGATATTAATCTCAAAGGGTAAAGATCTATGAATAGTAACCAAACTCCGGAGCAGAAAGCCAGAAATGATATAGATAGAAAATTAAGTGCTTCTGGCTGGATAGTGCAAGAAAAGAGCAAAATCGACTGGACTGCTTCCATAGGGATTGCTGTTAAGGAATATTTGACTGATGTGGGCCCTGCTGATTATGTACTATTCGTGGATAAAAAGCCCGTTGGGGTTATTGAAGCAAAAAAGGATGAAGAAGGTCACCGGTTAACCGTCGTTGAGGAACAATCATCCGGGTATGCTACAAGCAAGCTAAAATACCTTAACAACGACCCATTGCCTTTTGTGTACGAGAGCACCGGGGAACTTACACGCTTTACAGACTTTCGCGACCCAAAACCAAGGTCCAGACCTGTTTTTTCATTTTACAGACCTGAATCTTTTGAGGAATATATTAAAAAGAAACCTTTGAGGGAAAGGGTGCTGGATATTCCTGAATTGAGGACAACCGGCCTTCGAGAATGCCAGATTATAGCGATTTCAAATCTTGAAAAGTCCTTTAAGGACAACCGCCCAAGAGCTCTTATCCAGATGGCGACAGGTTCGGGAAAAACCTATACTGCCATAACTTTCATCTATCGATTGCTGAAATTTGCGGATGCAAAAAAGGTTCTGTTTCTTGTTGATACCAGGAACCTTGGTGAACAGGCAGAACAGGAATTCAAAAATTATACTCCCAATGATGATAACCGCAAATTTACCGAACTCTACAATGTACAGCGTTTACGTTCCAGTTATATCACATCAGATAGCCAGGTGTGTATTTCCACAATCCAGCGGCTTTACTCTATCCTGAAGGGCGAAGAGCTGGATGAGATCAACGAAGAAGAAAACCCTGCTGAGAGAGGCTGGCAGCCAAAGGAACCGCTTCCTGTAGTTTATAATGAGAAAGTTCCCATTGAAGAGTTTGATTTTGTAGTTGTAGATGAGTGCCACCGTTCTATATACAACCTGTGGCAACAGGTTCTGGATTACTTTGATGCTTTTTTGATAGGTCTGACAGCCACACCGGACAAGCGCACTTTTGCTTTTTTCAATGAGAACGTAGTAAGTGAGTACAGTCATGAAGACGCAGTGGCAGATGGCGTGAATGTTGGTTACGATGTGTACACTATCGAGACTGAAATTACCAAAAACGGGTCAAAAATAAATGCGCAGGAGTTTGTGGACAAACGAGAGAAGCTTACCCGTAAAAAACGCTGGGAACAGCTGGATGAAGATTTCACCTATACTTCCAAAAACTTAGACAGAGATGTGGTTAACCTCAACCAGATACGGCGTGTGATAAGGACATTTAAGGAAAAGTTACCCGAGATCTTTCCCGGTAGAAAGGAAGTTCCTAAAACCCTGATTTTTGCCAAGAACGACAGCCATGCCGATGATATTATCAATATAGTGCGAGAAGAATTCGGAGAAGGCAATGCCTTTTGCAAGAAAATCACGTACAAAGCTGAAGAAGATCCCAAATCAATATTATCAGATTTTCGCAATGGTCCCCGTCTCAGAATAGCGGTTACAGTAGACATGATTGCTACGGGTACGGATGTCAAGCCGCTGGAATGCCTGATCTTTATGAGGGATGTAAAGAGCCGTAATTATTTTGAGCAAATGAAAGGACGAGGTACACGAACTCTGGGCTATGATGACTTGGTAAGGGTAACAGGATCTGCGGTCTCGGCCAAGACTCATTTTGTAATTGTGGACGCGGTGGGCGTTACAAAGACCATGAAAACCGACAGCCGGCCTTTGGAACGCCAGAAAAGCACATCTCTGAAAGACCTGCTGGCAGCAGTTACCTTTGGGGCTCAAGGTGAAGACCTTTATGTTTCTCTTGCTAATCGGCTTGCAAGACTGGACAGGCAGATAAACGAAGCTGAAAGAGCTACTTTTGCGGAGAAAGCGAACGGAAATACGATCAACCAGACTGTTAAGGACCTGCTCAATGCATACAATCCTGACATCATTGAGCTCAAAGCTTCTGAGATTAAACAACTCCAGCCGGAGATTTTAGAGGCTGATGCAAGGAAAAAAGCGCAGGAGAAACTGATTGATATTGCCAGATCTATTTTTTCCGGTGAGCTGAACGAGTACATTGAAAATGTCCGAAGAGTCCATGAGCAGATTATTGATACCGTGAACACCGACACAGTTCTCAGAGCCGAATGGGACAAAGATGCTGTGGTAAGGGCAGATGAACTGGTCAATGATTTTAAGGCATATATGGAAGCTAATAAAGACGAGCTTACAGCTCTTAGAATTTTCTACAACCAGCCCTACAGGCGCAGGGAAGTTACCTATGCGATGTTAAAAGAAGTGATGGAGAAACTGAAGCTGGAAAAGCCCCAATTCGCTCCTTTGAGGGTCTGGCAGGCTTACGAGCAGCTGGAAAAGGTGAATGGGAATTCCCCGAAAAAACAATTGACTGCTCTGGTTTCTCTTATCCGCAGGATAACCGAGATCGACCCTGTGCTTACGGCTTACGACCAGACCGTGAACCGGAATTTTCAGGACTGGGTATTCAAAAAGCAGGCAGGAACCCTGAAATTTAATGAAGACCAGATGAACTGGCTCCGTATGATTAAGGATTATGTTGCAACCAGCTTCCGCCTGGAAATCGACGACCTCGACTATACTCCATTTGATGCCTTTGGCGGGCGCGGCAGAATGTACCAGCTTTTCGGGGACGAGATGAATCTGGTTATCAGTGAATTGAATGAGGCTCTGGCGACTTGAAATAAGTAATTAATAACTAATTAATAAAAATTAATAAGCGACTAATAAGCGACTAAAAGTAATTAATAAGAACTAATAAGCGACTAATAGTGATAATAAATGACTCATTATTCAGGTATTCTTTTTAAAAGCCTGGAAATAGCTTATATGTTCTATTTCTGTACTCTTCATATTCTGAACCAAAAGCTTCTTGCAATGCCTCTTCTTCAACACGTATGCGGTACTGATATGCGATTAAGCTTAAAAGGAATGCAACAAGCGCTCCAAACCAGGTTCCAATCGCTAGAGTAATCCCTATCAGGGACAGCATACCTCCAGTATAGGATGGGTGTCGAATATATCTGTACGGTCCATTTGTTACGAGCTTTGCTTTTTCACGAACCTGTACCTGTCCAGTAAAATACTTTCCAAGAATCCAGATTGACCATTCGCGGAGTATAATACCGACCGCAATCAAAACAAGTCCTGCATATTGGAAACTTCCGCCGAATATTCCTATTCCAGAACCACGTGACGTAAAAGCAATAAAGAGTACTGACCAGGCCATTGCCATAATGATCCAACAAGAACCCTTATCCTTATTTGTCGTCTGAGAATTCTTCCTGCTAAAAAGAAAGTTTATAATTTCACTTAAAATCCACACACAAAAGAGAATCATGAAAGATGAAACTGCAAATTGGGAAGGAAACCAATCATCAGGAAAAACTGAGCGGTGTTGCAATTGAAAAATGGCAAATAATATCAAAACAATAGCCATTGACGTGATCGGAGCATCCTCGAAAATATGACTACCCAGTGTCTTTTTCATAATAATTCTTCCTGAATTACTAAAAGGATTAGTAAATTATTTTGAAACTGAAACAATCAGATTAATTTTTTATTCAGAACTTACATTACAAATTTAATAAAATTTATTATGCATAAATAAAAGGATTTCGAGTCGAATGGGCGGAAAGTGGGGAGAAAAGTTTGAATATAGAATTGAATGAGGCACTGGCGACGTGAAGATAATGGAAGAGATGAATATTTTAGGTGAAAGGTTCGGAGAAAACTGTGGGGAAATAGTTGTCAGGATGGCCATTCAGCTCTTCAGTTCTAACTTACATGTAATCGAGTCCGATATTTATGGAGTATATGACTGGTGATTCACAAGGCAGAATTGGCAAAAAGTGAATCTGTTAAATTACTCAGAGTAATATAACCGCTAGTATTTTATACCATTAATTACATAGTATATATTGTTCACAAGGTAGTAAGCTGTAAAATGGAGCAAATTAAGGACAGATTGAAACCTGACCCGTAATAAACTTCATTGACGCGTAAGCTTCAAGATGGAGCAAATTCAGGACGGCTTGAATACCGATCCAGAAATCTACTTCGTTGGGGCGTAAACTGCGAGATGGAGCAAATTAAGGACAGATTGAAACCTGATCCCGTAATAAACTTCATTGACGTGTAAACTGCGAGATGGAGCACATTCAGGACAGATTAAAACCTGATCCCGTAACAAACTTCATTGACGCGTAAGCTATCAGATGAAGCAAATTCAGGACGGCTTAAAACCCGATCCAGAAATCTACTTCATTGATGCATGTCAAACCTTGTGAATCCCTTACTAACTCTTTTAATCAACGCTAAAGCGTATAGATATCGTTTTCTCTTCTTTTACTGCTTTTCTCAGCTTTTCATTCCTGATGTTTAACAAGCAACATTATGATACTGTTTTGAAACAAAGTGAACAGAATACTGGTCACTGATATACTGACTTATTTTATAGAGTGCCATTATTTTCTTCAACGCATCCATAAAAAATAATGCAGTATAAAATCCTTATATTAAACGAAATGGTAACCTCCGTCACTATATCTTACCAGAATTGCATTCAGGTCATCGTCCAGTATAAGGTTCTGGTTATTAATCGAAACGTAAACATTCATAGGAGTTCCATAAGTACGTTCAAATGAAGTTCTAACGAATGTGTGGTTAGTTAAATTTATCTGTGGGACATCTTGAGAATTTCTGGAATAGTGCTGATAGGTTCCATTTCTTAGAAATGCTATTTTTTCAATCTCGTGTGTGTTAATTAGTTCCTCTCCGGCATCATCAACAACAAGAAGACTGTACGTATGTGAGTCCCTATTTTTTACTGGAAGCGTTGTTATGTTTCTTTCAGGTTTGACTTCCAATGCATAGACAATTTTGGTCCAGCTTATTTCATCGGGAGAGTAGGGAGAAGGTTCCATCACGTTCTCCGGATCTGCCTTATTGAAAAATTCAAATACACTTCTGTTTACCCAGCTGCAAAATAACGGAGTCCCTTCACTATTTAATTCAGAAGGGTCTTCAGAATAAGGCGGTATGCCAAACACCGTTGAGTAATTGAAGCGTTCGGCAACTCTTAAAATTTCAATACTTTTTTCTAAAGAGACTGAGGAAACAGGAGTTTCGTTATACATCAGTAAAAATGATTCATTGTACAGCGAATTAACCTGAAAAACCACAGATCCGTTTATAGTTTGTCCGGGAGACAGAGTTATATTTTCAATTTTATTTTCTTCTTTGAGGCTTGAAAGCACCTCCAGATGTGATTTCTCATAAAAACCGTAAGGGTCCAGATTTGTAGTATTAAATGTACGATTTCCATCACGTACATGAAGTTTGTTTAATTTAAAATCGAGGTCATTTGAACCGTTATTCTTTATTGAAAGGTCATATACCGCGTAATACTTTTCATTGAGATTATATCCGAGCTTGATTTCTGCGGGATCACTTGAACCACGGTATTCTTTAACTCTGTATATGCAAAGCTTACCATTTTCCTCTTTTACTTTTAATTGAATGTTATTAGGAGTTATTAAAACCGTATTTTTATCGTCTGCAAGCTTTAACTCCAGAGAATTGTCGGGTGTGAAAACACGGATTGTATTATTGTCATTGGTTTTAACGATCTGCGCGTTACTTATCCAATCAATTTCCAGATCATTCTTGAGGTATTTGCTGAGATTATTACTTTCGTTACCCGGGACATTATCCCAGCTAAACAGGTAACTTAATACATTTTCTGAATTATCGTGCATATAAATACTTGAGAAAGATGTTACTTCGATTTCGGGGATATTTTCTTCTTCGGATGACAGGGTTGTTGATGGTAGATTTTCTGGTGTTGTATTTCCTGACCCTTGATATGCCGATTCATTTGATTGAGTGACATTACTTTCTTCAACGCATCCACTAAAAATAATAAAGATTGTCAGAATAAGTAGTAATATTCGCAATCCCAATCATCCCCGGTCAATTTCAATGGGTTTTGTAGAAATCCTCTGAAATATGAAGTATTCATTAATTTAGAATGAACTACATTATATATTTTCGTTTGTTTATTTTCAGCCTCTTGGAGCTATTTTAGAGAAGCTTTCTACAGAGCCTAAGTTTTGATTACATCCAAAGGACACAAGTAGACAATTATTTAATCAACTGACATCTTAAAAGTACTTCAAAATTGATAATAAAAGGTTCGGAGAAAACCTTTGGGGAAACTATGGGGAAAAATTGGGTGAAAAGTTTGAATACAGAATTATATGAAGCTCTGGCGGCGTGAGTTCGGAGAAAAGTTCGGAGAATAATTGGGCGGAAGTGAAGGTTAAGAGATAATTGTGGTGAAAACTGTGGTGAAAGGTTGGGAGAAAAGTTCGGAGAAAATGAACTGGCAATTGTAAACGAAATAAGTAAAGACCCAAAGACAACAATCTCACAACTAAACCAAATAGTAGGAATTAGCACTACTGCAATTGAAAACAATATTACAAAACTAAAAGAAAAAGGTATTTTGAAGAGGATTGGACCAGATAAAGACGATATTGGGAAGTTGATAAGGAAAATAGAGAACTTAATTCTTGAAAGTAAGTTGGGTGAAAAGTTGGGTGAAAATTAGTTATTTGATTTTGAAAGAGTTTTCAAGTCGTTCTTCAGCACGTTTTTCTTTGATTTGAAATAGTCCAATGATTTATCTGGTTCTTCGTTAGTGACTTGCACAAGTTTATCGGCTTCAATACATTGTTGTTGCAAATTGACAATCTTGAGATATTTTTCTAACCTGCTCTCTTTGTCGGTGTTAAGGTCGTCTACTGAAATTAAAGCATCAGATGGATAAATGCTTTCTAAATTATCCTTAATCGCATCAAAACGATAATACCCGTAGTCATCCACATTCAGTAATCTTTTTGTGTTTCTTGGAATATTCTTCATGGACTTGAGTTTTTCATAAAACTCCGGGTTTCTTTTGGGACCCGCGTGGATACCTCCAAGACTATCCAGACCATAACCAAAACCTAAAATGTCCCTTGCAGATAGCACTTTTTGGTCATTAATAGATTTTCCATAACTTACATTTACAAAATGAAACAGATGATTTTCTTCATATCCTCTTTTGGCGAGTTCTCTTTTCATTGCATTTAACATATCTAAATGAGTTGTGATCATGGTTCCATCAAAATCGACATAGTAGGCGTTGATTCCTTTATCAAGGTAATAATTTATGAGTTCCCTGCCGAAAAGAGGAGCTATTGCAGGTATATATCCCATAATATTTTTCTTGTTCCTTATTTCTATGCTGTTGTAGCATAAATCTAAATATTTTATAAGGTCATCAAAATTTTCAAAGTTCAAATTTCTAGCTACTTTGGGAACTGAGGGAATTGGGGTTATGTCCGAGTGTGAATATGCAAAGTTAGTCAAGATGTCAATTTCTTTCTCCGAGGGGTATCTCCAATTTTCACCCTTATTCTTAAATTCTAATAGGCAGAAGTGAGGACAGCAGTTAGCTTTTTCTTTTTCCCTTTTTAATTGCTTGTTTTTGTCGGATGAGAATTTTAAATCCTGATCTTTCTTTATTAGAGATTCTTCATCGAATTTCAAAAAGAGTTCCTGCAAATCACAAAGTTCTTTTGGGAAAGAAGTATCTTTATAAAAACTGTTTGTTGCAATTGCTTTAGTTGGTGTTTTCAGGTCTTTGTTCCCGATTCGCACTTGTAAACTTCTCAAATCAGTATCATCAGCAATTGAACACAGATGAATTTCCGTTTCTTTTGTCATCTTAACAATTCCTTAAGGATATCTTCTTTTATCCAGAAAGAAGAACATTTTATACTGTTATATATTTCTTTACAATCAGCACTTGTAAGTTCATTAAGTTTTTCTTTTTGCCATAAGAGTAAACCTATAGTCCCATTTACTTTTATGCTATATTTTGACTTCAACTGCCTTGCTCTTTCATCAATGATGCAACGATAGCTATCTCCTGATTGTTCTTTTTCTATTCCGGCACAGAGGACACTGATCTCTCCATCATGTAGCCAGGGATATCGCTTCGAAATTCTTGAGATACACTGTTCGTCAACGTTATCTATAATCGAAAAATCTTTGCAAGTCTTGAATTGTTTAAATGTTTCAGGATTTTTTTTAAGCTCTTCATATACTTGCTTTGTGACAGACAGATCATACCCGTGTTTTTTGCAGATTTCAAAAGCTTTAGGAAAGTTAGCTTCCCGCAGCAAACAGACAATTGAGGAGGCATCAAATATTTTCACTCTTTTACCTCCTTAATATATCAAGAAAAGTTTCGATATTTACACCTGCAAGAAATGCAGCTTTTTCTAAACTAACAATTCCTTTTTTGTAGATGGAAATCGAATTTTTAATCCTTGATTTCATAATTCTGCGATATTCAGTTGATTCAACGGTATAGCCGGGATATGATGCATAGATAAAAAGAAGGATTTCGTCATTGGTAAGATCACTAATAAATTCTTTGAAGTCAGCAATTGATTCTATTTCATCTGAAGAGAAGACATTCTGTTTCAGACCCAGTATCTTTTTACCTATTGGGGTGATTTTGTAAGTATTGTTTCCTTTTTTTTCAACAAGTCCCATTGATACCAAATTGTCCATACTAACCTCTGAGGCTTCACTATATGGGCCAAGAGAATGTGGAATGAATTCTGCTCTCTCATCCACTTTATCAATATAATTTGATATCAGAAACATCTCTTTTTGAAAAGCAACATTTCCTTTTACCGGCTTTTCATTATTTACTTTTAATAATTCAAGTATAGCAACGCTTAAAGGAGAAAGATCTTCTGCAATGCTGTCTAGTGAAAATCTCAATCTGCTTCCCCCTTTAACCTTTAAATTCAATATCCTTTGGTATTTAAATGAAATTCTCTTTTGTAAAGGATATACAGCTATATTTTATAATACTTCTCTTTATGGCTTAAATTTTTGATTAATTCCGAAGAGAAAAAAGTAGACAATTATTTAATCAAATGACATCTTAAAAGTACTTCAAAATTGATAATAAAAGGTTCGGAAAAAGTACGGAGAAAAGCTCGGAGAATATATCTTGCTTATGAATGATGTTATTAACAAATTAAAAGAATATTTAACTGATCAAGATGAAAACAATTAATTCATTAACTGAAACCGAACTAGCTGAAGTGCCAAAGTTACCTGAAGGGTGGAAGTGGGTGAGATTTGAGGAGATTACAGAAAACTTTGATGGTAAAAGGAAACCATTAAGTTCCAAATTTAGAGAAAGTTTCAAGGGCAAATATCCCTACTATGGAGCTTGTGACATAATAGACCATGTTAGAGAGTATATTTTCGATGGAGATTATCTGCTTATTGGAGAAGATGGAGCAAATTTACTTTCAAAAGCAAAGCCTTTAGCATTCTCTGTTAAAGGAAAATTTTGGGTTAATAACCATGCTCACATACTTAAAACAGCTAATGTTGTTAATCAAAAATATTTAGAATTCCAGTTTAATTCTTTACAAATTAATAAGTATGTTACTGGGACAGCCCAACCGAAACTTAACCAATCTAATTTGAATAAAATTCCGATTGCTATATGTCCACTTCCCGAACAACGCGCCATAGTCTCCAAAATCGAGCAACTCTTCAGCGAACTGGACAACGGCATTTCCAATCTCAAACTGGCACAGGAACAGCTTAAAGTTTATCGGCAGGCGGTGCTGAAGAAAGCTTTTGAAGGGGAACTTACGAAAAAATGGCGGGAGCAACAAACTGATTTGCCGGATGCGGGGGATTTGCTGGAACAAATCAAGAAAGAAAGAGAAAAAGCTGCAAAATTATCAGGCAAAAAATTGAAGCAGGTTAAACCTTTCACTGAGGACGAATTGGCTGCGTTGTCAACAATACCAGATGAGTGGAAATGGGTTAAAACTGCTGAAATTATTGATCCGATAAATAATGGCTACACACCAAAAGCTAATTTTCTTTCATCAAGATCAGGAGAAATTCCTTTTATCAAAGTGTATAACTTGAATTTTGATGGATCATTTAATTTCCAAAAAGATCCAACTTTTATCCCGAAAATAATTCATCGAAAAGAACTTGCGAGATCAGTCACCTATCCAGGAGATGTTCTTATAAATATTGTAGGACCTCCTTTGGGGAAAGTATCCATTGTAAGTAGACAATTTCCTGAATGGAATATTAACCAAGCTATTGTTTTATTTAGACCCAATAATTGGGTAACAACAAAAATTATTTCATATTATCTTCAAAATCCTAAAACAATTCAATGGTTAGAAAATACATCAAAAGCTACAGCTGGGCAGTTTAATGTAAAGGTCTCAACCTGTCGCGAAATACCTTTCCCTCTAATTTCTATGGAAGAACAAAAAGCCATCGTCCAGGAAATCGAAACCCGCCTTTCAGTCTGCGATAAGATAGAGCAGGACATTGAAACGAATCTGGAAAGAGCCGAAGCACTGCGGCAGAGTATTTTGAAAAAAGCGTTTGAGGGGAAGTTGCTTAATGAAAAAGAGCTGGCAGAGGTTCGAGGGGCAGAGGATTGGGAACCGGCTGAGGTTTTGCTGGAGAGAATAAAGGCGGGAAAAGCAGATAATGGGAAAAAGTGAGGGGACATGATATCTGAGCAATTGAAAAGCATCATCCGAGACGGTGAAGGTCTTACCGTGGAGTTCAAGGAGTGCAAAACTCAGATAAATCGTGATGTTTACGAGACGGTCTGTGCTTTTCTAAATCGCAATGGAGGGCATATTGTTCTTGGAGTTGAGGACAACGGAAATATTACAGGAATTGATAAAGATGCTCTGCCGCAGATTAAAAAGGATCTTGTTACTGCTCTGAATAACCCGCAAATTGTCAATCCTCCTTTATACATATTACCGGAGACCATAAACATTGAAGGAAAAACCCTTCTCTATCTCAATATCCCTGAAAGTTCTCAGGTTCACCGCTGTAAAGGAAAGATATTTGACAGAAATGAAGATGGAGATCTGGATGTAACCAATCATCCTGATGCTGTAGCTCAGCTCTATATTCGTAAACAGAGCTCATTTTCAGAAAACCGAATTTATCCCTATGTCAGGCTTGAAGATCTCAGAAGTGACCTAATTCAGAGAGTGCGGAAAATAATCCGTGCCGAAAATCCAAATCATCCATGGGGAACAATGACAGATGAAGAGCTTTTAAGCAGTGCCAGACTGTATCAACATGATTACCAGACTGGTAAAGAAAGTTATACTCTTGCTGCTATCCTTTTACTTGGCAAAGACGAAGTTATCCAGAGCGTTCTGCCCCATTTCAAGACTGATGCCATCCTTCGCAGAATAAATCTTGACCGCTATGACGACAGGGACGATATCAGAACCAACCTGATCGAAAGTTATGACCGGCTAATGGCTTTTGTTGCAAAACACTTGCCAGACCCGTTCTATCTGGAAAAGGACCAGAGAATCAGCCTTCGAGATCATATTTTCAGGGAAGTTGTTGCAAATATGCTCATCCACAGGGAGTACATAAATGGTTTTCCTGCAAAATTCGTAATTGGAAATAATCAGGTTGTTGCAGAAAATGCGAACCGTCCACATGGACATGGCAGAATAAATCCTTCCAATTTCACACCCTACCCTAAAAATCCGATAATTGCTCGCTTTTTTAAAGAAATAGGAAGGGCAGATGAGTTAGGTTCAGGTGTCAGAAATCTCTACAAATACACAAGGATTTATTCCAGTGGAGCTGATCCACAGCTTCTTGAAGGAGATATTTTTAAGATCATTGTTCCCGTCACCCCGCAAGCTACCCCGCAAGCTACCCTGCAAGCTACCCCGCAAGCTACTCAGGAAAATGTGACAAATAAAATCGCTGCATTACTGGAATATTGCATTGAACCAAGAAGTAGAGTTGAAATTCAAGAGTTCATGGGGTTGAAGGACAGAGAATACTTCAGGCTAGAAATTCTGAACCCGCTCATCCGGGAAGGAAACCTCTTACTCACAATCCCTGAAAAACCAACAAGCCCTAACCAAAAATATTATTCTAAACCTAAGGATCCAAACCATGTCTGAAAACACTTCATCCATCGTTTCCAAAGTCTGGAGCTTCTGCAACGTCCTGCGGGACGGGGGCGTGAGCTACGGCGATTATCTGGAACAGTTGACTTATCTCATATTTCTGAAAATGGCTGAAGAATTTAGTAAGCCGCCGTACAACAGAAATATCGGCATCCCTGAGGAATATACTTGGGACAAACTGAAACAACAGCGTGGAGCCGAACTCGATACTCGCTACAGGGAACTGCTGGAAGAACTTGGTCAAAAACCAGGGATGCTTGGACAGATTTTCCTCAAAGCCCAGAACAAGGTCAGCGATCCTGCAATGCTGTATAAGATCATTGACATGATCGACAAAGAAAGTTGGGTCATGATGGGTGTGGATACAAAAGGAGAAATCTACGAAGGGCTCCTGCAAAAGAACGCAGAAGATACGAAAAGCGGAGCCGGTCAGTACTTTACCCCAAGGCCGCTAATTAAAGTCATGGTCCAGTGTCTCCAGCCAGAGCCCCTGAAAACAATTGGAGACCCCTGCTGCGGCACAGGCGGGTTCTTTTTAGCAGCCTATGATTTTCTTACCTCACACTACCGGCTGGACCGGGAGCAGAGCCGCTTCTTGAAAAACAAAACCTTTGGTGGAAACGAAATCGTTGCAGGGACCCGGCGGCTTGCCCTGATGAATATGTTCCTGCACAACATAGGAGAAATCGACGGCGAGCCCATGATCTCAAATTCCGATGCTCTTATCGCCGATCCCGGTTATCGTTACGATTACATCCTCACAAACCCGCCGTTTGGAAAAAAGAGCAGCATGACCTTCACGAACGAAGAAGGCGAGCAGGAAAAAGAGGAACTCACTTACAACCGTCAGGACTTCTGGACAACCACAAGCAACAAGCAGCTAAACTTTTTGCAGCACATCCACACCATCCTTAAAACTGGCGGGCAGGCAGCAGTTGTACTGCCGGACAACGTCCTGTTTGAAGGCGGAGCAGGTGAGATTATCCGCAAAAAGCTTCTCGAAACCACCGACCTGCATACAATCCTGCGCCTACCAACAGGGATTTTTTATGCAAATGGCGTAAAGGCAAACGTGCTATTTTTCGAAGCTAAACCCGCATCAAAAGAGCCCTGGACAAAAGAAGTCTGGATCTATGATTACCGTACAAACGTGCATCATACATTGAAAAAGAACCCTATGAAATATTCGGATCTGGAAGACTTTATTAAATGCTACAACCCCGAAAACCGCCACAGCCGTAAAGAAACCTGGAGTGAAGAATCTCCCGAAGGCAGGTTCCGGAAATTCAGCTATGAGGAAATAGTAGCAAGGGATAAAACAAATCTGGATATCTTTTGGCTCAAAGACAAGAGCCTGGCTGATCTGGATAATCTTCCGGACCCGGATATTCTTGCAAATGAAATAATTGAGAATATGGAAGCTTCCTTAGCGAGTTTTAAGGAGATTATGGCTACTATTAATGGTGAAAGTGAGGAGAATTAAAAGATAAATTCCTCAATCATTTTGGAGAGTTCAATATCTGAGTTTTGTTACCTGTCAGGCCTACTCCTTTTATATGATAAGTGATCTTTATGTCATACTTTTTAAAATGCCTATCCGTGTTGTTTATTAAGAAGATGGAGCATAAGGTAATGTTAACCTGTTCCAGACCTGTACAGGCTTTACCTCGAAAGCGAGGAAAATTGCCATGGATGATAAGAGACCACTTTAAACTCAAGGGAGAATTTGTCTGTGAAAATGAGAACGAAAATAGTGTTTATGCTCCTTGCCCTGATGGTGGTCTTTGTATCGGGCTGTATGGAGCAAAAAAAGGAAATTGTCATAGATAAGCCTGGCAATATCTCTAGTTACGAATTTGATATTTTTCAGAATGAGTCGAGCAATCAGACGCTTGCAAACACCACTACCTACTACCTGCTGGCAAACGATACGAAAGTACAGGTTGTCAATATGGTAGTAAATACCAGCAAGCTCGAAATCTATCCTCCCGACATCCTGGATGGCGGTTCAGAGGAGAGTCCTATTCAAAATTTCGTGCAGCTTGTGGGTCCGGCAAACGAGACCACAGCGAATCCGAAAACGTTTGAAGAACTTTCCAGCAGAAATGAAACTTCGGCTATTAATTATACTCTGACTCAGGAAGTTACCCAGGGTGTGAAAGTTATAAACCTGGAGTTTAAGGAGCCTGTTACAGGTTTTATCGCATATACGCTTGAGACTTCGGGAGAGCAGAGCTTTACATTTGTTAAACACGATTCCGAATTCATTCGCGTGGTACTTCCAGAAGGATATGTTACTGGCAACAGGGTATTCGGGATAGCAAGACCTGAGCCTTCGAGTATAACCTATGATGAAAAAGGAAGGCAAACTCTTCTATGGATTTCCTCGAAGATGGGAGAACGGGAAGAAACCATTCAGGTGAAATACTATACCAAGTCGGCACCTCTGCTATTTTCAGCCGCAATTATAGTCCTGCTCTGCGGAGTTGGCCTTGTACTTTTACATTATTCCAGAAGTAAAAAGAAACTTGAGGCTGTTAGAGGAATTCTCGATCTCGAAAAAGAATATGAAAGGGAACAGCGAAAAAGGAAATGATCGTGGGAGGATATTTTCCCTCCAGATTTTATTCCTGAATAATAACTCTTTTTTTTGAAGTTAATAAATTATTTATGACAGTTTGCCGTATTTCCTTATTAATGAAATCCTGGGGGAAAATACAAGCTAAAGAATTCTTTTCATCAGAATCAGTATCTGATGCCGTAACTCCTATTATAGGTTCTCTTCTTATGTTGATGGTTCTGGTCGCACTTGCAGGTGTGGCTGCTATCAGTTTTTCCAATATTGCCGATGAAGGCAAAAACACTCAACCGCTGATGGCAAAGATTTCACTTGAATCGTGCGAGGGAGGACTTTCCTCTACTGATATTGGTGAGCTAAACGACGAAGACACAGCAAATTTTCAAAAAAACAGGATTGTGCTTTTACACAAAGGAGGTGACCCTCTTCCTCTTGACGCCATATCCATAAAGATTTCAGGATATGGAAACGCCTACCAGGGTATTGTTACAGGAGGTGGACATCTTCTCTACGGAGATACACAGGTGATTTACGAAAACCTGAGTTCGAAAGAAAAAAATACCACATATGCAACCCAAAACGATGCACTACTTAAAGATAGCTTCTGGAGCGTTGGAGAAAGACTGACTCTCCATGGGCGGGATAGATGGAAGTCCGATATTTCTACTGTAAAAGTAAGTGTCAACGGGGATAGTGACACTTCCAATAATTACGGCTTTAAAGCAGGTTCTGAAATTACCCTCAAGGTTATTGACATTAAAAGCAGCAATGTCATTGCTGAACAAAAAGCTATTGTAAAACATGCAAAAAGCTAAAATTGAAAGAGAGAGGTCTCCTCTTAAGGAGATTTCTTTTTAATTTGAAGCTGTTCCCCGTACAGAATAATTTTATTCCGTAGATCAAATGATACTGGTAGTTGAAAGCTATCCATTCTTGGAATATTTCTTTCATCTCACAGATTGGAAATACATTTTTGTATGACTCTATCCAGCTAAGGAATCTCTCTATTGCACTTTTATTTTTGTATTCTTCATAATCTACCTTATTGGCCTTCTACTCTTCTTTTTCTTCTGATTTCTTTTGTTTATTGGTATACTGGACTTTATTAACGACGTACAAAATACCGTTGATTAACTTGCAGGAACATCATCGATATCACGGAATGACATAATTCCATTTATAATTTCAATAGAACATTAGTTTTGGAGTAGGCTCATACAATAAGTTTTCCCACAAAACTATTGGATTATCTGGCCTGACCTCTGACCTGTCTTTAATACTGCAGATCGATAATTGGATTTTTAGTCAATTGACTTGACTTTTATGAAAGTCGTTTATGAACTTTATAATTCCATATGATATAGAAATCTCCGGGTTACTGCCAATAACCTTAATATTTAGCGTAAAAGAAACACTTGTTTGTTAACTCAAAAAAGAAAATGAAGGATTAAAATGATAAATTAAAAGAAACAACTCTCTATACTAGCTTATAATTTGATTATAACAAGTAAATATAAAATATTTTTCTTAAAATGGTTATTATAAGCTTTTATTTTTAAAATGAATACTAAAATTATAATTAAAGGGAAAGAATAATAGTTAATTATAGAAATATCCAGGAAACATATTGGTTAAATTATATAAATTGAAAAATGAAAGCTAAACATGATTGTTTTTAATATATAACTCGTTGATGACTTCTAATAAGTATTAAACACATAATTATTATATTTTTTTGAGATTGAATATAAAATAAAGTGTGTTTGAAAATACGATTTCTATAAAGCTTTACATACACAAGTATGGTTATATTTTATTTAGCCGATTGAGGAGCTGTTGACACAGAGTCAATGGCACTATGTTGGTCAAAATAGGACTTATGCAATTGAACTAACAAAAATCATTGGTGGCTGTATTTGCTCTATCACTTCAATTGCATAGTTCCAAACTGATCAACAAAAAATTTCGATAAAACTACAGCCGTTTATATAGAATATATAAACAACCAGCTGAAAAATGGAAATTTATCGAAATTTATAGAGGCTAAAAAATGTTACAAAAAATAAAAAAGGTATTAGCAATTCTACTTGCAGTCTGTTTTCTGGCTACAGTAACAGCTGGAGCAGTAAGTGCACACGCAGATAATAGTGGAAGTTCTGTAGTGCATGAAGATCATAACAAACAAGTTAGCAAGAAAGTAATCAAACCAGTCAAGAAACCAGTAACTAAGAAAGTAGTTAAACCAGTCAAGAAACCAGTAACTAAGAAAGTAGTTAAACCAGTCAAGAAATCAGTAACTAAGAAAGTAGTTAAACCAGTCAAGAAACCAGTAGTCAAGTCTGTACCAAAGACCAGGCTATAACTATTTTGAGTTACATAATCGATAAAAACTCGATACGCTCTTTACCTACAGATATTTGGTAAGTTCGGACATGGCTTATAGGACTTAAAAACTGTTTTTTAGGTTCTATAAACCATGTTTAATCCTTAAATAAACAGCAATATAGCTAATAAACCAATAAGCATTAAAACATCAGTTCTCTATTAAGTGTTATTACACTAAAGACCGCGTTTGATTTTACTCTCAAATTAAAAGAAGACCGCGTTTGATTTTACCCTCAAATTAAAAGCACAAAGCCATACCAAACAGCAATACTTTGACTTAAAATATTGCTAGTTCTCTACTTTTCAACCTTGTTTCCTACCGTTTTTGAGACCTGCAAAATTAACTATGAGCTTATCCAAAAACCGATTTTCCTCTCAAAATCAATAAAGTTTCATATACTTTTCCTGATCTGAAACATAACTGCCCTAGCTACTTAAACTTGTACTTTTGAAATATTCCAAAGTTTTTGATCTTTTGCCTTTATTGAAAATTTCCAGCAGCCATCTCCCTAATTTTCGGTTGAGATAATAACTGAAAATTAACTGCAAATTTTCAAATAATTTCCCACAAACGAGAACAGGAAGGGCAGTGTGCCAATTTTTCTGTAAACTCATAAATCTCAAGAAGTTATTGGGTAGAAAATTCCATATCGAAAGATCATTTACTCCATAGTACGTAAAGACTTGGCTTCGAATTTGCAGCAAATTTGAGACACTGCCACAGGAGGTCGTTATTTTGAAGACATATATGGAAAGTCAGTTGATACGACGGCTCATGGAATGTCGAGGAAAGGCCTATTCTCTGCGGGCAGGATAAACTTGAAGGATCTATTGTTTCCAGTGTTAAAGTAAGTGTCAATGGGAAAAGCGATACCTTAGATAATTATGGCTTAGTATTATGGCTTAATAGTATGGTTTAATAGTACGGCTTTATAGTATGGCTTAATAGTACGGCTTTATAGTATGGCTTAATAAAGTAGGTTCCGAAATTATTTTTAAGATTATTGACACTAAAAGCAGCAATATTATTGCTGAACAAAGAGGCTATTGTAAAACATTATGAAGATTAAAACTGGAATCTCGGATAATTTTATGTTTTCTTTTAATTATATGGTTTATGAGGATTCAAAAATGATTTAATCCTATTATTAAAGGGTATATCTGAAATTAAATATTATATAAAGCTTCTTTTTTAAATATAAGTAATATAATTTCTCAATAGAAGTAAGTATTTTTATATTTTTGTCAGCTAATTCAAGACAAGTCAACCGTTGACGGTTGGCAAGACAATTAGGAGACAATGAAACAATAGGACTTATGCTATTGAACTGAGAAATCAATAGCAAAAATCTGCAAACCATTCAAATCAAAGTATGACAGATTCATTCGTGATTTATTCTGAACCTCATATGCATGAGTCCCTTGTAAATAAAAACAAAATCAGAACAAATTATATTCAATGCATTAAATTAAAAACAAAAAGAGGATTAGTACTATGGGAATAAAAACATTTGACGGAATAAAAAAGCTCATGTGTATGTTTACACTGGTCTTTTTTGTAATGTCATTGACAGTTGCATCAGTAAGTGCAGGGTCAAATGATACATATAAAGTAGAGAAGGCAAAGTTAGAAAAAGAAAAAACGGTAATATTGAAAGAGAAGACTCAGTTAGAAAAAGAAAAACAGAAGTTGGAAACACAGAAGAAGAAATTGAGCAAGAAAAGTAAGACTGACAAAGAGTACCAGAATTGGCTCAAAAATTACAACAATTGGTTAACCAAATATAACAAATGTCTAAATAAATATAACGCATGGCAAATTAAGTACAACAACTGCTTAAAGAAATCTAACGCTCGGTAAAAAATATAAAGATTAAGTGAGATGAGAATCTACTATATATAAAATATAAAAGGTGGCTATAAAAGACAGTGTGCCAATTTTCTGTAAAATGATAAGTTTCTGGAAGTTATCGGATGGAAAATTCGATATGTGCAGATCAATTTCATCCATAGCTTACAAAAACTTAACTTGAATTTACAGTAAACTTGCAACACTGCCAGATAATTTCCTTAGAGGATTTACGCACTTGAGGGACAAATAAAAGCACGAATTGACCTGTATGAGTATAAATATTCATACATTTTAATACTTCATGCCATTGATTTCTCAGTTCAAGTGCGTAATTTCCTTCTTAAATATATGCTCTTTTATTATAAATATATTCACCTTTTTCCGCGTCTTTTCCCGTTACGTATATATTATTAAAACTATATCTGAGATCTACCTATTTGTTCTGGATTTAGAAAACATGAGCTTTTTTCTATAAACTTTGTTCTCACTATCTCTTTTTGCCTATTCGAATCTGACACAGTCAAGTTACAGTCCAGCTCTTTCAATCAGTAGATCTGCCACATATTTTGCGTCTTTCAACGGAAAATCCTTTTCAGTAATCAGGCCTTCCGCCTCTCTTGCAGTAACTTCAACACCACCGATTCTGCCTGTGGTGTCAAGCCCTTCAGGCAAGGCAGCAATCAACTCATCCATCGTATTTATGGGAAATTTTGCATCTTTAAGTATTTCAATGATCTGTTCGTAAACTTCTTCCTTTACGCCCATCTATTCCCTCCGATACGGGTCTCTTTGTTTCTCGATTTAAAGAGCCTATGAATATCGACTCCTGCCTATAATCCTGTTTTCATTTTATTTCCACATTTCCTTCAGGTTTTTCATTTTATTTCCACATTTTCTTCAGGTTTATAGGTAGAAGCGTAAAACCCCGAAGTCTTTAGCTTCGTGGGATATAAGCGTCAACTTCACCCCTGATTTCGTATATAATAGTCTGCTGCCTCTTTACTAACATTTCCGATTGTAGACGCAAAATAACCATCACACCATAACGTATTTTCACTCCAATAATACTTTTCCAGATACTCTTTTTGTGTTTTCCATATTCTGTTCTTAGATTCTTGTTTCAATTTTCTGACAATTGACAAAACACTGACTTTAGGCTCGCTCTTACTCAGGAAATGTATATGGTCTTTGTCTGTTTCCATTTCAAAAATTTCAAAATTTGACTCTTTTGACATGTCATACATAATTTGTTTAATTTCTTCGCTAATCGGTTCAAGTACAACTTTTCGGTATTTGCAAACAAAGATAATATGATACATTAACAAAAACTTGCTATAAGTCCTTGTCTCGCATTTCATATTTACCAAAAAATCTATATCTTGTTAAAGCATATACTACCCTGTATGATGAAAGCGTTCAAATTTAGACTCTATCCTACAACTACGCAGGCTGTTCAATTGAATCAGCATATAGGTAGCTGTAGATTTGTCTACAATTGGGCGTTGGATCAAAAAATTAAAACTTACGAACAAACAGGAAAATCTATTTCCAGATTTGACTTAAACAAAAAGATTCCTGTCTTGAAATCTTCTAATGAATGGTTAGGAAAAGTAAACTCACAGTCATTACAAGGAATGACTAAGCAGGTAGAATCTGCTTTCACCAGATTTTTCAGAGAAAAGAATGGATTTCCTAAGTTTAAATCAAAGAAAAATCCAATTCAATCTTTTCCTATACCTCAACACTACAGTGTAGACTTTGAAAACAACACAGTTAAACTTCCTAAAATTGGGGAAATCAAAGCAGTTCTTCATAGGAAGTTTGAAGGCGAGCTTAAAACAGCTACAGTATCAAGGTCTTGCAAAGGGAATTACTACATTAGTATCCTTGTTGAAGACGGAAAAGAACTTCCAGCAAAGCACTCTTTCACAGAATCAACTACAATAGGTATTGATGTAGGTATCAAAGATTTTGCTATACTCTCTACAGGTGAAAAAATAGCGAATCCTAAGTATCTTAAAAACTCCCTCAAGAGACTTAAAGTACTTCAGAAAAGAGTTTCAAGGAAACAAAAAGGTTCAAAGAACAGAGCAAAAGCCAAAAAGAGGGTTGCTGTACTCCATGAGAAAATAAGCAATCAGAGAAATGATTTCCAGAACAAACTCTCTTTTAAACTCATAAGCGAAAACCAAGCTATAGCTCTGGAAACTCTGAATGTTAAAGGAATGGTTAAGAATCACCACTTATCACAGGCTATAAGTGATTCTGCATGGAGTAGCTTTGTTACAAAATTAGAATACAAAGCGGCATGGTTCGGAAAAACCATCCTGATAATTGGACAGTTTGATCCATCTTCTAAGCTTTGTAATGTCTGCGGATATCATAATTCAGATTTGACATTAAAAGATAGAGAATGGACTTGCCCAGACTGTAAAACAAAACATGATAGAGACATAAATGCCGCTATCAATATCAAGAAATTCGCTCTCATAGATCAAAATCTAATTGGGTTGTAACACCTATGGAACGTGGGGAAGAGCCTGGGGACTTGCCCTCAATGGAGGGAGGAATGAACCAGGAAGCTCCTAAGTCTTTAGCTTAGGGGTAGTTCACTTTTCCCCGTAGATTAAATGGTACTTGTAGCTATAGGCTATTCGTTTCCTGAACGGCATGTTCTCTCTCTGAAGATCCATGATATCTTTCAGGTCGATGTCTTTTATATTTTTGAATCCTGCAACCCTGAAATACTCAAGCATTTTTTCAGGAGATACTCCATGCCTGTTTGGAAGTTCGCTGTCTATCTCTCTGGAGTAATGCCCTTTTCTGGGATTCCTTCTTTCAACAAGCAAAGTGCAGAAATCACTTACAAGCCTTCTTGCGTTTGTTTCTATTGAACCGTCATTCCAGACTCCATCAATAACAATAAGCTTTCCTCCTTCCACAAGCACTTTTTTCCAGTTCTGGACCGCAGTATCAGGGTGCGGAAGGGTCCAGAGTAGGTGGCGGTTGACAACTACATCAAATGACCCTGCCTTAAAAGGAGGAGCCTCAGCATCCCCTTTTTTAAAAACACTGTCAAACCCTCTTCTGGAAGCTTTTTCCCTTGCTTTTGCAAGCATTTTTTTTGAAAGGTCAAGGCCTGTAACATGATGTCCCATTTCAGCAAACAGCAGCCCAATTTCGCAGGTCCCGCAGCCTACGTCAAGCACTTTCAACCTGCCTGGAGGGAGTAGATTTTTAAACACATTTTTCCAGGCTTCTCTTTCAGCTTCACTCTTAATCCCATGCCCTTCATTGCTGTCATAGGTCTCGGATGAAACATCCCATATGCGGGCAATGTTCTGTTTGATCTGGTTTTCCTGAATGGTCATATTTTAACAACTCCCTTAATATTTTCAATCGAGGAAATGGTCCCGTTATCTAGATAGGCAATCCTGTGGCAGACCTTCCTTAACACCTCAAGGTCATGAGAGATCAGCAGGTAGGAAACACCTGTCTCCCTCTGAAGCTTCTGCATAAGGCGCAGAATTTGTGCCTGCACTGAAACATCAAGCATAGAAGTCGGCTCGTCAGCAACGATAAAATCAGGAGATAAAGCCATGATCCTTGCAAGCACTATCCTCTGGATCTCCCCTCCGCTGAGCTGAACCGGATAACGAGCAAGGTGTTCAGGGCGTAGCCCTGTAAGCTCTGCCAGTTCCTCTCCACGCTTCAGGAGGTCATCTTGCTTCAACCCGGAATGGAGTTTAAGGGGCTCTATAAGGTTTTCAAAAGCTTTCATACGGGGGTCAAGGGAAGTCTCAGGGTGCTGGAAAATCATCTGGATTTTAGGGCGCAGTTTCCGGAACTCTTTTTTTCCCATGTTCAGTATATTCGCCCCCTGAACCCGGATTTCTCCTCCCGTGGGTTTTTCAAGCCCTACAATACACTTGCCAATAGTGGTTTTTCCTGACCCGCTTTTTCCGAAAAGTCCCAGGGTTTCTCCGCGATATACTGAAAAACTGACGTTTCTGAACACTTCCAGAGTCCCAAAGCTCATTGCCAGTTCGTCTACTGCAAGGACTGGAAGTGACACCTGATCCATCCTCCTTTATGATGTTTCATTTCAGGATGCTTTTTGAGACATTCAATACTCGAGTACCTGCACCTCTCATGGAAAAAGCAGCCCTCGGGAAGTTTTATCCTGCTAGGGCTCTGCCCGCTAAGTGGAACAAGCCCATTTCTCGGCTGAGCTCGAATAAGCCCTTTTGTATAGGGATGAAAAGGTGTGTTCAATACTTTTGAAGCCTCATCCAGTTCCACAATCTCTCCTGCATACATCACAGCTATCCGGTCGCAAACCTCAAGAGCCAGATCGAGGTCATGGGTAATCAGAAGCATTGTCTTCCCATATTCTTTTTTTATTTTAGTAAAAAGCTCCACTGCTCCTTCCTTTGCCTCGGGATCCAGCCCTTTTGTAGGTTCATCCGCAATCACAAGTTCGGGCTCAAAAGAAAGAGACATACAAGCGATCAACCGCTGCCTCATGCCTCCAGACAGCTGGTGGGGATAGAGGTCGCAAAGTTTTTCGGGATCTTTCAAAAGAAGTTTTTTCATAAGCCTCAGCGACTTTTTCATTCCCTCCTTTTTGTCAACTCCTCTTTCTTCGAAAACCTCCTCTATCTGAAGCCGGTTTTTCAGAACAGGGTTCAGGGCTCCAGCGGGATTCTGAGGCATGAGGGAAATGCGTTTCCCCCGGATTTTTCTGAGTTCTGAAGGGCTAAGAGAAAAAATGTCCTGTCCATGAAAAAATACTGTTCCCGAAACAATCGCATTTGCCGGAAGCAGCCTCAGCAGGGAAAGACCAATAACAGATTTCCCTGACCCGCTTTCTCCAATTACCCCAAAAGTCTCTCCTTCCCTGATCTCAAAGAAAACGTGAGAAACTGCTTTTACAGTGTCCTCTCCTGCAGGAAACTCAACCGAAAGGTTTCTTATTTCAAGCAGATTCAATCGATTTCGCCCCCATCGTGGTTCGGGTCAAGGATATCTCTCATACCGTCTCCAAGAATGCTGAAAATGATCACAATGAAGGTTATGGCAAGCCCGGGAAAGATCGTCTGGTAAGGAGCTGTCCTCATGAATTCCTTTCCTGCAGAAAGCATTGCTCCCCATTCAGGCACATCGGCAGGCAGTCCTATTCCGAGGAAACTCAGTGTAGCAATAGAGAGAATTACATGCCCGAAATCTATTGTGGCAAGCACGAGAAGAGTGGCTATGACATTGGGCACAATATGCTTGCGGATTATGTAGAAATCTCCGGCCCCTTCTGTTACAGCAGAAAGGATAAACTCCTGTTTTTTAATAGAAAGGACCTGCCCCCGCATCATCCTGGCGTACTTTGCCCACTGGACTATAGAGAGGGCAAGCATCAGGTTGAAAACTCCGGTCCCGAGTGCCCCCATAATGGTAAGGGCAAAGATGACTCCTGGAAAAGAAAGGAAGATATCTATAACCCTGGAGATGCTTTCATCCACAAAGCCTCCATAATAGCCTGCTGCACAGCCCGCGATAGTTCCCATAAACAGGGAAATCAACACAACTCCTGAAGCAATTGAAAGGGAAGTCCGGGCTCCTATAAGGATTCGGCTCAGGAGGTCCCTTCCGAGGTAATCGGTACCCAGGATGTGCTCCTCTGAAGGGCTCAGATTCTTGTTCTTCAGGTCAATTGCATTGGGGTCGTAAGGGGAAAGCAGGGGAGCAAAAATAGCAAGACCGGCAAAAAGCAAAAGGGCTGCCAGTGCAAAAAGCATATCTTTCCTTTGAAAAACTCTTTTTGCAAGTTGACTTCCATAAGCTTCTGGAAGCGAGAAATTCTTTTTTCTTAACTTATTAGCAAATACATTGTCCATAATATCAGCCGTACCTTATCCGTGGGTCCAGATGTGTATAGAGCATATCCACAAAGAAATGCACAAAGAGGAACATCGTAACGATCGCAAGCACACAGCCCTGGACCACCGGCAAATCTCTGGCAGAAATCGAGTCCATAAGCAGGCTTCCTATCCCTGGCCAGGCAAAGATCTTTTCAATCACAACAGTCCCTCCAAGCAAGCTTCCCATCTGAAAACCAATAACTGTGATAACAGGAAGCATGGCATTTTTAAGGGCATGCCTGCTTACGATTTTCCATAAAGGAAGCCCTTTGGCTTTTGCAAACCTGATATACTCCTGTCCCAGGGTCTCAAGCATGCTTGTCCTCGTAACTCTCATAACAGCAGCAACTGAATGAAGAGAAAGGGCTGTAGCGGGCAAAAGCAGATTTTCCAGGCTCCCGTAACCTGTCACAGGCACGAGTTTCAGCTTCAGGGAAAATATCAGGATAAGAAGCAGGGCTACCCAGAAACCGGGCATTGAAACTCCAAAAAGAGTCACAATCCTAAGAATGTGATCCGAAATCTTGTTTTCCCTGAGGGCTGAGTAAATTCCCAGGCTTACTCCTGCAAGTATTGCAATTAACATACTCACCACTGCGAGCTGAATAGTTGCTGGAAGGCGTAAAGCAAGAAGATAAAGGACTGGCTTTTTGAAAACATAGGAAGTTCCGATGTCCCCTCTTAATACTGCTTCTTTTATCCATCTGAAAAATTGCAGGTAAAGAGGGTCATCCAGGTCGTATCTATCTGAAATCTGGTTAAGCTGTTCGTCTGTTACGCTTTCTTCCAGGCCCACGAATGTATGTTTGAGGACTATCTCAGCCGTGCCTCCAGGAATTACGTTCATAAGGAAAAAGGTCAAAGCACAAACTGCAAAAAGCGTAAGTGCCATGAAACCTACTCTTTTTATGAAATATTTCATGTTTTTCCCTCAACCCGGACAGAAGGCAAGGAAGCCTATCTATCCGTATTACTTTGAGTGAATATGGATCAGGGTTAGAGTCTGAAAAATCCAGACCTTTCCCTGAAAATCCCTTCAGCTTTTATTTTCCAAATACATGTCCGCATTTATGCGGTAGTCGTGGGCTGTCGGGTCGAAAACATATCCTTTTACATAATCTTTCTTCACGATTGCACAGCCATAGTAAGCCACTATGATCATGGGCTGTTCATCATAAACAATAGATTCTACCTCATTGAACTTTTTATAGCGTTCATTCAGGTCCGTGATTTTTCTGGCTTCCTTTATCAGAGCATCTACTTTCGGATTGGAATATCCAGGCCCATTATCAGTGCCATTTGTCATGTACCAGTTCGTAAGAATATATTCAGGATCAGGGACCATTGCAATATTGTAAGCGGCGAGGTAGAGGTCCCAGTTACCCTTTTCTCTTCTGTCGTCTATTGACCCCATTTCCAGTACTTCGGTTTCGGCATCTATACCTGCTTCTTTCAGTTGGGCAGTTATAGCTTCAGCCATTGGGGGAAGTCCAGGCCTTGCAGCATAAGTCATCAGGTTAAGCTTGAGGGGTTTTCCGTCCTTATCCCTTATCCCGTCCCCATCAGTATCCACCCAGCCTGCAGCTGTCAGGAGCTCATCAGCTTTCTTAAGGTTCTGACTGTAGGGCTTTAGACTCTTATTTGCCCAAACCATTGTTGGCAGGAAAGGTCCACCAGCAGCTTCTCCTACATTATATAGTACATTTTCTGCAATATCAGACCTGTTAATGGCATAGGACATAGCCTGCCTAACTCTTACATCTTCAAGGGGTTCATGCTTTAGATTCAGGTCAATCTTATAGACTCTGGGAGTTTTGTACTTCTGCACATTAATGCCATCTATGGCGTTAATCCTGTCAGTTTCACTATATGGCACATCGACAGTAAAGTCAAGTTCTCCATTTTCGATTGCCATTGCTCTTGTGTTAGGGTCAGGTATCCCTTTAATGATCATTTTATCAAGACCAACTTTCCCTCCCCACCAGTTTTCATTTTTCACGACAGTAAGTGTCCTGGTCTGATCATCAAAGGATTCAAATTTATACGGGCCTGTTCCAACAGGTTTTACGAATTCTCCTTTTTCATTATAAGAAGAAGGACTTATTATAGCAGTATCCGGATAGTGGAGAATTCCAGGAAGAATTGGGTTAATTTCCTTGGTTTTGATTTTAATAGTATAATTATCAACTGCTTCTATAGAATCTATATTTAGCATGGAAGCAACTTTCGGGTTTTCCGAGATTACTTTTTCCAGAGTGAATTTCACTTCTTTTGCAGTCATTTCACTTCCGTCATGGAAAGTAACATTATTTCTTAGCTTGAATTCCCATGTGTCTTCATCAAGCTGTTTCCAGGAGGTCGCAAGCCCTGGCTTTAGAGAGAAATTTTCATTGGCGCCAACAAGCGTTTCGGTTACTGCAGCTTTCTCGCAGATCAAAGTTCCAGCATCGTCATCAATGGGATTAATCGATTCTATATCCCACATTTCTCCAAGCACGAGTGTATTATTTTCAGAGCCTCCTGCTGTCTGGGAAGCGCTATCTGATTCTGAGGTAGCTTCCAGCCCGGAGACTGCGTTTTCCGCTCCATTTTCTGTATTGCTGCACCCGGAAGTCGTCAGGATAGCGCAGGTCAGCAGGATAATTAACAATATAATCAAGGGGGAGTTTTTATTTTTCATTTCGGAACACCATCTTTTTTAATGAATATTATTTTCGGCCGCAGATGAGGTAGTACTGATAACTGCGTACAACCCGTTCACCTAACGGCATCTTCTCTTTCTGAGCATCTCTTACTTCTTTCAGGTCAAAAATCTGGATATTTTCAAAGCCTGAATTCAAAAGGTACTCCTTTACTTTTTCAAGCGGAGCTCCTCCAAAGTGTGGGAGCCTGGCTTTGAGTTCATCAGAATAGTCAGAGTGTCCTTTTCGGGGATCTTTTCTTTCAAGAAGCAGGGTCAAAAGAGCACCTGCATTTTTGCGAGCCCTGGATCCCAGGGTGCCGCTGTCCCAGACTCCATCAACAATCACAACTTTCCCATTTTTCCGCAGAATTTTGTTCCAGTTCTCCACGGCTACTTTCGGATTAGGGAGCGTCCAGAGAAGATGACGGCTAAACACAATGTCAAAAGAAGATGTATCAAAAGGAGGTTTTTCTGCATCTCCCTCCCTAAAGATTATGTCAGCTCCGCAGGATTCAGCCTTCACTTTTGCGATTTTCAGCATTTGTCCGGAAATATCAATTCCTGCAACTTCATGCCCCATCTCAGCAAACAGTAAGCTTAATTCTCCTGTCCCGCAGCCAACGTCGAGAATTTTCAAACTTTTTTCCGGGAAGACTTTCAAGAAAGCCCGCTTCCAGGCGTCTCTTTCTTTTTGAGTCTGGATCCCGTGCCCTGCATGAGTATCAAAAGTTTCAGATGCAAGGTCCCATTTATGGGCTACCATCTCTTTGATTTGGATTTCTGAAGAAGACATTAACAGGTACTTAATTATCTTAGAATTAATAATTTTCTATTTTGTAATACTAGTTGTAATAAAAATATTTTTTAATAACATTAAGTATAGTTAAATTTTAAAAAAATATAAAAAAAGAGTTTATCTTTGTTTGTTTTTTACTTAACAGCAATCTTCGCAACTGAAGCCCACGGAAATAGCTACTGGAAGGTTTCAATGGAGGCAAAAAACTGAAAATTTTGGGGAATATCAAAAACATACGTTTGAGTAAAATGGGGGTTTTCAGAAAACGATAGTAAGGAGTATTGCAAAATTTAACGGTTATCTGCGGAAAGGCCGATGAGAGCTTATGCTGATAATATCAAACCTAATGTAAGTCAAATGTGGCGTGCTGATGAGATGTATGTGAAGATCAAAGGTGATATGAAATATCTGTTTGCTCTCATGGACGATGAGACGCGTTACTGGATCGCTCAGGAGGTAGCAGTAAAATATATACGATGCCAGAAACATCTTCCATGAGGCTAAGGTTATTGCTGATAAAAGACCTGAGACACTCATAACCGATGGATTGCCGGCTTATCATAAAGCATTCAATGAAGAAGTTTTTACTAATACAAAACCACAGTCTCAACATATCAATGCTATAAAATTAACTGGTCACAGCAACACAGCCAACAATAACAAGATGGAAAGAATTAATGGTGAAATCAGAGACAGAGAAAAGACAATGAGAGGTCTTAAGATAAAGGAAACTCCTATCTTACGGGGGATGCAGATTTATCATAACTTCATTAAACCACATGGAGGACTTGACGGCAAAACACCTGCTGAAGCTTGTGGGATTGAGTTAAAAGGGGATAATAAGTGGATTACACTTATTCAGAATGCTAGTATAAAAGTGAGAACGATTTAATAGGTGGAAAATTATTTGCATTGTTGGCTTAGAGATTTCATTTTTATGAAGTCGTTAGTTAACAAATCATTATAATTTTTTTCAGTTAAAAGATTAATTTTTTCTGGGTGGTATCTTGCATATCGACTAAATTTTTCAAGTCTTTCATATGAAAGAAATGTTTCATCATCAAAAAGATCGTTATATAGCATTCTCCTTTCATCATGATTCTCAATACGATAACGCCCATATCCTAATTTTTTAGCTATAAATGCATCGCCAAAATGTAGTGCGGAATAATACAAAGCTACAAATTTCCAATCAATATAATTATGATTATTTCCTATAAATGATGTGAATGATTCGTTATTTTCTGCTTTTGAAATATGTTGTTCAACCGTAGCCAATTAGACCACCAATTTTTTAAGGAAAGTCTATATAAAAATCAAAATTAATTCTAGTTTTTTTCATTAATTGATATTCTATTGCATAGATCTTATTTTCATTGCCTCGATTCACTTCAGGAAGAGTTATTATAAAAGTTGGAGTCCCTTTATATTTGAAGTCTATGCTATTAACGAAAGGATAACTTTTTATTTTTTTAACAGCTAATATAATTGCATCTATATTTCGTTGCTCCAAATTACTCAAAAATTTATAAAAATCTTCATTTATAATAGAAGAACTTATGCTGCGTTGAGTAAAATATGCATCGTTAAAAATGATAGCAGGATTAAAGTGTGTAGCAGAATCCAGTTTTATTTGGGATGCAGACCCAAGCGTTGAAGCCGAGAATCTTTCTTTATGCACATCATAAATATTCGTTAATACAATCTCAACTCCGGTTGCCATTGAGTATCATTCCTTATCATCGGTTTTAAATCTGTTATTTAATATATTAATTTTATCTTTAATTTGTTCCATAACATTAAAAAGGTTACAGAAGGCTTTTTCAGACATTACTACATCCACTTTTCTAGTAGTATTAATTCTCTTTCCAGATTTTAAATTTTGAGGTAAATGATTTACAAATGCAATTCTAACCGCATAGTCATCTACTGTAATAGATGCTCCATCGACATAAAATTCATTCCATTGAGGGGAGAAAATATCGGCAACTTCTAAATTTACATTATCTTTATTCTCATCGCTGTCCATGCTTTATTCTCCAACATATACAAATAAGTTATGCACTTTCTACATTACGGTTCTATCTACATACCTTTTCTAAGGTATTTAATCTTTCTTAAATCCTAACTATTTAATATATTTAATAAACAATGAAATTGATTTTTCCCCAAATCTTTTTAGTTGCCTGTAAAGCTAAGTTTGCACTCATGATGCTTCCTCTGTTCTTAGATAACCGCACAGCCTATGTATATTAGTATAAAAGTATA